>Ga0315308_1000841_pt1 | contig 17585 bp, 15 predicted proteins | sample TDP3_MG_FD_203078 | JGI IMG/M metagenome (GOLD analysis project Ga0315308, IMG submission 203078) | Freshwater sediment microbial communities from Lake Towuti, South Sulawesi, Indonesia - TDP3 | ecosystem: Environmental > Aquatic > Freshwater > Lake > Sediment | place: Indonesia: South Sulawesi... | reverse complement strand
GATGAGATCAAGGCCATATTTCCCTATCATCTCCAATGTCACTCGGTCGTATTCTGGCCGAAGTGAAAGATCCTTCTTCGATTCTCGGCCACGACGCTTGTAGAAATCCTCGATGTCGCTATGTTCGTAAGGGATCTGATGTTCGGATGATATTGATTGAGCTCTGCATTTCTGGTTTGACGGGTCAAATACATCCGTGAATATGAGAACCACTCTGTAGGGACAGTCGCTGCCTTTCCGGAGCTGGTTCTCAATTATCTTGACAACGTTTGTTCCGGATCCTGACATGAAGCAGGCGATTCTCATAGGCTCTGGGCGATGTTTCGGGTCGAACATCTTTCTAGGTGGCATGAAGATGCCTCAACGCTTTCCTTCCGATATCGGTTCGATGATACTCTTCGTCCCAGTGGATCTTGTTCACAGCCCGGTAGGTCTCTTCAATTGCTTTCGGTATCGTGTCACCTAGACCTGTGACTCCTAGAACGCGTCCTCCATTCGTAACCAAGTTTGATCCCTTTCTAGCAGTGCCAGCATGAAAGACAACTACGTGTCCGCCTTTTGCCACTTCATCTAGGCCTGTGACTATCTTTCCCTTTTGATATTGGCCAGGGTACCCGGATGATCCCATGACGACGCAGACTGCTGCCTGACCGGACCATTCGATCTTTCCCATGTCAGCCAAGCGCCCGTTCGCGCATGCTTCCAGATATTCGAAGAGATCAGATTTCATCCTGAGAAGTATTGGTTGTGCCTCAGGATCGCCGAACCTGACATTGAATTCCAGCACATAGGGCTGTCCTTCACGAATCATCAGTCCTAGGTAAAGGGTGCCCTTGAACTCTATGTTCGCCTTCCTTACGCCGTCTATGAATCGCACAACTATGTCTTGCTGAATCTGTTCTTCCAAGTCGCTTGTGATTATCGGAGCCGGGGAGTAGGCGCCCATTCCTCCAGTGTTAGGCCCCCGATCGCCGTCGAAGATTGGTTTATGATCTTGGGAGGAAGCCAAAGGTACATACGTCCGGCTCTCAGAATCAACGATGGCCATGTAGGAGGCCTCTTCACCGACCAGCAGGTCTTCAATAATGATACGGTCTCCGGAACTGCCGAACTTCTTCTGAACCATCATCTCATCAATGGTTCTTATCGCTTCGTTTTCGGTGAGGCATACTGCTACGCCCTTTCCGGCGGCAAGGCCATCTGCCTTGACGACGATTGGAGCGTCTTTCTTCTTCACGTGATCTGTCGCGCTTGCCGGGTCCTCAAATGTTTGGAATTCTGCTGTCGGAATCCCGTGTTGTTTCATGAACAACTTTGCCCATATCTTGCTGCTTTCGGCTATCGCTGCCTCCTTGCTCACTCCGTAAGTCTCCAGGCCCTTGGAGAGAAATGTGTTCGTGATTCCCTTCGCCAAAGGTTCTTCTGGGCCAACGACGGTGAAACACTTGTTTTGGATGGCGAATTCTGCTAGGCTGTCAAAATCCGTTGCGTCTATTGCAGTGCTGTTGGGGATTCCACCGTTGCCTGGTGCGCAGAACACCTTGCCAACGTTCTTGCTTTGTTGGAGCTTCCAGGCCAAAGCATGCTCTCTTCCTCCTGACCCGACCACAAGAACGTTTCTTCTCTTCATGAGGGAAGCTCGCGCTCCCAATATCTGCGCTTATCTCCTTCTCCCATTTGACTTCTCATCTTGTCCGCGATGCTTTGCGCTAGAGGGGTTGGATACTCGCCTGTTAGGCAAGCCATGCATAGTTCGTTTCGATCGAATCCCAAGGCGTTGACTAAACCGTCGAGTGTCTGATAGCATACTCGATCGGCGTTCAGGGTCTTTTCTATCTCTGGAACTGTCTTTGTCGCAGCAATGAGTTCCTCGTGAGTGGAGATATCTATCCCATAGAAGCAGGGGGAAACAATCGGAGGGCAGGTAACCCAGAACTCAATACTCTTCGGTCCTGCAGCCCTCACCAGATTCACGATCTTCCGAGAGGTAGTACCTCTTACAATGCTGTCATCTACCAGTACTACCTTTCGATCTTTGAGAACCGACTTGACTGGGTTGAGTTTGAGAGCGACGGAGTCCTCTCTTCGGCTCTGACCCGGCATTATGAAGGTTCGGCCAACGTATCGATTCTTGATCAATCCTTCAGAGATCTCCATTCCCGTCATTCTAGCTATTCCTTCAGCAGCTGGCCGAGCCGTGTCAGGAATTGGGACTACCACCTCTGCGTCTGTTTCATACACTGCGGCCAGTTCTTGACCCAGCCTGATGCGAGCTGGATAGACTTCACCACCATCTATCACTGAGTCTGGTCTGCTGAAGTACACATATTCAAACATGCAATGCGCCACTCGCTTGCAGGGCGCGACGCTCTTCCTTTCGACATCTCCTTTAGAGTTGACAATGATCATTTCTCCAGGCTTCACATCGGAGATCAGTTCTGCGCCCACCGAGTCGAGGCCTACACTTTCAGATGCAAAGAGAGTCATGCCTTCAGCTCTTCCGTAGCATAGCGGCCTGAAGCCATGAGGATCACGGAATGCGACCAGTTCTCGTTCCCCGGTGATCACCACAGCCGAATATGCACCTTCAAGGGCCGCCATGGATCTTGAAACAGCCTTCTCGAAATCTCGAGTCTCAGATAATTCCTTCACAAGATAACTGAGGATAACTTCGGCGTCACAGTCTGAGGATAGGAATCTCTCATGTCGTGTCAGCTCTTGGCGTAGAGCAACATAGTTCACCAAGTTTCCATTGTGGCAGAGCGCTATTCCACCTTTTGGATAGTGTAGGAAGAAAGGTTGAAGTGAGTTCTCAGCGGTCTGTTGAGACCGGTCGCCTTGCTTGCTTTGATCTAACGGAGATGATCCCGTTGTTGAGTACCTGATGTGTCCTATTCCACATGTCCCGTGAAGGGAACGGTAACTGTCTAGTTCGCCTATTAGGCCTAGAACTTTCTGATGATAGAACCTTGATCCATTGAATGTGAATATGCCATTTCCCTCTTGCCCTCTATGTTGGAGTGCCAGCATTGCATGCCACAAGTCATCGACGACTTCAAGGGTTGTGCTCTGTGCGCCGACGACTCCACATGCCTCTTTTGGCCCGGTCACTCTCATCACTCCAACAGAACAAGTCTCGCCGAACGAAATCAACGCGCTTCAATGACTCAATTTCGCATAAAAAGCATTTTGTCAGAGGCACGATCATTAGCAAAAATATGTCCATGCACCTTGGGAAAGCCTGAATTCCCCATTTCTTATATCTTCTTGACGAATTATGTTGCGACTTCGAAGATAGGAGACTTGGCATGAAGGAAGTTGAGATAGGAGAAACTGTGGTTGAGCGTTTCTTGCGGTATGTGAAATATGATACTCAGTCAGCTGAGGGCACAGGAACCTACCCTAGCACTGAGAAACAGAAAGAACTGGCGAAGCGACTTGTTGAAGAGTTGAAGGAGCTGGGCCTCAAGGATGCCTCTATGGATCAGTATGGCTACGTCACCGCTACCTTGACTGCCAATACACAGCGATCGAGTCCGATCATAGGTCTTGCGGCGCATATGGATACTTCGCCAGAAGTCTCAGGAAAAGATGTCAAACCACAGATTCACAGAAACTATTCAGGCGGAGACATAGTTCTACCGGGAGAGAGTAACCAGATCATCCGTATATCTGATAGTCCGGAATTGGCGAAGAAGATTGGAAATGACATAATTACCTCGGACGGGACGACCCTTCTAGGAGCAGACGACAAGGCAGGCATAGCGGAGATTATGGACGCAGTTCACTATCTCGTCAATCACCCCGAGTTCGAACATGGAACCATCAAAGTAGCTTTCACTCCAGACGAGGAAGTGGGCACAGGCGTAAAATACTTCGACGTAAAAAAGTTTGGAGTCAAGTACGCTTATACTCTTGATGGAGAGACCATTGGAGAAGTTGAAAACGAGACCTTCTGCGCGGACTCAGTGACCATCACATTCCGAGGAGTACCTTTCCACCCAGGATACGCCAAAGGTAAACTGGTCAACTCTATCAAGATCGCGTCGACCTTCGTCGAGAAACTTCCCAGAGGTGAGTTATCGCCCGAAACAACGGAGAAGAAAGAGGGATATGTCCACCCGAACGCTATCCAAGGCGGAGTTGAGAACACAACTGTCAAGTTCATCATCCGTGACTTTGAGGTCAAAGGCCTCAAAGAGAAGGAAGAGCTTCTCAGGAATCTTGCAGAGAAGACTGTGCAAAGCTATCCTAGATCGAGTTTTGAATTCAAGGTCGAGGAATCATATCGTAACATGAAATACGTACTTGACAAGTATCCAGAGGCTGTTGAGAAGGCTATGGAAGCCGTTCGGATGGCCGGCCTAGACCCCAGACTTCACAGCATTCGAGGAGGCACCGACGGCGCTCGCCTCTGCTACATGGGCCTCCCAACACCGAATATCGCTACGGGCGGACACAACTATCATTCGAAACTTGAATGGATCTCCGTTCAAGACATGAAGAAGGCTGTTGAAGTTATCCTGAACCTAATCAGGGTCTGGACAAAGACCTGAGTGGACAATCCCAACCTGTTGTCGTCTTAGATCACTTCGAACAGCCTAACTGCTTCTCTCACATTGATCCACGTTAGGAAGGCTTCGCGATCTCAGTCCATTTCGCTGCCAATTCATCTCTTCTCGGCTTGTAGACCTGCTCATAGAATTGGGATTGTGAGAGTAGGATTTCCTCTGGAAATTGCTGGATGATGGCGAGAGCTTCTTTCCATGCTTTGTTGAAAGCTCTTCCGAAGCGGGTTTCTATCTGTTTACGAAAGTCTGCTTCAGTTTGAGCTTTTCCTCCAATCGTAAAGTGTATCTCGCCCGCTCGCTTTGCCTTGTACGCCATCTCATCGCCTAGAAAGTAGAGTTCACGGGTCTCTCGGACGGGTTTCCGCAGAACTTCGCTCCATTCGCGTCTACGAGGAGGGACTTTCTCCTTGAAGCCTCTCTTGGCTGCAGCGTAGAAGATTGCTCGGTTGAGACCCCAAGATTTCGCTTCAGTTTCTGACAGTCCCAAGGTCAGTGCTCTGGCGGCCTGGAGGGTCGCCATCACTTGGAAGCGTCCTACTGCCATGCATATGCCCCATTTCGGGACTTGTGCTATCTCTTATTAGAGTGTAACTAGCAATCACTCGGCGATGAGTTATGACGCATTTGGATTCACTGCTGGTTGGCGGACGAGTCGTCGACCCCCTGAACAAGCTGGATGGATATGTCGACATAGGAATTGCGGATGGTAAGATCAAGGAAGTCAAGAGTGGAATCAATCGCGAAACTGTCGACAAGATAGTTGATCTCAAAGGGAAGACTATCATTCCCGGGGTAATCGACTCACATATGCACGCCGGCAAGGCAGGCTACCGAATGATGGCCAAGGTCGGCGTAGTCACCGGGGTAGACTTTAGCGAGAGAATGGATACACTATGCGAAAACGTGAAGGCACACGGTTCAGGGATGAGTGTGACAACGTTGACTAATGTACGCTCCTACGGGACGGTTCCGGGAACAGAAGTAGACCGAAGAGAGATTGAGAGAGTTGTGAAGAGGGCAGTTGAGGATGGAGCGATCGGAGTCAAGATTGCGGGTGGCCACAATCCGCTGACTCCCGAAACAACCCGGAACATCATTGCGATAGCGAACCAACAGAGAGCATATGTTGCCTTTCACGTCGGAACAACAGCTACAAGCAGCAATCTAAATGGGCTGAAGGAGGCGGTGGAGCTTGCAGGAGAGAATCATCTTCATGTGGCTCACGTCAACAGTTACCTTCGAGGTTTGATCAAGGATCCTGTCGAAGAAAGCCTTGAAGGACTAGCCGCGCTCCGAGGAAAGCGCAACATCGTTTCGGAGTCCTATCTCGCAATCATCAACGGCACTGGAGGCAAATGTACTGACGGCATACCGGATAGTCACGTAACTAGAAACTGTCTCCGTCTACGAGGATATCCTGAAAACCAAGAGGGACTTGAAAAAGCCATCCTTGAAGGCTTTGCGATGGTCCGAGTGGAACTCGGAGGAGAGTGTGTTCTCGTCTCAGGTCGAGAAGGCGTCCAACACTGGAAGGAGGCGAAGACAGACATCGGGATCAGTTTTCCAGTGAACGTTCCAGCCAGCACATTCCTATGTGCAACACGCAAAGATGAGAAAGGACAGTTCATCGTCGATGCCATAAGCACGGACGGAGGATCCATACCGAGAAATGTCTCCGTCACATCGGGCCTTGCTCTGGTCCGATATGGCGCGCTTACATTTGAAGAGTTTGTAAGGAAGACCTCTGTGAATCCCGCGGCTCTCTTCGGGATGACTTCCAAAGGTCACCTAGGAGAAGGGGCTGACGCTGACATAACAGTCTTGGATTTGAAGAAGGGCGAAGCCGTTATGGGAATGGCAAAGGGCAAGATCATCATGATCAACGGCATCGTGATGGGCTCCGCCGGAACGATTATCACGACAAAGACAGGAGCAAAGACGATAGACAGCGTAGGGCTGAAGTACGATCTAGTTGACCTTGAGGAGAGTAAGTTCTTCCAAAAGTGACAGCGATCTTAGAATGAACCGGGACCCGACACGTGCGAATTGGGATGGGGACTGCAACCGGTATTGCCCGACTGTGGGGCTACGTCCGCCTTGATCGCTGTATTTGCCTTTACTTCCTCTCGATCAACTCGATCAACGTCCCGTCCGGGTCCTCGATGAAGGCTATCAATGAGCCCGTCGGGCCTAGCCTAAAGGGTTCATCTGTGATTGTTACCTTTTCCTCTCGCATCTTGGTTATTGTTTCGTTCATGTTCTTGGTCTCGAATGCCAGATGGTCGAATAGTCTATCCTCATATTCTGCTTGAATGAACTTCTTCTGGGCTCGAAAGAGAGTTAGCTCAAGTTTCGCTCCCTTACCTTCGGGATCTTGAAGAAATGCGATCTCGGCGTTGTTCCGTGGTATCTCCCGCCTAGACAGGAGTTTCAGCCCCATGATTCTGGTGTAGAAGTCGATTGACCTTTCCATGTTACTGGTCCTGATACTCGTGTGAACAAACATCTTCATCCCAACCTAGTTGACTTGCTCCGCTCCACTGAAATATAGGCTTTGGCTATGGTTAACGGCGCTGTCGGGAACTAGTTGCATAATTGCAGCACTATTTTCGATCAGATACGAGCAGAGTTACGTGACGCCTTTGCGCTTCCATGAGCACGGCTTAAGGTGTCTTGATAAGGCTGAGCGTCTTTCAACTTTGGTTTAAGCTCAATTCACCTTTAGACGAGGAAGGGGGAGCCTGGCTTGGACGGGTTTCAGGATGCTGAGCTGTTGGTGGCGAAACAGCTGATCAGGGAGCGCGTCTGGCGGCTCATGGAGCAGAAGGGCGTGTCACGGTTTCCTAGGCCGATCTGGGGCAGAATTCCGAACTTTGTGGGAGCCGAGGATGCTGCTGAGAGGCTTCGATCGTTGCCGATCTTTGTTGATGCGCGTGTCGTGAAGGTTAATCCAGATGCGCCTCAAAGGCCTGTGAGAGAGAAGGTACTGGGGGAACGTAAGCGGCTGCTAGTTCCGACTCCACGCTTGAGGAACGGGTTTCTCATGATCGATTCTGCTGAAAATCAGAGGATAGATGTTGGTTACGCGGTTACGATAAGGGGAGCATCCAGATACGGAAGGCCAGTAGCGCTCGGGAATCTTCCGAAGGTTGACCTGATTGTTGCTGGGTCCGTTGCCGTTTCGAGGAACGGTGTCAGGGTGGGGAAGGGCGGAGGATACAGCGAGATTGAGTATGGAATCCTGCGAGAGCTGGGGCTTGTCGATGATGCGACGCCGGTTGTGACTACGGTCCATGAGCTTCAGATAGTTGATGAGGTACCAGCCAGCGAGCATGATCTCACAGTGGATAGCATCGTGACGCCCTCTAGAATCATCGATACAGGCAGAAAGGGATCTAGGCCAAGAGGAATCCTTTGGGATATGGTCACAGATCAAACGCTAGAGCGAATACGTATCTTGAAAGATTTGGCAAACGTGAAGAGAAGTCAGAGTGAGCAGTAGAAGGATCAGAGGCATCACCATTGCCAGAAGAATCACAGCAAGTACCAGCCAACTGTCTGGAAGAAGTTTGAACTCATAGCGTGCGATTGCCGTCACCGCGTAATCGATTACACCCTCTACCGTACTGGCTGGGAGGCGTACACCGTCCAGTTCCCAACGCAGGAAAGAGTCACGGTGATTCCTTGTCGGAAATGTCCATAACAATGCACTGGCTGAAAATTCATTGCCTGAAATCAATCAAGAGCCGATAAATATTCTGCTTAAGCCAGTCAAAGAAGGTTGCTTTCCATGTCAAGCAGAACGAGCAAACTGCTGACAGCGAATTCATTGGCCGTTTATGTGCTTGTGTTCTTGCTGGCAATTCACCTGCCCTCTGCTTATGCTGGAGGCACAACTCATTCGGTGACTGCTTACGGGAACGCTCAGATAGACACAGCGCAATCGAAGTTTGGCGGAGCATCCGGCCTCTTCGATGGAACAGGCGACTACTTATCGACCCCTGACAGTGACGACTGGTACTTTGCAGGTGGAGACTTTACTATAGACTTTTGGGTGAGATTTGCCGCATTACCTTCAGCCGGAAGCTACCAGATCATCTACTCGCAGCGCGTTGACGGAGCTAATCAAATCTTCTTCGGAGTGAAAAATGATGTGGGAACAAGCTACTGGGAGTTCGGAGCATATTCTGGCGGCGCAGAAAGGCTTCTCATCACTAAGTCAACAACTTTCTCGTTAAACACGTGGTATCATGTCGCGTTGGTGCGAAGCGGAAACAACCTCTACATATTCCAAGACGGAGTCCAGTGCGGCACCACAGCCACAGACACAGATGAAGTCCCCAACATAGCTTCAGCCCTTTACGTAGGCAGACACGGACCTTACCCAGGATATGACTTCAACGGCTGGCTCGACGAGTTTCGCGTCTCTAAAGGTGCAGCCCGGTGGACGAGCAATTTCACGCCGCCATCAGCCGCCTACACCACTGATTCACCCACGGTTCTGCTCTTGCATATGAATGGCGCAGACGGCAGCACGAACTTCATTGATGACTCAGCCCTGGTTGGACCTGACTTCTCAATCAACGCCTCACCTACCTCGCAAAGTGTAGGAGCCGGGGGCTCCACATCGTACACTCTCTCTTTGGCTGCGTTAGGTGGATACAGTGGAACCGTGAGTCTTTCTGTTACATCGGGTCTTCCATCCGGCGCCACTGGCATGATAACACCAAACTCTGTAAACTCGTACCCGGCCACGGCTACGCTCTCGATATCGACTTTGATCACCACTCCAGCCGGAACCTCATCAATAGTCGTAACAGCCACGGACGGTGCTATCACTCACACGGTAACAGTCAGCCTTACCGTTACGGCACCTGGATCCTACAGCTTCAACGTGAAAGCGAGCGCAACCCAGATCGTCGTAACATTGACATACAGTTGGAGCGGGTCCGGGTCACCCCCCTCAGGAAGCATAACCATCGTAGGCCCAGGCGGCACACCCACTCTAGGTGAGTCCGCAGCAGTCGTCTACGATAGGACCTCAATCGCCGTTTCCGGCGGCACAAACACTTACTCCATCATACACCGGGCCACATTCACGATATCGGCACCAGGCTCAGCTCAAGTCTGGACTGCCTTGATTTCGCTTTCAGGAGTCAGCAACTACAACGTAGCGATCGAAGTTAGTTAGAACGTGATCACGGATCGAATTTGAGTGGGAGAAGCTCCTGCCCACGGTGACGGTCTAGGTGAAGAAGAGTTTTCGCGCTGTCAAGCTCCTGCTTCTTCTTTCCCTCATTCTTCACGCCTTCGTCATGATGCAGATTCCAATTGCTCATGCTCCAAAACAACCCACCATCGTAGTGGCCGGAGAAGTCAAAGGCATAACCGGCAAAAAGGAGGGAGCCTTCATCTATTCCTATGTCGCATTTTTCGTCCACCAAGTCAGGAACGGATCAAGCTCTCTGCGGAATACTGAGATAGTTGTCAAGCATTTGGGGGGCGAGTCGTCAGGGTTGCTTCTCTGGCGATCTGACCAACCATATTTCTTTGTTGGAGAATTCGCAGAACTGATTCTTGAACCTGAAGACCAAGTGTTCAAAGTGGTTGGAGGACACAAGGGAAAGCTGCAACTTGACCAGAAACTCCAACCAATCAGACAGCGAACAGCCGCCGGATACAGATTATATTGGTATAACCCAAGCGTAGGATGGCAGGTTTCAACCACAAGACCCGGACCAGATTGGTATGGCCCATTAAGATGGTCAATCAGCGGCCTTGAGTATTGGATTAACACTCAAGGTATTCCTCCTGATCTGTCAGTCTCCTCTTTCATAACATACACTACCGCAAGCTTCCAAACTTGGGAAGATGATCCCGGATCTTCCTTCGACTTCACCTATCGAGGAACCAGAGCAGACATCGCTCCTGGAATCGGAGATGGGATCAATTTGGTCGGGTGGAGCTCAATCGGCGGGGGCACGATTGCTCAGACTTGGCTTTGGGCGAGTTATGTACCTGGAAGCTATGATTCTTTTCGAATCACTGAAACGGATATGGAGTTCGACAACAGCAAATTATGGTCCGCGCAACCTTCGGGAGTCGCAGGAAGATTTGATGTTCAGAATATTGGCACTCATGAAGCCGGACACACATTTGGACTTGGAGATATGTATGATCTAGAAGATTCAGAACAAACAATGTACGGATATGGCGCTACTGGAGAAACAAAGAAGAGAACCTTGGAGTGGGGGGACCAGGCCGGCATTCGGGTCCTCTATCCTGGGCCCGGGCTTGTTCAAATAACCGTAACGTCAAGTCCAACAGGTTCAGGTTTCGTTACAGTTGACGGTGCCCCCACTACGACACCGCAAGTGTTCACTTGGATTGAAGGAGCGACACATACACTGGCTGCGAACTCGCCTGTGAGCGGAGGAACAGGTATTCAATATGTTTGGCTGTCCTGGAGCGACGGGGGCGCTCAGTCACATACGGTCACCGTGCCTTCATCGCCAACAACCTATACGGCCAACTTCAAGAAACAATACATGTTGACCGTCTCGGTCAGCCCGCTGGGCGGAGGTACTCTTTCAGTCAGCTCCGGATGGCAAGACGATGGGGCCTCTGTTCAAGTCACAGCAACAGCGAACACAGGCTACTCTTTCTATTACTGGAGTCTCGACGGAGTGAGCGTTGGAAGCAATCCGTCATATTCAGTTCTCATGAATTCTCCTCACAGCTTGACGGCGTTCTTCCGCGGCACCTCGACCATATCGCTTGGGCTGTCAACTGAATCCTTAGCATTGGGCGCTTCGGTTACGTTGTCAGGCACAATAACTCCCACGCAACCCTCGCCGGGAATACCCGTCGGAACCACGGTCACTCTAAGCTACAGTTTAGACGGATCAACTTGGAACGTCTTCATCATGCCGCAGATCGTTGGCGGCGGAGCATACTCTGCCATATGGTACCCACCTTACCCCGGTACCTATCAGATCAAAGCCGCATGGAGCGGCAACCAAGACTACGAGGGCTCTACAAGCCCAACTGTTTCTTTAACTGTCACAGGAACCCTGCCTCCGAGGATTGCGCTTCTTGTTTCAGGACCACTCTCAACGACCGCAGGCAGCACAGTGACTTTCGATGTGCTGATCACTAATCCCGGCTCCTCTATGTTCTCAACGCTGTACTTCGAAGTCGTTGGGCCCGGAGGCTACAGGTACTTTGATACCCAACAAATCTCAGTGGCAGCGGATGGAAAAGGAAGGTTTCAGTTCGTATGGCAGGTTCCTTCAACAGCCAGCACTGGGCAGTACCAGGTCTTTGTCGGTCTGATCCCGCCTAAGCCGACCGCCATAGCTCAAACACAAATAATCGTACTATAGTCCTAGCGCGCAAGGCTTAAGGCAAAACGCGACAAATATGGCTGGCTATTGGGCCCGTCGTCTAGTCTGGTTTGGACATCGCCCTCACTGTCTTCGCGAGGAAACGGCGAAGGTCCCCGGTTCGAATCCGGGCGGGCCCATGTTCCCGCTCCTCCGAGCCCACATCGCATTAGGACTAGCACTAGAGAGAGCCAGAGATGGGTAGAACGATCCCCTCACATCACATGATCATAGAACAGGAGCTGAAACGATGGGAGAACTTCCGAGACTCTACAGATCGATGAGCGAAAGCAGTAGTTCTTCTTATGGTTTGAATGATTCCTTATTCCTCCTTGAGTCCGTAGATGACTTCGCAACCATCCTTGCCAGCTTTATAAGTGTCGAAAGAAGGCAAGAGTTAGCTTTGCCCCTTAGCGATGGAAAGCTATAACTAATAGTGGCAACAGATCGTTGTCATAGGGGGAGTGAATCCGACGTCTGCTGTCGAAGCGACCCGTCGTGCTTTCTATGCAATTAATCTTGTTACGTGGCCGATCGTGATAGTTACCTACCTGTTGGGGGCAATCGCGCTAGTTCTTGCTGTGAAGAAGACCAAGTACTCCAATAGAACTATCTCTGGCATCTTGGCATTTCTCTGGCTATGGGCTGGAATTGTCACCAATATGGTATTTTTCGCTTGGATGTTTGGACAAACTCTGTGGTACTATATGGGCCTGATCTTTATCGTCGGAAGTATATTGTTCTTGGCCTTCGGCGTGATCAGATCTTCTCTATCTTTCAAATTCACGGGAGACTCGTACAATATTCTTGGGGCCGTGATGGTGGTCTACTCAATGCTCATCTATCCGATCATAGGATCCTTGACTGAACGCGGCTATCCTGCCTATCCGATTTTCGGCACGTTTCCATGTCCGGTGACCATCTTTACCTTTGGGTTACTGCTATGGGCGGATAGGAAGGTTCCCAAAATCGTTACGGTTATGCCCCTAGTCTGGGCGCTGATCGGAGTATTACCAGTATTCGTGTATCAGATTTGGGCAGATGTCGGGCTGATCATTCTTGGTATCGTCGGATTCGTGACGATTTTGCGGCGGAACGCGAAATTACCAACGTAACCTTGCAACCTTCGTCCAGGCACACTCCGGATCAAACGTCGACAGACCCAACCTACAACATCAACAAGACAACTCAATCAAGCAGCCCTTGAAACACCAAGAGACAACTGTTACTGCATGGCTATCGGTCTGGCCGCGCAGCTGTGAGCATCCGCCTCAAAATAACCCATTCACATTCAGAAATCGAGGACATCCAGAGCCTACGGAGAGTGGCCTAGAATAGTCGCTGAGAGACGAAGCGTCAAAATGGCAGGATTCACTTAATTATTTAATTGCATACGGGCGGGCCCACCAATTCTCCATGCCATGCGTTTCTATCACGCGTTTCTCGATCTGCTTAAACAGGTGTATTGCGCATTGAACTGGGCATTCAACATGAACCGCAATTTTCTTATCTTTTAGAGTCGATTTTGGGGTTCGCGGCCAATTTTCTTGGGGTATGATGAGTTGGGAAGAGAAAGTCTAGGGATAGATGTTAGCATTGATGAAGCGAAGCGCAGGTTCCTTTCAGGAGTCGTGACGATGGGCGGCATGGCTACCCAATCTGCAGATATGATCACGTTTCAAATAGGCAGCATGAAAGGATCCGCGACATTCACCCAAAAGGAAACTAATCGAACGGAGATCATGGTCGATACGAGGTTTTCACATACAGCAGTTGCGTGGATTATCGGAATCCTGTTTGCTCCTCTTGGAGCTGTGATAGCAATCATTTGGTACTTGAGTGCGGATCTGAATGGAAAAACAAGAAAGTTAATTGATCATGTTAAGAGTGGGCCCCCTCGCGCCTTTGATCCGGGAACACCTTAAGCGAGATCTTCTGCACTGTTGGATCATTACTGTCTCAAGTACCCTCACAACCCGGAAGAAACACTGGAGTTTCACATCCAACGGCTAGTTAATGATGAAGTCAACAAGCGAAGCAGATATCGCAGTCTGTGAGGTGACACACCCCATCTTAGCCGGCCTACGGAATCCTTGCCTGACCACTTAGGAACGATTCAGCCTCCGAAGCGGATTCTTAGGAACTTTATAGTCTAGCACAGAGAAATCGCATATAGGTGTCTGTTTGGATAAGGAAGACGAGATGCTAGAAGAACTTCGACGTATCCGAACTCTCTTAGAACCGAAACCTGCTCCTCCCTCCCCACCTCAGCCAAAGGGCTTGCGGGCCGAGTTCATAGATTTCCTTTCAAAGTACAAGGTCATGGGGATGGCTGTCGCTTTCATCATGGGCATATATTTGGGCGGGCTGGTTCAAGCCTTGGTAGGCGACTTCATAATGCCAATTATCCAATTCGTTACGCCTGGAATAGCTTGGGAAGCCATACAGGTTGGCCCGTTCCGCGTAGGTCATTTCGTAGGCACACTCATCACATTCCTGATAGTTGCGTTCGTGATCTTCCTGATCGTGAAGATAACCAAGAAGTGGGGCGTAGAATAGGGCTCTAGCCGAACGCTCGGCTTCGAGACTCAGGCCTTGGTCTCATATTGACGAGTAACAGCAGCATGGGCATTTGGATCAACTGGTTGAAGGAGGCCTTGTTCGCGCGATTATCAGTAGAAGAAGCGCAATGGTTCCCAAGCCTGCTCTGAAAATCCAAGCTGGATTGAATGAGCCGTACGAGTCGATCAAGAATCCCGTAAGGGTCGTCCATACTGAGCTGACCCCGCTAGAGATGGTGAAGTACAAACCGAATAGAACATCTCTCTGACGTGGCGTAGAAACTGAGGCAAGATGTGCCTGCAGTAGGCTACCGGTAGAGAACGATGTTGCGCCTATTATGAACAGATGAGGTATCAGCAACATGTCAAACGAACCGTAAGCTGTCAGGAGAAGAATGAGAAGCGATCCTGCGCCTATTACCGGCATCGCTGTTTCCAAGTTGCCATACCTATATGCAAGGCGCCCGACGAGCAGAGTTCCGATGACCCCTCCGACTACTGAGAGGGAGTAGATTGCGCTCATCTCTAGGCTCTCTACGTTTAGGCCTCGCCTCAGAAAGAGCGGGGCATAGGTGATTATGACCCCCATGCCGGTTCCACCCACTGCAAACGACTCAGCCGCAACTATGAGCATCGCGCCCTTGATGCGAACTGCTGATCTCACATCCTCCCACAGTTTCGCTCTCTCCCTTTCCTGAATCGATTGAGAAGCCGACCCTTCACCGCTCAAATAGAGGAGAACAGACAACCCGGCCATGAGCGGAACGATCGCAAGAAGGTATGTAGCAAGACGCCATCCAAAGGATATGGCCACTGCTGATAAAAGGACGGGGCTGACTATGTTTCCGACATATCCCAGGCCGTAGTGAATCGATAGTGCCCCAGACACTTTCTCCTTGGAGAATTTCTGAGTGAGTATTGATGCGCCAACAGGATGTTGGGCAGCCTGGCCGACACCGGTAGCGACGTTTCCCATAACCAATTCCCCGAACCAGCGGGAGAACCCCATCGCGAAAACCCCGATTGACATCATAACATTGCCAAATCCTAGCAGAGCTCTCTTGGCAACGCTGCGACTGAGCAGACTCCATAGCATCTGGAGGAAGCCCGATACTATACTATTGGCTCCGGACATGAGGCCGAGTTGCGTGTAGTTGAGGCTAAGATCTGACATGATGTCCGGATAGAGGACAGAGAAGCCAACGCAGAAATGCTGGGCGAGATGTGAGAATGTTATCGCTGCCAAGACGCCCTTCTCTGTTCTTCCCTGTCGCTTGGAATTGTTCATCGCCCTTGGCTCTCAATTGGAGGTGAAGCTCTGAATCGGCTCATAGCCTAGATTTAAACGGTTGCATTATTCGTACTATCCCAAGGTGAGCCTAGAAGACGAGCTTCGCTCCACTTCTGTGATGCCCTACTCTCTCGACCATGCGTATCAGTGCCGACCAATCTTCGCAGAGGAAGGAAAGGAGTGGAAGTGAGATGTGCCTCAAAGAACGTCCACTCCCTTTTATGAAACAAACTGACTCTCATACTAGGGATCTGGATTGATCATCGACTTCCATAACCACTTCTATCCGAAGGCATACTTGGACGAACTCAAGAAGGCGAAGGGGCACGCGTCGGTTGAGACAGATAGCCAAGGAAGATTGTTGATACATTACGCGGGTGACTACAACATCGTTGTTGGACCCCACATACACTTGGAAGATAGACTGAAAGCTATGGATAGGTGCCGCGTGGACATGCAAGTGTTGACCCTCACGACCCCGGGCGTTGAACGCGAAGAACCAGAAAGAGGGATAAGGCTGGCTAGATTGACAAACGACGAATTCGGCCAGATCGTGGAGAAGCATCCGAACCGGTTCACCGCGTTAGCCACACTGCCTTTGCAGAAGCCTGACGTAGCAGTGGACGAGCTTGAAAGAGCTGTCGAAGAGTGTGGGCTGAAGGGAGCCATGCTCTTGTCCAATGTTAATGGTGAGCCGCTCGATTCAAAGAGGTTCATACCGATATATGAAAAAGCTGTGAAGCTCGATGTCCCATTGCACATCCACCCTACATCGCCCATCAACCATGCAGCTATGGACGATTACAGGCTGGTTCCTATCCTTGGATTTGGCGTGGATACGACGCTTGCAATGCTAAGGCTCGTATTCAGCGGTATCCTAGAAGGATTGCCAAGGTTGAAGCTGGTTGCTTCTCATCTTGGTGGCGTCTTCCCGTATCTTCGAGGCAGGATCGATACAGGCTTCCAAGCTTATCCTGAATGCAAAGCCAACATCTCAAAGCTCCCATCTCGTTACTTAAAACAGATCTGGATGGATTCTCTCTGCTATGACCGAGATGTGCTTATGTCGACATACGCTTTCTCAGGAGCCGAAAAGATACTGCTCGGAAGCGACTTCCCTCACCAGATCGCAGACTTGGAGAATGCGGTAGAAAGGGTCAGCCAGTTGAACATTGGCGACAACGAGAAGAAAAAGATCTTAGGAGAGAACGCAGCCAGACTTCTCAAGCTTTAGAGGTGCATAGAAACGGCTGTAGCAGATGTTAGACGAGTGAGAAAGCCTAAGCTTCCAAAGAAACGATTCCTCAAACAGTCAAGAGCCTAGGCGATCTAGAGGAACTTCAAGACATCGACTATCTTGGCTATGTCTATTCCAAACTGAAGGAATTTGACTGCTCCGATTTCCTTTCTCACCTTTCCAATATGCCTTGTCTGGTCGTCAACGTATAGGATTTCTTCAGGCTTCACTGCAGTTCCTTCTGCCGCCAAGTCAGTCAGCAACTTCTTCATCATCTTATGCTTGTTTGGATGGAACTCGACCTTAGGATGTGCGAAGTAGTCTGCGATACCAAACTGCCTCAGTGCCTCGAAGACAGGTTCAGGTTTGTTCCAACTTGCCATGGAAACAATTACACCCCTTGCCTTCAGTTCTTCGAGTAGCTCCTTGACATGGGGAAAAAGCCGTAGCTCAACTCCATTTCTGTCAACCAGAGCACCCTCATCGACCCTATAGAAAGGAGGCGTTAGCGACGATATGTCGCTATGCTCCCATAACGTA
>Ga0315308_1000839_pt1 | contig 17588 bp, 22 predicted proteins | sample TDP3_MG_FD_203078 | JGI IMG/M metagenome (GOLD analysis project Ga0315308, IMG submission 203078) | Freshwater sediment microbial communities from Lake Towuti, South Sulawesi, Indonesia - TDP3 | ecosystem: Environmental > Aquatic > Freshwater > Lake > Sediment | place: Indonesia: South Sulawesi... | reverse complement strand
ACGTCCTGCGCACTTCACGCTTCTGTCGGGGTCCAAGCCCTTAATCGAGTAGCCCCATCGAGGCATCTTTTCCACCGATCAGTGAATGGTTATGTTGCTAGTTAGAAAACACTGGTCAATAAAAAGGGTTTTGATTGAGTCAAACGCAATTGATTTCTATTCAGAGCGAGTCAATTATAGGATGTCTCAAGTTAAGGAGAGATCTTTGAATGTCGTTGAGTGATGAAGAGTTCAAGAAGGCTGAAGCTGAGTTGCATGGAACTACGTTGCGCGTCTATTGGCATTTGTTCAAGTCCAACCGTCCTGTCGGGGTTAGGGAGATGCAAAGGGCTGTAGGGCTATCGAGTCCCAGCACTGCGCTCCATCATCTTGAGAAGCTTCGTGAACTCGGCCTTGTTAAGAAGGATGAGTACGGTCAGTACAATATGGTTGAACAGGTCAAGGTCGGAACGCTTCGCTTGTTCTTTCGTTTCGGGAAACTTGTATTGCCTAGATACTTGTTCTATGCAGTCTTCTTTACGACAGCTCTAGTGTTCTATATTATTGAATCACTCTTGAGTTTCTCACTCCCAAACGCGATGGCGATAATCTTCGGTCTTTCCGCTGGTCTGATTTCATGGTATGAGGCGATTCGAATATGGAGGGAGAAGCTGTTCTAAGCATTGAACGGATCGTTCTAAGCCTTAGAATTAAGTTAGAGGAACAGTCAGAGAAAGATGTGAGGTGAGCCTAGAGGATGAGGAAAGAGCTGCTCTACGTTCTTCTCGGATTCGTCTTGGCGATTCTGACGACCTCTCTAGGCTTGTTGGTAGCCCCGATGACCGCACCTCCATATGAGCCGGAAGCAACTCCACTTAAGGCGGCGGAGAAGAGAATGGAATACGTTCCCTTTCCAGATTCTATGCAATTCACACTAGCGGTAGTGGCGCTTCTACTATCGATCTTATCTGCGCTATCAGTATATGCTCTGGCTAGAAGAAAGATCCCTTAAGGTCCCTGTGAGCACAGTGCTCTACCAACAGCGAGCCACTGTCACTTCAAGGGGACGTACATAGAGCTTCTTGAGGCCCCGATGCCTGGGGTTCCATGGACGACCTTCTTGATGCTGGATGCGAATTCACCTAGGTAGTGCCCGATCATCTCAGGCTTTATCTCAACGGAGGAGAACTCTTTGCCATTGTGAACGAGCATAGTCAGTCCAATCATCTCAGGTAGGATAATCATATCTCTGCAATGAGTCTTGATAACAATCTTCTTACCTTTTTCCGTTGCTCTCTTTGCTTCCTTTACCTCTTCGAGTAGAATCCTCTGATCGTTAGTCAAGCCTTTGAGCAATGACCTTCTCTGTCTTGAAGGGAGCAAACGAATGAACTCGTCCATAGACATCTGTTGAAGTTGTGTAGAACTGTAGCCGCGATAGGTAAATTCTCTCGGCATTTCTCTTATCCTCTACTCCACTGAATTCTCGATGCAGTATCGCTAGTTAAATCTTACTTGCACCTCAAGTCATGCTATCCTTCTCTTGGCCCGCCCGGATTTTCTCGCCGCGATCAACCCTACCTTTCTTCCTGGAGGGGTATCTCTGGAGATTGTTGTAGGTTTTCCTGCGTGCTTATGCCTGCCTCCACCGTAGGGGTGAGATGCAGCAACCATGGCTTGACCTTTGACTATTGGCCATTTTCTACCTCTACTGGTCATCAGCTTCAGTCTGCTGCCTGCTTTAAGGAAAGGTTTCTCAGTTCTGCCTGCGCTCGCGATCACACCGATCATCGCGCGGCATCCGTCATTCAGGTACACAGACTTTCCTGAGGGGAGTCTGACCTCTGTGCCCATAGACGTATGCGCGACCACCATGGCGTATGCTCCGGAAGCCCTAGCTATCTTCCCCCCGTCACCAGGCTTGGCCTCGACATTGCAGATCATGGTTCCCTCAGGAATTCTACCCAGAGGCATTATGTTCCCGATCTCCACGTTTGGGGAGGGGCCTAAGGTTATGCTCTGACCTACTGCTAATCCTTCAGGCGCTGCGAGATAGCTTTGCCGTCCATCCTCGAACCTGACTGAGGCTAGAGGAGTTCCTCTAGCGGGTTCATGCAGGATTTCTCTGACTACTCCTCTTACAGCAGCGGTTGCCGTTAAAGCTGGGTATGATACGTCAGCTATCCTCTTATGAGTTGGAGCTCTGAAAACCGCTCCGCCTCTGCCTCTTCTCTGAACCAAAATCTTCTTTCCCAAGACTCACAAGCTCCTAGAAAATTCCAAGCTTCACTGCAAGGTCAGCCGCCTTGAACTCGGGCTCCAACTTGACGTAAGCCTTCTTTTCGCCCTCCGGCGTGACCAGAACATTCACTTCAGCGACTTTGACGGCGTAAAGCTCCTCCACAGCCCTTTTCACATCATTCTTTCCCGCTTTAAGGTTAACGATGAAAGTGAGTTTATTCTCAGCTTCAATAAGAGTGACTGCGTCCTCTGAAATCAACGGGTAGAGAACGATGTCGCGAGAATCAAGTTTCACCATGAGGGATCAGCCTCCTCCACTGAACAGTTGGTCGAGTTGGCGCACTGCAGATTCCGTCCATACTGTGAGTCTTCCCGGATGTGTGCCAGGCGCAAGGTTCTCAACATTGAGATTATCGACTTTAATAACATCAACGCCAACCAGATTTCTAACAGCTCTCAGGATGCCCTCGTCTTCCTTCACAACGATCAAAGGACCTACCCCATGCCTTTTCGCTCTTCCGCGAGCTTTGCTTTTTCCAGATCGAACCTTCGTTCTCGCTTCCGCTCTATCGATATCAGGCCAAACCCCTAGAGAGGTTAGGATGCTCTTTGCAGATTCAGTTGAACTGACGCTTTGAATCTCATCCGAAACTATCAGCGGGAAGCTTGGAACTCCTTCGACGATGTGCCCTCTTGCTGCTACGATCTCTTTCACTCCTGTCGCTGCTATTGCTGACGCTAGAGCTCGCCGTCGTTCCTTCTTGTTTATCTTCTTCACAAGAACTCTTTCAAGGGTGGTTGGATGAGTCTGTCTCCCTCCAACCGCGCTTGGAGCGAATGCCGCGCTACCAGCCCTTGGATGTCGCTCCCCTTTTACCCGAGGAACTCGAGCTAGATCTCTACCCACACCGAAGGATTCTGCTGAGGTCCTCTTACCAGCCATAGGGTTTCTACCCTTAGGCTGGAGCCTATGAGATTGAATAGCAACCACCGCTCGTCTTATGAGGTCAGGACGGAAATCTGTCGTGAAGATCGCCGGGACCCGAACGCTACTTACAGGCTTTCCTTCCAAGCCATAAACATCTACAGACCGTTCCTTCAACTCATCCATCTCCTACTCAGTCTGCTTGGCTGGACTCTAGGCTTGTGTACTGGATCACTGGAACCGCTTTAGGTAGACGAGAACCTCTCAACGCGTGGCGGATGGTTATCAAACGTTTAGTTGGGCCTGGAACGCTTCCTCTTAGCATGGCATACGTACTGTTGACAACTCCATATCGGATGAAACCGCCTTTAGGCGTCGCCTCAACTCCACTCTCGCCAATCTTCATTATCTGCTTATCATACTCAGTTCGCTGGAAGAGACCTGTCTGGCCCGCTCTAGGCACAGAATACATAACGTAGTGAGGGGTCCAACCGCCTATCGAGCCTACGCCTCTACGGGTTTTTCTAGACTTGTGAGATAGAACTCGAACTCCCCAACGTTTGACAGGGCCCTGTATCCCCTTGCCTTTCGTCACCGCTGCAACGTCTACCCAGTGGCCCTCTTGAAAAACATCGGAGAATACAACCTCCTTTCCAAGGATACTCTTCGCGTAGTCGAACTGTTCCCTGATAGTTCCTCCGCCCACCTTGACCTCGATAAGCTCAGGCTCCTTCTTTCCAAATCCCGTCAGTCTGGGTTGAGTCGCAAGTAAGATACGAAACTCGGCAACTTTGGCTAGGGACTCTTCGATCCGCTTCAAGGCCTCTTCTGTCTTGAACTTTTCAGGAATCGTGAAAAGTCTCTCCAGATCCTTTGGAGGATTCTCCATCCAAGCTTCAGTTAAGGTCTGAAGAGCTCCTCCAGAATTGATGTACGCCCTAATTCCGCAAGCAACCATTGGAGGGGTTTCTATGACTGTGACAGGAATTGCGACCTCCTTCCCGTAGGTGAGTGAACCTTGCCTATTGTCTAATGCAGTGACATGGGTCATCCCGGCTTTATAGCCGGCGAAGGCTAGAAGCGTAGGCTTCCCTTCAAAGGTTGGCCATTCCCTGATCCTCGCTACCATACGTCTTGCGCGAACCTTTGGAAGGTAAGCGAGCGAGCCCCGTTTAGGAGCGTGCTTCTTTCTACGACCCATGCCTCCAAACCCTCAGCCGAGAAGGTTGATTATCGCTAGCGATGCGAGAACCGCTTCTTCAGTCCGCACAGTCTCCACAGCTTGGACTGGAACTGTATTGAGATTGAAGTCAGCCACATCTTCTATCTTTAGATCCTCTTGAGCGAGTATCTCTCGTAACCCTTTCCTAGGCGCACCGAATGCGATCAGCGCATTCTTCGAATCGACCCAAGCCTTCTTCAATTCTTCCAGCAACTCGCCAATGTTCCTCCCGTGTCTTGATGTGGCGATCACCAGATCGAATCTTCCTTCTTTAATCGTCTCTCCAAGTGGAAGATTCGAAACAGTAACATTGTACCCCCAATATATGCTTATCTCTTGCTTAGGAACGATTTTGCCCTCAATCCTATTCTGAATCTTCTCGATTTTTACAGTAACTCTCGATCCTTTGGAAATTTTTATCGGAACGGTCGCTAGCTTCTCGATTCCGAGGTAGACTAGTGAGTTGTCTCTGCCGGTCTCAACTACGACTCCGTTACGGATCTCTCCAGTTTTCAGTTGAGATCCGGGTTTTTGCAATGGGTGATGCGGCGTTCTGATCGGTGGCAGTATTCCAGCATACCGGAGGTTGGGCTCGAGTTTGACCAAGTGTTTGCGGAGGTATTGAGGGGTCTCCATGTATGTCAAGATTGAGGATATTAGTTCTGCGTCTCTTGACTGATCGATTCGAGTTATATCCGGGTAGATTAAAATGTTCTCAACTCTGAATATTGCACAAGCTCTTCCGACGAGACCTATCTTGTATGTCTTCTCTCTAATGTGGGGCGTATCCGCGACTAGAGAAGCGGGAATCGCTAAACTAATATTTTTAGACCTACGGGGCGGATACTCTGCCAACTGGTTCACCAAGGATACCCGATATGAGATTCTCTCTTAGCGTCACATGTTATTCTATGTTCATAAGCTTTACAAAGATACGCGTCGAGTAGTGATATCCGAGAGACTAATGACAATATTGGATGACTTGGACTATATTCATAGCCTAGACAAGTCGAATATGCTGAGAGTTATAGAGACCTTCCCGGAACAGCTCTTAGAAGCTTTGAGTATTGTTGAGCAGTCCGAGATTCGGAAGATCGATGGTAGGAAGATAAGCAATATCGTGCTAGCTGCAGTCGGAGGATCGGCTATTCAAGGCGACTTGATTCGAAACTGGATTGAGGACCAAATGGCGATTCCGATGGAGATCTGCAGGGACTCCAGCCTGCCGGCGTATGCTGATCGCAAAACTCTTGTGATAGCTGTTAGCTACTCGGGCAATACTCAAGAAACATTGAGTCAAGTTATAGAAGCCTGTGAAAGAAGATGCAAAGTCTTCTCAGTGACATCTGGAGGACAGCTAGAGAGGATAAGCAAGAGGTTGGGCGTCCCGACGGTTAAAGTAAAGTCTGGATTTGTGCCTCGGGCTGCTCTGCCGCACTTACTAACATCTAGCGCTTACATTCTTTCGATAAGCGGATTGATCAAGAGTATTCACGGAGAAATCAAGCTCGCTTCACGCAGACTGAGTGAAATTAGAAGAGGAATAAGAGCTGAGAATCCTCTTCACAGCAATAGAGCAAAACAGTTCGCTTCCGATCTGTTAGGGAAGTATCCAGTGGTATATTCTTCGACGCGCGTGAGCGGCGTCGCTAGAAGAATGAAGAATCAATTCAATGAGAATAGTAAGGTACCATCGAAGTTTGAGCTCCTCCCAGAAGCTATCCATAATGAGATTGAGGGTTGGAAGCGACTCGATGTTGTTGAAGAGACGGGTATGCCCTTCTCGATCGTCTTCGTTAGAGATGCCGAAGAGAGTAAGAGTGAACGCCTCAGATTTGAGGAGGTGAAGAAGCTCTTGAATGAATCCGGCTTCTCCGAGGTTAAGGAAGTTCTGCTTGAAGGAGAGACCAAGCTGGGAAGACTGCTCTCAGGAGTCTACTTTGGAGACTTTGTATCCTTCTATCTAGCGGTCGCTAGAGGTTTCGATCCTACTCCCATCGAGTCGATTGAGAAACTGAAGAAAAGAATAGACAGGAGATTCAGGTTCAAGGTCATGCTAGAGAAGAGGCTTAGGCAGCTTTAGCCTTTGATTATCCCTTACTCACCCCGAGTGGAACGAGGCGAGCCACTTTAGTAGCGATCCCAAGCTCATGGCTGACTTCCGCAACACGATCGACATCCTTGTATGCGCCGGGCGCTTCTTCACTAACGACCGCCATGCTTGCAGCTCGAACCGATATTCCTTTCTGCTCGAGCTCGCGTTTGACATCGCTCCCCCAGAACCTTCTCTTCGCAGCAGCCCTACTGAGGTAGCGTCCTGCACCGTGCGCTGTTGAACCGAAGCTTATCTCCATCGCTCTCGGCGTCCCCAGAAGAACCCATGAACTCGTCCCCATACTACCCGGAATAAGGACGGGCTGACCTATCTCTCGATATTCCGCTGGAACCGCTGGATGACCTGGAGGAAACGCTCTCGTCGCACCCTTTCTATGGATGTAAACTTTCCGCCTCCCTCCATCTACTTCATGTTCCTCAACCTTCGCGATGTTGTGAGCCACATCGTATATGAGGTTCATTCCAAGCGAGTCTGCTGAACGCCCGTAGATCTTCTCGAAAGCTTGGCGAGTCCAATGAGTTACCATCTGTCTATTCGCCCATGCGTAGTTGCATGCCGCTGCCATCGCGGGAAAGTAGTCCTCTGCCTCAATACTCTTCGCTGGTGCACATGCAAGTTCACGGTCTGGAAGCGCAATATTGTATTTGTGAACAGCTCTCTCCATAACTCGTAGGTAATCACTGCAGACTTGATGCCCAAAGCCTCTGCTACCAGTGTGAATAAAGACCAATACTTGACCTTCATATTCGATCCCGAGAAGTCTCGCTGCGACCGGGTTGAAGATCTTATCTACTTTCTCCACCTCTAGGAAGTGGTTTCCGCTTCCAAGGCTTCCGAGCTGAGGTGAACCTCTATTCTTAGCTGTTGAAGAGACTTTGGATGGGTCCGCTTCCTCCATACATCCGTTCTCTTCGCATGTCTCCGAGTCCTCTGACCACCCGTAGCCTCTCGAGATCGCCCACTCAACACCGTCAGAGACCACTTTATCAAGCTCGATCTGGCTCACTCTGATTTGGCCTCGGCTGCCCAAACCTGAAGGGATCAGATTGAATAGCGTATCAAGAAGTCTTGATAGAACAGGTCTGACATCTTCTTCCCTAAGGTTGGTCTTTAGTAGACGAACCCCACAGTTAATATCGTACCCTACTCCTCCTGGGCTTAGGACCCCTTCTTCGTAGTCTGTCGCGGCTACCCCTCCTATCGGGAAGCCGTATCCTTCATGCCCGTCCGGTAGCGTTATCGACCACTTGTATATGCCTGGCAGGTGCGCTACGTTCGCGCATTGTTCTATCGTCAGATCCGACTTCATCTTCTCGAGAAGCGTTTCATCCGCATAGATTCTGCCTGTTACCCGCATCCCTGCCTTGTAGCTTTTCGGGATCTCCCAGATGTACTTGTCCATTCGCCTGATCGGAACTTTCTGCGAGCTCCCTCTAAGTCTTTCTTCTTCCCCCATTTCTTTACACGCCTCTTGACCACAAGATATTAGTGTGAGGTTTACGATTTAAGTTTCATTGGTTTGGAAACCAATAGAACTCGGCGATGTGTTCATGCTTCTCAGAGTTGTCAAACGCCTGAGCTTGAATGAAGTCGTTAAGCGGATCAAGGAGTTTGAGTCGAGGCTGGGGGCATCATTCCTTGAGTTTGAGAAGAGGTTCACAGAGGGAAGATTGGACCCAGGCTTGTTCGGCGAGTATGTTGAGTGGGCTGATCTTGTCCACGCTTACGAGGCTTATGTGGAGAGTGGCGAGCTGGACTATGCTTCAGATGAGGTTATCGACTTGCGCGACAGAGATTTCGAGAGGCTTTTGACCCACAAGAGAATTGAACTTCTCGTCGCTCTAGCATCCTCAAGGGTTGAATCTATCAATGAACTTGCGAGGAGAGTCAAGCGAAGTGTGAAGAATGTTCATGGCGACTTGAAGATCTTGGAGAGGCTCGGTTTCGTTCAATTGCGTAAGCTCGGCAAGAGAAATATTGCACCAGAAGTACTGGTTAAGGAGATCGGTTTTCTAATTCAGTGAGCTCCTTCTCCTTCAAGCCTAGGTTGAAGAATGCTTCGGGATCTATCAAGAAGATCTTTGTTCTCGCCTTGGCCTTTCTCTTAAGATAGATCGCAATTCGTCTTAGAATGTAAATGACAATCAAGCCGATCGCAGCGTAGACTAGATATCTACTCAGGATAAAGTCTAACAACTGGTCCTGTGGCGTCGGCAAGGTCTTCCCATATCTTGTTGGCTAATTGTCTTTGATAGTATAACGAATTTAAAAGTATCAAAGAATAAACTTGGAAGAGGTGAGTGTATGCCGGTCTTGTCTTACAAAGGAAAATCGCCTAAGATTCATAAACACGCTATTGTTTCACCATTAGCTGTCATAATAGGCGACGTCGAAATATCTGAAGAAACGACGGTGTTCCCCGGTGCAGTAATTCGAGGAGATGTTGCAAAAATAACTATCGGCAGATGCTCTAACATTCAAGACAACGTGGTCATTCATGGTGGAGACATATATGAAGGAGATAATCTGAAAGGACACTTGCCAGTCGAAATAGGCGACTATGTAACAGTCGCTCACGGTTCTGTAGATCATGGAAGTAAGATTGAAGATGTTTCTATGATCGGGATAAGGGCTACAGTCTTTGACGGTTCAACAGTAGGGGAAGGTTCGATCGTCGGATTAAATGCGGCTGTGCTCGAAAATACTAAGATACCTAAACGGTCTGTCGTTGCCGGAATTCCCGCTAAGGTGATTAAGGCCGTCGACGACGTAACTTACTCAAGAATAAGAAACACGCTTTATGGTACCGTGAGCTAGCGAATTCTCATAAGTGGGCAGTTTAGCATGGTCGTCTTTACAAGTCAAGAATGAATTTGATCTCGTACCCCTTAATCTGCTCCTTGATCTCCATTTGATGGTATGTCACAGCTTTCACCTCTACTTTCGGTTTATGCTTGTCAGCATTGTACGGCTCCCCTCTGATAGTTGCTTCCAGTGCGAAGCCGCTATTCCGTTTTTCTATCTTCTCTATCTCGAATTTGCTGTAGACGTTGCCCTCGATATCGAATTTCAGAAGTAAGGTCTCCAACCAGTTGTAGAGTAGCGCTTCTCTATCATGGCCCTCCGCTGTCACCGTCTCTTCTAGTGTGAGCGCCACTGTCTTTGTCTCTATCATCGTTTGGAACATGGCTTCAGCTGCATTTTGGAAGGCCTCTTCTAAAGTCTTCCCATACGCGGCTATATACGCGTCGCTTACATGTTCTAGGAATTCATACCGCTTCAATGCGTAGTCCCATCTCTTCTTCTTCTCTTCTTCTTTGTTAAGTTTTGTTAGTAATTATGTTGATATACCGCAAGTCTATACGGTATATGGAACTGTTTCGAAGATGAGGTTTGCTGAATGGAGAAGTCTGAGATTCTCGAAGTGCTGAAGAGGGTCTGCGATCCTGAGTATCCTCTATCGGTTGTGGAATTGAAGATAGTTGAAGAGAAGGATATCTATTTTGAAGGTGACAAGATTAGAATCGAGTTTACCCCGACCACACCCTACTGCCCAATGGGCGGGATCATAGGCGTCTTGATCAAGTACGCGCTTGAGAACAAGTTCAACCGAGAGTTCGATGTCAAAGTGAAAGCTGGAGCTCACGTTCAAGAGGCGGTGCTCAACGAACTTCTTTCAAAGAAGGGAAAGTATGACGAGATGACTCAAAGATTGAAGACTACAGGCATCTTGGAGAGATGCATAACAGCGTAGACTGAGCTTCCTCTATATACTTCTTGTAAACGAATAAGCCTTTGTAGACTTAGGGCTGAGGGGTAACGCTTTAATATGCATTAAGGGTAAGATGAGAGGCTTAAGCTGATGAAATTTGGAAGAGAAAATTTTTGCGCGAAAAGCATCTGGGCTCGTCAGAACTGTTTCCGCATGGGACACCTTGATCTATAACATTCTGGTTATGGCTCCGACAGCTGTCTACGTCTACGGAATCTGGGCATCCATCCTCTTCCCCGGCGTTGATCTGCCTGTGACAGCTTTGATAGCGATACCTGTATGCATAGTTATAGGCATCTTCTACGCGCTCTACTCAGCCGCTATGCCGCGATCTGGCGGAGACTACGTCTGGGTTAGCCGCGTGCTCCATCCTGCGCTCGGCTTTATGATGAACTTCTTCCTCTTCGTCGTCTTGCTAAGTGTCGCGGGCTCATATATTCCATGGTTCCTCCAGTGGGGGATCGCGCCTATACTTCAATTCGTAGGCCAGAGCGCTGTTGCTGACGTGTTGACGCCGCCGATGGTGACCTTCGCAGTAGCTCTCGTATACTTCCTCATATGCGCCGTGATAGTGTCGAGAGGAGCTAGAGCAACCGCCATCGCTCTATGGATTTTCTTCGCTTTAACTATCTTAGGCTTCTTGGTATACGCTGGAACGCTTGTTGCTACCGGCCCTGAACAGTTTAAGGCAACGTTCGACGCTGTCTCCGGAATGAATTATGACCAAGCGATAGAAGCCGCTAAGGCAGCGGGTTACTCGGGAATATTCACGGCTGAAGCGACGTCTCTTGGAGTAATATTCACTGTCATAAACTTCTTGGGCTTCAACTGCTCCGTCTACATCGCTGGGGAGATAAAGGAGGTTAGGAAGGCTCAGTTCATCGCTATCATCGGCGCTGTTGCAATCTTCGGCATCATCACATGGGCTGTTTATCAAGCGACATACTACGGGATGGGCGCTCAGTTCGTAACGAGCATAGCTTACCTAGCTGGTACAGGAGATCCTTCGTACCAGCTTCCATTCGCTATACCATTCTTCCAGTTCCTCTTCATGTACGCGACATCGAGCCCACTCGTCTATGGGCTGGCTCTCTTCGGCTGGTCGATGATGACCTTGGGTGCAATTCTCACTTATATCTTCACGAGCGTTAGACTGGTGTTCGCTTGGTCCTTCGACAGAGTTCTCCCGACAGCTCTCTCCAAAGTCGACAGCCGCACTGGGTCGCCTTACGTAGCGTTGATCCTTGTGACCGTCTTGACCATAATCTTCCAAGCACTCTGGCTCTTCACACCTGTTCTCAGCTACTTCGTCTACATAGTTACAGGATGGTTCGTAACGACTGCTATCGCTTCGATCTCGGGAATAGTCTTTCCATATAGGCGGAAGGATATATTCGAGACAGCGCCCTCCATAGTTAGAGCTAAGATCGGAGGAGTGTACTGGATAACGGTCTTGGCAGTTCTCAGCCTCATCTTATCGGCTTGGATGGCATACGCTGGTATGATGCCTGCGATCTCAGGAGCTGTAAACCCAGTCTCCGTGGCATTCTCTTTCGGCGTATTCATCGTAGGCCTCATCATATACGCGATCTCGTGGCTATACCATAGAGGAAAGATTCCGCTGGAACTCTCTTTCAAGGAGATCCCGCCTGAGTAGCGGGATAAACCCCCACCTTTCTTTCTATTCTATTGATGTGAAAGGAAGACCGTTATGACGAAGACCCGTATCTTCTTCGCGACAGATATACACGGCTCAGAGAAGTGCTTCATGAAGTTCATCAATGCAGGAAGATTCTACAAGGCGAATGTTCTCATCTACGGTGGCGACCTGACAGGAAAGATGCTCATCCCTGTTGTTAAGCGTCCGGATGGAACTTACTCAGCCAAGTTCTTAGGCGCTGACTACTTCGTCAAACCAGGTGGAGAACTCGATTCGCTCGAGAGGCGTATTCGAGATGTAGGTTACTACCCATACCTTACGGATAGTGAAGAGATCAGGTTGGTAAGCGCTGACCAAGCGAGGCTGGAGAAGATCTTCGATCAGCTCATGCGCGAATCGATTCAGAAATGGCTCACGATAGCGAGTGACAGATTGAAGGACACTGGCATACGATGCTTTATATCCGCTGGAAATGATGACAAGTACTCCATCGACTCAATACTAGAAGAGTCGGATTACGCCGTTTATCCAGAAGGAAAGGTTTTCTCCATAGATGAGCATCATGAGATGATGAGCTGCGGCTACTCAAATATAACGCCTTGGAGATGCCCCAGAGACATAACTGAAGAAGAACTTCTAAAGAAGATCGATGATATGGCGGCGAAAGTTAAGGCTATGGACAACTGCATATTCAACCTTCACTGCCCACCCTACGGTACCACAATAGACCTAGCGCCTAAACTGGATGAAGAGTTGAGACCTATTATCACTCCAGGAGGAAGCCCATTGATGGTCCCTGTCGGTAGCAAGGCCGTTCGCCAAGCTATAGAGAGATACCAGCCACAGCTTGGCTTGCACGGGCATATCCATGAGTCTAAAGGAACCTTCAAGATAGGTAGGACACTCTGTGTAAACCCAAGTAGCGAGTATACAGAAGGGATACTCAAAGGCTTTCTAGCGGACTTGACTGAAAAAGGCATAGCGGACTACATGTTCACTGCAGGCTAAGAGAAGCCATAGAAGCGCTCTCGAAACATCGCTTGATGAATCTGTAGAGCGAGAGTGAGTAAAGATTTAAGATAGGCTCAATCGAATAAGCTGTTGGCCAGCGCCGGGAACGACTGCCGGGATTATGTGAGGACGCGTATCCTCCATCCCGTGGGCCGAGTGGACTAACTCTTCGTGGAGAGGAGGTCTAGTGGCGCAGGCCTTGAGTCTGCTGAGAGTTAGCCTGTGGCCCTTCATGGGCCGCGAGGGTTCAAATCCCTCTCCCGGCGCCATATGCTTCTAGAATGGAAATACTTTTGTCAATTTGCTCTAGTCGGGATACTCAGGGGTGAAGAGCTCAGGGCCGAGAGCAGCGGAAGCTGAGTATTTAAACGCTCAGATTCTGGAGGAGCTCAAGAAGATTAGACAGACTTTGGAAAGAAGTGGTTAATAAGGGGATCCGCGATCGATTTCTTGCCTTTCCCAAAATCGCTTAGATAATTGAGAAAGCCGCATCTTGATGATTAATGAGACGATAAGAAGACGATAAAAGCATCATTGTCCAATCTCCAGTTGAGTAGGGCTAAGACAGTTGTTCGAGATCTACTGTACCAAATGCGGAAGACCTAGGCAGAGTGAGGCTGAATGGAGATGCCTATGCGGAGGCCCCTTCGAATCGAAGCAAGAGAAGCGATTCAACAAGAACCTTATCGATAGGGAAGAAAGGGGGGTCTGGCGATACAGAGAATATCTTCCAGAAATTGCTGAGACCGATCTCATAAGCCTAGGCGAAGGAGGAACCCCTCTACTTCAGCTCAAGCGTCAGGAACCCAATGTTCTCGTGAAGTCAGAGTACGTCAACCCGACAGGCTCATTCAAGGATAGAGGTTCAACTGTTCTTATCTCTTATACGATTGGAGTAGCTAAACGCTTGGGCTTCAATAGAGCTATCGAAGATTCATCGGGTAATGCTGGTGCTTCAATAGCAGCTTACTGCGCAAGAGCAGACCTTCAATGCGAGATCTTTGTCCCTGAAAGAGTGCAAGCGGTGAAGTTGGCTCAGATCGAGGCTTACGGCGCAAAGGTCAGAAAGATCGCTGGAACGAGGAAGAATCTGTCCAGCGCAACTGAAGCAGAAGCCAAGAACGCGTTCTACGCAAGCCACATCTGGAACCCCTACTTCACTGAAGGAACTAAGACTATAGTATACGAGATCGCAGAATCCATGAGATGGGATCCGCCTGACGTGGTCTTCTGCCCAACCTCAGCAGGAAGCCTCCTGATAGGCTTGTACAAAGGCTTCATTCATCTAGTCGAGTCCGATGTCATCGAGTCGATGCCGAAGATCGTTGCTGTACAGTCGCTCCAAGTCTCACCGATATACCATGCATACAAAGGCTTGAGCTACATCCCGCCTGAAAGGCTTGACACTGTGGCAGACGCTCTAATAAGCACGGAGCCAACGCGCAAAGACGAAATGCTAGAACTGCTTAGAAGATGGGATGGCGACTGTGAAGTGGCTGAAGACAGTGAGATTCTCGAATCCGTGAAGGAGCTTGCTAGACTAGGCTTCTATGTTGAACCCAGCTCAGCGGTCGCGCATGCAGCATGGAAACGTTGGAAGAGAGAAGGCAAGATCGATGAAGGCGCGAAAGTGGTCATTCCATTGACAGGATCAGGATTGAAAGCTGCCGAGCATACAGCCTAGACGAGTCATCGTTACGAAGTGGATGCTTACCCGAGCAAAGGCGTCTTAGACAAGCGATCCCTGACTGAGCATAGTTATGCCTGTCAATAATCTTCACCTCATTAGATGTCAAGGCTGATCGTGAATCTCGAAGAGTAGTTAGAGTGAGTTTAATCGATACGCGAGCCCTTTTTCTCATTTGGTTACGGCTATGAGCTTGAAGGGAAAGAAAGTACTGATACTCGTCGACGACGGAGATCAAGACCTCGAATTTTGGTATTCGAACATCAGATTGACAGAGGAAGGTGCGGAGATCACTGTAGCAGGAAAAGAAGGGCGCGAGTACAGATCGCATCAAGAAACTCTTGGGAATACCTAGATCCCACCGAGTAATCTCGATACTTCCCATAGGAGTGCCGGCAATGATACCGACCAAGACTAGGAAACGGCTTTCGGAAATCGTATACAAAGAGTCTTTCGGGAAAACCTAGCAGCCGACTCAAATGAGCTCCTTCAACGTCGAATCTATTCATAGTTCCTACTGCTAAGAATTCATATCTGCCGTCTCGAAGAATGTCCAGCTCACTCATGTCGCTCATGGCTTTGTAATCTGAGATTAGTGGCTTCCTGCGGTCTAGCGAGTGTTGTTGGCACTGCAATATCCCGCTGGAAGCCTAGTGGTGTACACGTTGAATGTTCCTGAAGTGTCCTCTTGTTGAATGCCATTTCTACGAATTCCGGTAGGACATTGTTCAAAAGATGATCGGACGGTTTACCGAAAGTGATTATGGGGCATCTAGGGTCGACATATATGAATATTCTTCCATAGGGGCAATCCCATCGAGCTGCTTGAGATCTGCCGTAGATAGGACCCCTCGAGACTGTGAATGGCCACATTCTACAAACGTATGGCTTATCGGCTTGTAGGCCGCACAGCCATCTCCCACCAAGTCTGAACTGGAATATACATCTCTCATCGCCTCGTTTTCTAAGATACGCTTTGCCTAGACCTAATGCGAAAGCATGATGACCGTAGGTTTGGCTGATCTTGGCGTACTCATGCAGCGTGAGAGGTATACTGAACCATTTACAGCATTCACCGCAAGCTTTGCAACTCCACAACTGGACCTTTGACCAGGGAATGAATCTAGGGTGGCTCATCTCTTTGAAGCACCAGCATGGCAACAGATTTGACACGCAACCGCTTGGAGATAAGTATTTAGCGATCCAGATCGTCGATATCCTCGCAAAACCCCTCTTCTTCTCTTAAACAAGGATTATTTTCAGAGCGCGTTGCTCATCATACGGCCAAGAGAACGCTCAAGCGACTCATCATGGAAGCCGAGATAGAAGGTTTAAATCTATAGCCTTCTCCTCTCAGTCCTTCAGGATCAGCGTATGTCAACCTTTTTGATACTTCTGAGATTGGGTGGATCTAGCGATCTCTGAGGCTTGGATCTCCATATGCCGCTTAAGTTTAGCGACTGAATTCTGGAAACATCTCTCGATCTTCTCGTTTGTCAATCCAAGCCAATTCAAATAGCAGAGGCCGACTACAATCATGTCGGTGACCTCTTCTGGTATGTCTGCGGCTTCTCTACCCTCATGCCAATATGCCTTCGCTATATCGCCCGCCTGCTCAGCTATAAGCGTGATAAATCCTGCCGAAGTCGTAATCTTCTGTTTCTGAACCTCAAGAGCCGCTTCCCTGCAAAGGTTCGCAGCCGACTCCAGACTCAAACTTTCACCTCCCTCAGTTTTCTTAGACAAGATAGACATCTTTAACTTTCTCTATTTCAAGATTCGATGACCTGACGGTCTCATCGTCTAACATGTCCTATGGGCATAACGTAGAGCGGAATATATTCGCTGGGCGCTGAGATCACCTCTCGGACTTCATCGTCGTAGAATGCTCCGATTGCGACTGTGGCTAGGCCTAGGGATTCCGCCTGTAGGTATATGTTTTCTGCGACATGCCCTGCCTCCATCGGCACATATCTTTCTCTCCCTCTTTCCCCATACTTAACCATAGTTCGATCGTAGATAGCTGTGATCACGAAGTCTAAAGCCCCTTTTTCCACCCATTCCTGCCCTAGCGAAGCTTCACAAAGCTGCTTCCGATAATCCCCCTCCTTCACACGCTCTAGAATATGCTCTCCGCAGGCATAGTGGTAGACACCTGGTGCTAAATCCGAGTTTCCGACGGTGAGAAAGATCTCTAGAGGATATAACGCGCCGGCTGAAGGCGCAGCTCTAAAACCCAACTTTGCTTCAGTTGTCCCCTGAGCCGCCCAACAGAGCTGTGAAATGTCGTTGAGAAGAACAGGGTCGTCTGTATAAGATCTACGTGAGCGTCTGCTCTCGATGGCTTCCTCTATCGAGAAGCTACTCCTCTTCCTAGGCTCAGGTAGTTCAATCGATTCTCCTTCTACCGCTATCTTGTCTTCTTCATGCCTCATGAACTCCGATATCTTGAGGGAACCGATACTGGCTCCGACAGTCACTGCACCAATCCCAGCCAAATACTTGAGAAGCTGCCTCCTCGATATGCGAAAAGACATCTAATCATCCACTGAGAAAACGAGTGAAGCGTTTATCAAAAAGATTCCGCTGTCAGGCTGCGAGCATCTCCAACCGCATTAGGTTGAACATATGCCTTGGCGATCAAATCAGCCCTGACAATACTTCGTCTTCTATTAGACTTGTAGATATGCAGGTTAGAACTCAAGAGTCAAAATCAAATGACTCCGCCACCGTTCAGAGGGCTAAACCTGAAATTGAGACTGATGAGTTTGAGATTACGAGAGGAAAGAAAGATTTCTTTAGAAAACGGAAGTAGCTGAGACCGTATGGCTAACTTGAAAAACGAAGGGATAAGTATTTATCCTTCTCTTTTTTGCGGATTACTTACTAAACGTTAAGAAATCTTGGATAGAGTGAAGGACGCTTGACAGGGTCAACCTCATCTGGCAAGTCGTCTGACGAAAAGGTTGAGCGGG
>Ga0315308_1000838_pt1 | contig 17589 bp, 15 predicted proteins | sample TDP3_MG_FD_203078 | JGI IMG/M metagenome (GOLD analysis project Ga0315308, IMG submission 203078) | Freshwater sediment microbial communities from Lake Towuti, South Sulawesi, Indonesia - TDP3 | ecosystem: Environmental > Aquatic > Freshwater > Lake > Sediment | place: Indonesia: South Sulawesi... | reverse complement strand
GCGGCCCCCACCAAAAGGAACAGACGGCGTTCTAAAAGAGGCACTTGCGAGAGGAGCCAAGCCTATATCAGCTAAGAGGGCAACGGAGTTTCTGCAAAAATTAAAAGAAAGTGTGGGGGATAAAAAAATTGAAGTTTTGACTTGCCCAGGAATCATGGGCGCAAAAGAAGCGAAAGCTGCAAGTTTTCCAGTTCAAATTTTACCAATGAAAATCGGGAAAGAGACAAGTGCTGAAGAAACGAAAACCGCAGTTAAACTGCTGACTGCGGCAAATGTTGATTTGATAGTTTTTGTTGGTGGGGATGGCACCGCTAAAGACGTTTTTGACGCCATGCAAGGTGGCAGTGAGGTGCCAGTTTTGGGCGTGCCTTCGGGAGTGAAAATGTATAGTGGCGTTTTTGCAGTAAACCCTTCAGACGCTGTGGATGTTGTTTTGGCTTTTGCTGAAAACCAAGCTGAGGTAACGGAATTTGAAATCATGGATGCTGACGAAAAGGCTATTCGAAGCGACACTTTTGTGGTAAAGCTTCACGGTTTTCTGAAAGGGCCATTCGTTCCGATGCGAATTCAAGGAAGTAAACAAATAAGCCCAGAAACAGTCGACGAGAAGGAAAATCAAACGGCAATAGCAAGATCCATAATAGAAGAAATGCAACCAGAAGCAACGTACATACTCGGCCCGGGAACAACCGTCAAACGAATAGCAGAGCTTTTGGGTGTCGAAAAAACCGTGCTGGGCGTGGACATTTACAAAAGAGGCAAGGTCATGCTTGATGTTGACGAGAGAAGAATTTGGGAAGAAGTGGAGGACTGGCGAAAAACTTGGATCATTCTCTCGCCAATTGGGCATCAAGGAATCCTTTTGGGAAGGGGAAACCAGCAGATAAGCCCTGAAATCATTAAACGTGTTGGAAAGCAGCGGATAATTGTTGCAGCGACTAAAAGCAAGCTTCAAAGCATTGAAGGAAACGTTTTAAGGGTTGACACTGGCGACGCTGAAGTGGACGATATGCTCAGAGGGTATATCAAGGTCGTTACGGATTATAGGGAGTGGCGACTCATGCCAGTTCAGTAGCTAAGCTCCAAATTTCCTAGTTTTGCCAAGTAAACCCATTAAAATGGGCATCAGATCCATGCCCCTTATCCTGTTAAGTCCGCCTTTGGCACAAGACCTTTCATCAAACTCTTCGACATCATCACGGCGAACATAGGGACCTGTTATTGCTATTGGAACAGGGTCGCCTTCATGTTTTCCAGTTAATAGGGACGTGGTGTGGTCGGCAGTTACAGCCAAACAAGTCAAGTCTGAGTCGATGTTGTTAAGCACATAACCGACCATGTGATCGATTTTTTCAATCAGCTCAACTTTCTGTTTAGTGTTTCCGTCGTGGCTGGCGACATCCGTTGCCTTAACATGCAAAAGAACAAAATCATGCGTTTTTAATGCTTGAACGGCTGATTCGGCTTTGGCAACAAAATCTGTTTGAGGTGTCCCCGTGGCGCCCTCAACATCAATCAGCTTCATTCCGGCAACCTTACACACGCCTCTGACCAATGACGTAGTGGCTATGCACGCAGCATTTATACCATACAATTCTGAAAGAGTCTCGATGTTTGGAACTGTACCTGCACCCCTACATAAAATGATGTTCGCTGCCAGCAGCCCCTTTTTAACCCTTTCCTTGTTAACCGGATGTTCCTTCAAGACTTTGTGGATTTTATGCATGAGTTCGTTGAGGATTTTAGCTGTGAGTTCTGCCTCTGGGCTTCCATCTAACGGTTTTATCCCCGAAACCTTCTCTCCAACTTTTTCAGGGTCCGAGTCGCTGATGGCTGTGGAAAGCTTTGGTCCACGAATAACGAGAGCGGCTCGATGCTGAATTGTATTTTTAAACAGAAATTCAATTGAAGGCTTCTTCAGCTTGATTTTACGAAGGCTTTCGGCCAGTTTAGCTGCATCCTCATCTGCAATTCTGCCAGCACGCCTGTCCAAAACAACAAAGTCTTCGTTCACTGTCGCGAAGTTGCATCTGAAGGCAACGTCGCTTGGCAGAACATTTATGCCCGAGCCTATGGCTTCTAAGGCTCCCCTTCCAGAATAGACCTTTAAGGGATCATAACCAAGCAACGCAAGCGTGGCTGTGTCGCTTCCGGGAGGAATTCCGGGTGCTATCGGGTCCATTATGCCGCAGATTCCCGTCTTTGCTATTTGGTTTAGCGAGGGTTTGTAGGCTGCCTCTAATGGTGTTTTCCAGTCTAATTCTTTTACTGGTCTATCAGCCATTCCATCTCCAATGACCAGAATTGCCTTCAATTTAATTCACACGTCCCATTGATGGAACATATTCAAGTAGATTGTGTGCAGTTAAAATACTTACGTATCACATATGCGTGGAATCAACAAAAAAGCAAAGAAAATGTTTAATAGTTTCTTTTTGCATTGTCATGGGAAGTGATTGCAATGGGCGATTTAGTTCCACGTTGCTGAGTTTTTCCGACGCTCATTTGCCATTAGGATTAATTTTGCAGTAGAGTTATATTCAATAAATCAAAAACAAGGGAGAGATGAAGATGTCTGACACAGGCGTCACTGTCAAAAAATCTGAAGACTTCTCGGAATGGTACACTCAAGTTGTTGTAAAGTCTGGACTTGCCGACTACGCTCCAGTGAAAGGTTGCATGATATTCCGCGAGCACTCTTACGCCATCTGGGAGAAAATCCAAGAAATCTTCAACGAAAAAATAAAGGCGACCGGACACAGAAACGTGTACTTTCCAATGTTTATACCCGAAAGCTTCTTGAAAAAAGAGGCGGAACACTTCAAAGGCTTTGTTCCACAGGTTGCTTGGGTAACAATTGGCGGAGACAGCCCACTGGAAGAAAGACTCGCCATAAGACCCACATCCGAAACAATCATGTACGCGACGTATGCAAAGTGGATTAGAAGCTGGAGAGACCTACCAATAAAACTGAATCAGTGGAATAGCGTCGTAAGATGGGAGACAGAAGCAACCAAACTTTTCCTGCGAACAAGGGAATTCCTTTGGCAGGAAGGACACACAGCCCACGCCACAAAGGAAGAGGCAGACCAAGAAGTAATGGAAATCCTAAACATATACAAGGATGTGATGGAGAGCTACTTGGCCATTCCGGTCCTTGCAGGTAAGAAAACAGAGAACGAGAAATTCGCCGGCGCTCTCTACACAACAGCCTTAGAGGCATTAATGCCTGACGGAAAAGCACTACAGATGGGAACATCGCATCAGTTGGGCCAAAATTTCTCGAAGGTCTTCGACATCAAATTCCTCGACCAAGAGGAAAAAGAACGCTACGTTTGGCAAACATCTTGGGGTTTTACAACGCGGATGATAGGGGCTATGGTGATGGTGCACGGCGACGACAAGGGGTTAGTGTTGCCTCCGAAAATCACGCCGATACAAGCTGTGATAGTCCCAATACCTTACAAGCGCGTTGACACAGAGTCAATCCTAGCAAAAGCCAGAGAAATCTGTGAGAAGCTGCGTGAGCACGGCGTATTGGTTGTTTTTGATGACAGAACGGAATACACTCCAGGATGGAAATTTAACGAGTGGGAACTAAAAGGCGTGCCGATAAGGATAGAGATTGGTCCGAGAGACGTAAAGCAAAAACAGGTAACATTAGCCAGAAGAGACACTTTCGAGAAAATCGCCATTAAGGAAGCGGAAATAGTTGACGCGGTGGCTAAACTGCTGGAAAAAATCCAGAAAAACCTCTTCAACAGAGCCAAAAAATTCCTAGAAGAAAACATCACCACAGTGAAGACCTACGACGAATTCAAGAAACTCCTGAAAAAGAAAGGTGGGTTCATCAGAGCGTGCTGGTGTTCCAGACCCACCTGCGAAGAAAAGATAAAGGACGAAACCGGAGCAACCATCAGGACAGTGCCTTTCGAAAAAGAAAAAACATTTTCCAAATGCATATACTGCGGCGGAGAAGCAAAAGAAGTCGTTTACTTCGCCAGAGCGTATTAAGCTAGCGAACTTCCAGTTTAACGCCCGACTTTTTATTCGTATAGTTTCACGCGTTTTTTGAGTTGTTTGGCAACGTCTTCTAATCCCAGTTTCTTTAGCGTTATTTTTTTTGGTATTCCCCGTTCGTCCCAGTCTCTTTTCCGATAATACCTCTGCAACATAACATCATATTTTGTTCTATCAAGTTTTGCACCTTTTAATGGCCCTCGGGTTAGTGGTTCTTCAAACCATCTTCTTGGTGGAACATCCATCTCTTTGCTCCAGTTTTTGCCATATTCACGAATCCAAAAGGCGCGGATTAAGTTGAACACTCTATCGGCCATGACGTTCAAGTCGTCCCAAGTCATTTCTAGGCCTGTTGCTGCATGCAAAAACTTCGGATACCATTCAAGCTCAAAGCCAACCTCAACCCATGGAAGCCTACAGGTTGTCGCACACTCAAAAAAGCCGCCGCGGATACGCTGCAATTCGATGACTTTATCAACTTTTTCTTCGCCGTAGCTCTCCCTTCCAACCTTGACTTCCCAGGAGATAACCCAAGCATCCTTATGATGCGCCCCCGCAAGGCTGGTGGCATAAGATAAAGCCATGGCTGGTGCAGCGTGACAATCATAAGCTGAAATTTCCAGTCCCTTCACGTGCATGGCCCAGCTGCTTGAACCCTCGCCAGTTTTTTCAGCCGCAAAGCGAACCCCATCCGCGAGAATGCCACCTAAACCACGCCTATGCGCAATATCTTTAATCAAGGTTCTGACCGCCTTGTAATCACCCCAAGAAGTCTTATCATCAATAAGCTTCTTCCCGGATGCTTCCATTGCGAAGCCGATGACATTGCCTAGAGAGATGGTGTCTAAGCCGAATTCGTCGGCAATTCTGTTGAGGGCAGCAACCTTCTTTAAATCGCCTAATCCTATGTTTGAGCCTAGCATCGCAACGTTCTCATAATCAAGTTCCGACTCTTTTCTGTCAGCGTCTTTAATAACATTGCCGCAGGTCATGTTACACTGTGGGCATCCACGATTAGAAACCTTTAGCTTTTCCATGGCGAATCCGCCTATGGCTTCAGCCTTTTCAAAGACACCCTCGCTGTAATTATGTGTTGGAAGGACACTGTTTTCTTGGCTCCACTCAACAGTCAGCATTGTGCCTTGCCGCTTCCAAAAGGCATAGTTTGGCTTAGTTAAAATGTCCCTGTAGGCTTCGGTACCCAGCTCCTTCAATGCCTTTGGATAAGCCGCAGGCAAATCTCCCGAGCCTATCATGACGATAGCCTTCAAATTCTTAGAGCCCATAACCGCTCCGATTCCAGGTCTACCGCCAGCCCTTCCCCCCTGAGAAACAATGTTGGCGAACTTTACGAGGTTTTCTCCGGCTTGGCCTATGGACAGAATTCCAGCCGTACGCCCATAAACTTTTCTAAGTCTGCCTTCAGCTTCAAAAGAACTTAAGCCCCACAAGTCTCCAGCGTCAATAAGCTCAATTTGTCCATCTTGAACTAGAAGAACAGTCGGTTTTTCTGCTCTGCCCTCCACAACCATGGCGTCATAGCCAGCCTTACGCATCTGAACAGCAGCGTGAGTTCCAACATTTCCGTCCCCATAACCGCCTGTGAGAGGACTCTTCGCCGCCACTACAAGTTTGCCGCTGCTAGGAAGGGCAAAACCAGTTAATGGTCCTGCAGCAAATACAAGCCTATTTTCAGGCGACAATGCATCAATTCCTGGTTTAAGCTCATCCCAAAGGATTTTAGCGGCGAAGCCTCGTCCGCCGAGGAAGTTTTTAGCCATTTCAGCGCCATATTCTTGCACTACAGCCTTACGTTTATTCAGATTCACCCGTAACAGTTTACCATTCCAGCCATACATGAAACCACCTTCACGAAATGAGTTGCATATGTATGCCTTAAATGCTTAATAAATTTAATGACAACCGCAGCAAAGTCCGATTGTGATGAAAAACTTAATAGTTGTTAAAGGAATATAATGCGAAAGTAAAAGTTGGAGATGAACCATTTGAGCAAAAAAAGACCTAAAGTGGCAATTCTTGGCGCTGGCAAAATGGGCGAGGCCATAATTTCGGGGCTTCTAAAGTCAGGTGAGTATGAAACTCAAGATATACAGGCATTCGAAATTATCAAGAGCCGCAGCAAGTACATAAGCCAAACGTATAATGTAAAATGCGTGGATAATGCAAGAGACGCTGTCTCTTTTGCGAACATCATCATAATCGCTGTAAAACCCGGAGATGTAAAAAAGGCTCTAGAACAAATAGGGCCGACAATGAAGCCGGGGAAAGTAGTTGTTTCAATAGCGGCTGGCGTCACATTAGATTTTCTGAGAAAATATCTGCCCAAGAATATTGCTGTTGTTAGGGTGATGCCCAACATGGCGTGCATGGTTAGAGAAGCCATGATAGTGGTCTGCCCATCGGAAAACACAAAGAAGCAAGAACTGGGGATGGTAACTGGCACGCTTTCACTTTTAGGAAGAGTCATAAAGCTGGATGAGAAATATCTAAACCTAGCGACGGGCTTAGTCGGAAGCGGCCCGGCATACATATATCTAATAATAGAGGCTTTAGCTGATGCCGGTGTAAGACTAGGCTTACCAAAAGACATTTCAACACTCCTAGCGGCGCAAACTACCCTCGGCGCGGCGAAGATGGTCGTCGAAACTGGAGAACACCCAGCAAAACTTAAAGACATGGTTACCACGCCGGCTGGCACAACCATCGAGGGACTCCTAGCCCTTGAGGAGGGTAAACTAAGAGCAGCGATAATCAACGCTGTGACAAGAGCCGCAGAGAGAGCAAGGCAACTTCAGCCTGCCTAATAACGGTGCGCCCCCCATTTCAGTACTTTTCACGCACGAAGGTCATATAGCTGAGGACCGCATGCCTATTGCTAAACTTCAAAACTCTTTTGCCAAACCCTTCACAGCATCTTCCTCGTTTTGAAATCCAAGGATGACACAACTACTGCAGCTTAATAATTGACAGCCATCATACTTGACCATACATTTCCCTCAAGCCAACAGAATTCTGGAAGGACATGATGACGATTTGTAACGCTTGACTCTTTTAATACAACTATGTCTTTGCGACTCTAATAAGAGAACGCTTATTTATTCCCGTTAAATATGAGATAGAGCAAACATCTTGTAACATTGGAGGAAATGATGCGCACATGCTAACCAACAAAAAAGCTGTTTCAACTTTTATGCTGCTGATATTAATGTCGTGCTCCGCGGTTTTTGGAGCATTAACATCATATTTGTGGGTCATGGCAAACTTCTATTTTGAGCCCGAAAACACCGTGGATTTGGTTATAACAGATGTTGATTTTCCAGTCGACCACGCCGATTATTTCTATGTAACAGTCATGAACCCAACACATTCGTCATCAAACACAAGCATAACTGAAATCTACTTCACAGTCGCAGAGAACACAACGTATCACAGCGTAACAAACACTTATCCAGAAGAACTGCCTATCCCCCTTCAAAGAGGAACATCCAAGACCATCAAATGCTCAGCCAATTGGGGTGATTTCGCAGGAAAGACGATTACGGTACATGTGTCTGCAATAAATGCCTCCGGAGCGGTTTGCTCAGTCACAACAGATTTCGTGAGATTGGAACTTCAAACGTATTTTAACGCTACAGAAAGCATCAAACACTTCAACGTGACTGTTAAAAACGATGAACGCTCAAGAATAAACTTAACGTTAACCAAAGTCTACTTCTATTCTGAAGTTATCGGAAACATGAGCATAGAACTTCCGAAGGTCATTCACACAAATGAAACTATTCAATTTCAATGTTTTTATGATTGGACTGGGCGTGGAACGCCTCTTGTGCAGGTGGAAACGTTAGAAGGGTACATATACAAAATAACGAAGGAGGTGCCCTCAGCAGTACTTTTACAAGTTACAGATGTCAAATTCAATGAGACAAATCCAAACGAGGTCGGTATAACTCTGTCAAATTCGGCGAATTCAGAGACACTTGTTGACGTTACAGATATTGTTTTGGCGTACAACAACGAGACAGACCATATAAATGTAAGCCGACCAACTCTTCCGTATAGACTTGAAATAAACGATACGGTCACATTTAATTGTGAATGGAACTGGACTGACAAAAGTTACCGTGACATAAACGTTACAGTAACTGCTTACACAAAGCAAGGGTTTGTGTCATATCCTAGAGAATTCGATAGAACACCTTCTGAAGTTGTTGCGAAAATAACCGATGTTAAATTTGACTTGGATGACACTGAACATTTGCTTGTAAATGTGACCAACATGCAGTGTTCTCTTTATGACATTAATGTTACAAAGATAGAGGTTAATCAGGAATCAGCCACCATGAATTCTTCGATAATAGCCAAAGGCGAACAGGTGCCGTTCACTTGCGAATTTAATTGGACAAAGTTTGTGGGTCAAAACGTTAACATTACGGCTGCGATAACCTACAATGAGAACATGACAGCTACCTCACACTTTCTATGGATGCCTTACATCAAGATAAGAGAGGATGTGAGATTCTCCAATTTCACACTGGGGAATCCATATGTTAACATTACAATGTACCACAGTGCGTTTTCAACAACCACAGCAAACATAACGCAGATACTCATCGAAACCGAAAACGGAACATACTCGATTGATGGAACTATTACTAATCCAAAGATAAGCCCACAAGGATACGCACTTGCCATAGGAACAGAAATAACCATAGTTTGCCCATGGGACTGGAATCCATATCTTGGTAAGGACGTAACGGTCACTGTACAGACTGCCGACGGACGCCAAGTTTCAAGAACTGTACAGGTTGCCTATTCCCCTCCATAATCTTTATTTCCCCTTCAGAGTAAGAGCCTAAACTCCAGAAGATGAAAAACTTGACTAAGGTAAAGGTTACTGAAAGAGTGCGCACCATAGAATATGCCATCCGCGACGTCATCGTTCACGCAAAACAGCTTGCAAGAACTGGAAAAAAAGATTTTTTACTTAAACATAGGAGACCCCCGTTGCGTTTGACTTTGACACGCCACAACATGTTAAGCAAGCTTTGATGAAGTCCGTTGAAGAGGGAGCAAACGCTTACTCGCCTTCTGAAGGGTTACCTGAACTTAGACAAGCCATAAGCCAGAAGGAAAAGAGGGTAAACGGCGTAGATATTTCTGTCGAGGATGTAATTGTCACTTCTGGAATTTCTGAAGGCATCCAGATGGTTATGGCCGGGCTTATCGATGTTGGCGACTAGGTTCTTCTCCCTAGGCCCACATATCCGCCTTACATTTCCTACGCTAAATTTTTCGGCGGAAAACCAATCACATATGAAACTGTTGAGGACAATAGTTGCCAATAAAAAGGAGGTAGATTATGTTATTTTTATAAACCTTCCAATTCCCTTTTTTATAGCCTTGTCATAAGCGATTTTCGCTGTAACTGCATCTTGAACTGCTAAGCCTGTAGATGTGAAAATTGTTATTTCATCTCGTCTTTCCCTGCCAGGTTTTAAGCCGGCAACAATCTCGCCTATTTCAGCCCATACATCTTCCTTTATTATTATTCCTTGGCTTAACGGAACATTTATTTCTCCACTGTGCGAAGCTTGCTCCCAATCGTCAACAACTATCTTCGCCCTTTTCAAAATGGCCGGATCCAGCTCCTCTTTTCCCGGCGCATCTGCGCCTATACAGTTGAAGTGCACTCCTGAAGAAAGCATGTCATTCATGACTAGGGGTTGTCTTGAGGGAGTCGTGGTTACGACTATGTTTGCTCCTTCGACCGCTTCTTTTACGGTCTCTGCTGGGATTATTTTGCATAGGTGTTCACACTGCGGTTCTGTTTCAGCCACGAACCTTTGTTTTGTTTCTTTGCCTCGGCTCCACACTCTAACTTCTTCTAATTTTCTGTAGATTTGGAGAAGGGCCATTAGTTGAGTCCTTGCTTGGGCTCCAGCTCCAACAAGCCCCACGATTTTTGAGTCCTTCCTTGCGAGATATTTTGCGGCTATTCCTCCAGCAGCACCTGTTCTCATGTCTGTTATGGTTGTGCCACTCATTATTGCTGTCGGGGCTCCGCTTTTAGGGTCTATGAGGACTATTACAGCCATGATTGTTGGAAGGTTGTATTTAGTTCGGTTGTCCGGATGTACGTTCACTATTTTTACCGCCGATATATCGAGTTCTTCAAGATATGAGGGCATCGTTCTTAGGTCGCCGTTGTACTTCTTGTAGAATAGGTAAATTTTCGCTGGCATCTGCGCCCGCCCGAGCCCCTTCTCTCTGAAGGCTGATTCAACCGCTTCCATGACTTCTTCCATGGAAAGAAGCTTTTTTACTTCATCATCAGTTAATAGTAAGGTTTCCAAATTTTGTCCTCCAAGCTGAGAGGATAACGTTCGTATTTAGAATTTGATATATTTTTTGGGTAAAATCCAATAGTTAATACCATAAGACGTAAACGAAAATTTTAAGGGATTTTCGAAAAAAGAAATGGAGGTATTAAGCTTACTGATAAATAGGTACTCCTTCATTTGGATCTCCGAGAAGCTTTGCAAATTCTTGCATTAAACGTCGTGTCATGGGTCCAAGCTTGCCGTCGCCTATTATTCGCTTGTTAACTTCCACTATTGGGATGATTTCTGCTGCTGTGCCTGTGAAGAAGGCTTCATCCGCAATGAACAAGTCTGTTGGCGTTATGTTGCTTTCGATAGCGGTGTATCCAATTTTTTGGGCTAATTTTATGGCAACTTCTCTTGTTATTCCAACTAAAGCGCCTGTGGAGGTTGGAGGAGTTATAATTCTTCCATTCTTCGCAATGAAAAGGTTTTCGGCAGCTCCCTCGCTTATGTAACCGTTTTTGTCTAGGCATATGGCTTCATCATAACCAGCGATGTTGGCTTCGATTTTGGCGAGTATGCTGTTCATGTAGTTTAAGGATTTAACCTCATGGGATGTTGCATCAACAGGGTCTCTTTTCACCCACACAATCATGGCCCTTATTCCTTTTTCTTTGGCTTGGCTTGAATGTATTTTTATAATATCTGTTATGATTATGACGGTTGGTCTTTGGCATTTTCTCGGGTCAAGTCCTAAATCGCCAATGCCCCTTGTGACGACAAGGCGTACGTACCCGTCTCGTAAATTGTTTTTCCGCAACGTTTCCAAAACAGCGTTTATCATATCCTCTTTTGTTAATGGAATGTCAAGCATTATTACACGTGCTGAACGGTATAACCTATCTATATGTTCTCGCAATTTAAAGACAACACCGTTGTATGCGCGGATTCCCTCGAAGACGCCGTCTCCATATAAAAGTCCATGATCGTAAACCGAAACTTTTGCCTGCGATTTTGGATAGTACTCCCCGTCTATGTAAACAAGCAACTCTTTCTCCAACATCTTGTCCCCCAAGTCGAAGAAATTAGTTTATTAAGTTAAGGTTTGATATACTTTTTGCAATAACTGGTTGATTTTCACCATTGTTAACCGTAGAATTGGGGTCTTTTTGAAAGGTGTCTAGGTAGGGGAAGGGGCTTGAAGGGCTTGCCTCTTGTTACTTCTTCAACCTCTCTTACAAACTCTTCAAGTTTCATTTTACGTATTTCCCTAGCTTTTCTATCCCTTATTGGAAGCACATGAGATTTGACTTCTTTTTGTCCCACAACGATTACGTAGGGAACCCACTCCATCTCAGCCTCGCGAATCCTCTTCTGCACAGTCAATGTTCGATCGTCAATGTCTACGCGTAGGCAACGCGCCTCTATGGCATCGGACATTTTTTCAGCGTTTCCAACGTATTTGTTTGACATTGGGACTATGCGTACTTGTGTTGGTGATAGCCATATTGGAAGCATTGGTGGTTTACCACTTTGTTGTTCCTTGTAGGCTTTTTCTAGTAGTGCGTATACGCATCTTTCGATTGCTCCGCTTGGAGAACAGTGCAGAATCAGTGGATGATGTTTCTCGCCTTTTTCGTCAACATAGGTTATGTCGTATCTTTTTGCGTTTTCAATGTCTATTTGGTCGGTTGAGAGGGCAGCAGCTTTGTCTTGATTGTCTACGAAGTTGAAGTCCCATTTCAGCGAAAAATAGAAGAAGCGTTCTTTCCACACCTCAGCCAGAGCTGGTTTACCGAAAATCTTCGCTAAGGATGTGATGAAGCCTTTGTTTTCTTCGTAGAAGTCTTTTGTGAAGCGTATCGCAGCTTCATGATCGCCTTTGGATAGGCCTATTTCTTCTAGGATTTGTATGCATAGCTTGAATCTTATTACGAACTCTTCTTTGGCTTGCTCTAGGTCTGTGCAGAAGGCGTGGCAGTCTGGCATGGTGAAGGCTCTTAGGCGTCTTAAACCAACGACTTCGCCGCTTTTTTCTCGTCGAAAACTGTAGCGGGTTAGCTCGTAAACTTTTAAGGGCATGTGTTTGTAAGAAAACTGTGCGTCATGAACCAATAGGAACTGTCCGAAGCAGGCGGCAAACCGCAGAAAAAGTTCCTTATCCTCTGATTTTAGCAGGTATTGTCTTGCGGGAAAACGGTTTATGTAGTCTGCTAGGCTTGGGTGCTGAAAATCATACATGACTGGAGTTTCAACTTCCATGGCACCGTACTCTATCATTTTGGCGGTAACAAGCTGCTCAAGCAAGGATTTGATTAGCCTCCCTTTCGGATACCATCGTATGTTTCCAGGGTCGCTCCCAAGCTCATAATCTGCTATCTCCAGCCTTTTCATCAACGGCACGTGCGGCGGCATTTGTTGGCTTGCCCTCACTTTTAAAATCTCGTGTTTTGCGAGTTTTTCGAGGTTTTCGTGCCCTTTGAAATTGAATTCTTCGATTGGCGTCATTCTTCCGTCAGGTTGAAGAATGAACCAGAACGATTCCAGTTTTTCTTCAGCCTTCACCGCTTCAGAAACCTTTTCCTCTTTTTTCTCCTCCATTTCAGCTGGCATGAATACGCGAGATTGTTCTGCGAGCGGATGCCCTTTGATTGACACCGTGAATTGCTTGTTCCAGCCGAATGGGGCACGGTAGGTTTCTATGCCTTTCTCTTTTGCGTGGGCTTCCATAGCCTTAACTACTTTTAATGCCTCAGCTGGCCTTGCCAGGTTGCTGCTTAAGTGGGCGTAGGGATAGATTAAAATTCTGTTCACCTTCAGCTTTTCGAGGAAGGCTTGAGTTTCGTCTATGGCTTTTTTGGCTACCGTTGTGTCGTCCCCTTCCTCAACCGCTGTGAACAACACGACGATTTCTTCTAGGCGCACCTTTTTCTTTTCGGCTTCTTCAGCCATGGCTATTTCTTTCTGGATGGGTTTGTACTCGATGAAGTTGGAGTGTAACTGTAGTATTCGCATGAAAGTCCCTATCCTCTAACCCATGTACCGCCATTTCTCAAGCTGTTTGTCCTTTTTCGTTTTCTTCTTATACTCTTTGTAATGTTCTTTGCATAGGTAGGCACGCCTTTCGCTGCCGCCAACGTTTAAGCCGGCAGACTTGACCTTCACTGCCGAAAGCGAACGAACGGCTTCTCTGCCACAGCCAGCTACGCCGCATTTCACGCCTTTATCAACGCGTCCCAAAGTTAACGCCTCTTTCACACTAGCTTTTTTAACACAATACAGTACACATCATTCCTTAATTTCTTTTTCATAAAGCTGACGTGCCCTTCTGTAAATTTCGGCTTTGTCGCCAAGAAATGTTGGACCGACAGCCTCAACAACAAGCGAGGCAGCCGAGGACCCCACACATGCACACCACAGAGAATCTTCGCCGCGGATGTATTCCGCTAGAAAAGCGCCGATAAAAACGTCGCCGGAGCCTGTTGGGTCAACGATTTTCTCCGACTTGTAAGGTGGAATGTTGTATATGGTTTCTTCGACGGAAAGCACCGCGCCCTCCAATCCCAAAGTGACAATAACCGTTTCAACACCATAGTCACGAATTGCTTTCATGGCTGAATTAAGGTCTGATAGACCAGTCGCGGCTTTAATCTCGTCTAACGATGACTTGTAAATATTAGCGAGTCCCAGCATATTTTTGTCTGCCAACGAGCCGTAAGTAACGTTTCCATTCTCGTCAAAACTTCGAACAATCCCCTGCGGGTCGATAGACAAAAATTCAGCACAACCCCTCAGCTTCTCTGCCACTTCATATGTGATTTCGCCGGCAATGGGAGCCATGTGAACGGCTTGGGCTCTTAAAAATTTCGGCAAATCATCAACCGTGATTACTGGAGCTCTGCTCTTTAGACGCAAAACTCTGCTTGATAAGTCGCTGCTATATTTCAGCTCGAACCGCGTAGCCTGTGCACCTTCAACCTTAATCACTCCAGATAAATCAACACCCTCTTGTCTAAGCCACCACAAGTAAGCCTCTGGAAAATCACCACCAACCTTAGACACAACAGAAACAGTCGCATCCAAACGGCGGGCGGCAAAAGAAACATAAGCCACAGAACCGCCCAAAATAACAAAGGGTTTTTGCCTGTCTGGCAGAAGAATAGAATCTATAGCAAAATGTCCCACGGTTATAATATCAGACACTTTTGAATTTGACCTCCCCGCCCCGCCAGCGCGTTGTATGAAACTGAACTTTAAACCAACGAACCATCGCTTTAAACTTTGGGTTCAGCCACTTTCCACTAAGTTTTTATCACCGAATAAAAGAATCATTTTTAAGCCTCCTTTGCGGGGGCGATTAAAATGAAATCCTCATAGTTGCTGCACGCCTGCAGTCTAATCGCACCAAAGGTATTGGATACTTTTTCCCCTAAGAAAAATTTTGAAATCTAAAGGGGGTGATGTTTGATGCTCAAAATTCGTAGCATGATGGTTGAAGACGCAGAAACCGTGGCGAGAATGGTGGCTTTGGACCATGATAACGACCCCGAGAAGGGTTATAGGGAAGCCATAGGGCACACCCTAGACCACTTAAAAATCGTGCCTCAGCACTGCTATGTAGTCGAAAATGACGATGAACAGATTATTGCAGCCATGGTCTTGCATCCACAGAATGAAGTTTTTGAAATCGAAGATTTCCACATAAGAGAAATTCAGCGAAACAAGGAGGCTTTAGCCTTACTTAAGGCAAAGCTCTTAGAATACTTGGAAAACGTTCAAACGGAAGTTCTATGTTGCCCCTATGCCATGAGAAGACTTATGACAACATACTAGGTCTTTGACTGAAGCAGAAGAATGGCCTTGGCTAGGTCTCCCCCACATTCCTCCAGGGCTTTTCTGGCTTCTTCCGGGCTTTTTCCTGTTTGGTCTGCCACAAGCCTAACATCTTCTTCAGGTATGGTCGATTTGCGTTCCACAGCTTTTTCGGTGATTTTTCCGCCGGTTACTTGAAAGATTTTTTGCCCCTGCATGTCGAGTATCGCCACTTCTGGTTCTTCTATGGTTATTTCTTTGCTGCTTGTTTTGATTACAACTTGCTCAACTTCTGGAACGGTGTCCATGCTTAAGCCCATGCGCTGCATCATGCGCTTTGCTTCACGGGGACTCATACGCCTATGCATAATATTCGCCTTCCACTCATATTCACTATTAAAAACCTCTTATACTTATCTTTCTTCCATGCACCCGCGTCTAACCTTGACGGCAACACCAGTTTTGAAGGCTTCTATCTCTTCGCCCGACAAGACAGCCCGCCCCACCGCCAAAACCTTGCCACTCTCACCAACAACTATGACCTCGTCTTTTGCGCGAATTTCGTCGTCAGCCTTAACGACGTGCACCGCAAACACGTCGCCGCCTTCAGCAACAAACTTTGAAACGTCATCTCGAACAGTAACAAAGCATTTTGCGGAAGCCGCATTTTCAGTGATTCGCCTCGCGCCCGTAATGCTTAGGGAGAATAAACCGTCTGTTGGGCGGAGGGTCGCAAGCCTTTTACTATCCAAATAAATGTAGCGAATCCTGCCTGTTCTCTTGGAACGAATTATCTCCACGTTTTCCGGAAAGAGTTTGACGCCTACACCCTTTCCAAACTGGTAGTCTGCCACGCTTCTAATTCGTTTAAGGGCATCTTCCAAGCTTACACACCGTTAATTAGCCTACTGCAATTCGACAACTATAAACATGAGCAAACTAATAAAAACAGTTTAGGTGCATGGGCAATTGCGATGCGAAGTCTGCGGACGCAAAATATACGGCAACCCCTACAGAGTCATAATTGAAGGGGCAAAGCTAACAGTGTGCAACGAATGCTCAAAACACGGAACAATCGTCTGGGAAGAACCAACCCCTAAAACCCCGACACCAAAACCCAAAACAAAACTTCAACCTTTAAAAATCCAAAGCAAAAGAGCACCCGAAACAATAGTGGACACGTCCCTAGAACTCACAGAAAACTTTGACGTGAAAATAAGGCAAGCAAGAGAAAAGCTGGGACTTTCCCATAAGGAACTGGGCAAAAAAATGAACGAAAAGGTATCGGTTCTCAAAAAAATTGAAACTGGGAAAATTACGCCCGACAGCAAGCTTGTTGCAAAATTGGAGCACTCCTTGAAAGTTAAATTGCTTGTCCCAGCATCAGAAGAAAAAATTCCTAAAACAAAAATTCCCAAACCAGCGAGCCGCGAGTTGACCCTAGGAGACCTAATTCAATTAGACAGGAAGGATAAAGGGAAGGAGGAAAAGACGGAACGAAAGCCATCATAGTTCAACGCCGACACTCCTTTGAAACCTCAAGCCTAGAAGAACTCAAAAACTTGGCAGAATCCGCAGCATACACGGTAGTTGGCAGAATAGAACAGATTAGGGAGCCGGACTCCCGCTACCAGATAGGCGCCGGAAAAGTGGAGGAACTCGCCGAACTTGTGAAAGAAACAGGCGCCCAGAAAATAATTTTTGACAATCCATTAAAATCCGTTCAATCCTACAATTTGGCAAAAGCCACAGGCATCCAAGCCATCGACCGCTTTCAACTAATCCTCGAAATCTTCACAAATAGGGCCACCACAACCGAGGCACAACTGCAAATCCAACTCGCAAGGCTAGGATACGAGTTGGCACATGCAAAAGAAAGGGTAAGATTGGCTAAGATGGGAGAACAGCCGGGATTCATGGGTCTCGGAGCCTATGAGGTGGACGTATACCACGAAGCCGTGAAGAAGCAGGTACATACCGTACGCAAAAAGTTAAAGAAAATCCGCGAAAAACGCCAACTGCACCGCGAACGCAGAGCAGAAATGGGCTTTTCATCAATTTCTTTGGCGGGATACACAAACGCCGGAAAGAGTTCGCTGTTCAACGCCCTCACAGAGGAAGAAGTTCCGGTGGACGCATCCCTATTCACGACCCTCTCAACAACAACGAGGCTTGTGGAATTTTCAAGGAAGAAGTTTCTATTAACAGACACCGTCGGCTTCATAGACCGTCTACCACTAACGCTGATAGAAGCCTTCCATTCAACCCTTGAAGAAACCATCTACTCAGACCTAATCCTTCTGGTAGTTGATGTGAGCGAGCCGATGGACGTCATTGAAAAGAAACTTACCGTCTGCTTGGAAACAATAGAACGCATAGGGGCGTCGGGCATCCCGATAATAACAGCCCTAAA
>Ga0315308_1000837_pt1 | contig 17594 bp, 17 predicted proteins | sample TDP3_MG_FD_203078 | JGI IMG/M metagenome (GOLD analysis project Ga0315308, IMG submission 203078) | Freshwater sediment microbial communities from Lake Towuti, South Sulawesi, Indonesia - TDP3 | ecosystem: Environmental > Aquatic > Freshwater > Lake > Sediment | place: Indonesia: South Sulawesi... | reverse complement strand
GAAAGCTCTATCATCTCGAGCCCTTTGCCACGAGCGATCTCAATGATCGCCTTGATCAGATGCGTGCCAATTCCCATGTTTCGAAACTGGGGTCGAAGGTAGATTCCAAAGTAAGCCACATGGGATGATTTTCCACGTCTAGGCTCGATGGTTGCACCTCCGACAAATTCGTTGTTCACTCTAGCTGCAAGATAGAAAAGTCCAGCTTTGCAGTGGTCTTGATACCATTGTCTGGCTTCTTCAAGGTCGCGTAGTCCGTCATTTCGAGGGAAGTAAACATCTTCTTCAATAACGCTGTTGTACACTTCCATCATTTTGGGCAAGTCTTGCTCTTTCAACTCGTTGAAAATCACAGTGCGTCCGTCTTTGAGCTGAGACCTTTCGTATTCCATTTCAATCCTCTTCTATAGGCGTAGCTTTCTCTCCAAGTCTTTGACAAGTGGCGGTGGAAACCTTCTGTCTTCAACCATTTGAATGAGTTGCTGTAGCTCTTTCTTAGCCTTGCTACAAAGTCTTGAGGTAATCCAGTTTTTCCGCGCTGCGTCTTCAAACTCGTCTTCGTCCAATATCTTGTACCTCAGGTCGGGTGAGACCCAAAGATCCAGAAACAGGTCAGTTTGCTCTATCATGTTATCGTTAAGCAATCGAAAGGGGGTAACGATATCGCAGTAGTACCCCGTGTGTTCCCCCGTTTTATTCCAGACTTTTCCAATCGTGAACCATTTTCTTGGAATCTCGAAATAAACGATTGGAAAACCCACTGCAAGAACTGTTCTGCCGTTGAATATTATGGAGTGCTGAGTAGAGACTTCGGTCTTTCCTACAATTGCCTGTCTCGACCAGGAAAGACATTCGTCTGAGAACTCCGTTGTGTTATTGGGCAGCCGGATGTATCGCAGATGGAATTTCCGTGTTGAACTGGGAAGATCTGCTCGGACTTTTGTCATGTTAAGCAACAACCACGTTTCTCACAGGCTTGGTTGAGCGCATCTTTTGGGAACTAACGATTCGTGCCCCTCTTTATTGATTCGAATATTATTGACTGCGGTCTGGTCAATTCATCTCTTAGCTGGGGATGTTTCCGAACCGCTTCTCGAGTCGGTCGAGGTTCAACAAGTCTTGATATGAAGAAGCCGCTTCTCGCAAGGGCAAGCGAGTAATCGGTTAGGGTTCTGTGAAAAGAAACTGTTCTAAAATGCTTCCTAAGCCTTTCCATATTCCATTCGATGGGATATTTGATCTTTTCAAAGTATCTTTCAGCCGCGTTTACTCTAACCCCGTTCACCACTAATTTCTCAAAGCAGGGGTGTGGAATTGAAAAGACAAAGCGTCCATCTTGCTTCAACACTCTTGCCACCTCTGCAACAGCGCCTTCGTAATCCTCTATGTCCTGAAGGGCCATAAAGCAAGTCACAAGGTCAAAGAAGCCGTCTGATATGCCCCTGAGACAAGTGGCGTCGATTCTATAATAACGAATGCCTAGTTGTTCTTTTCTCTCTTCCGCTTCTGCAAGGTCTATGAGTCTCTTTGAATGGTCGACCCCAATCACCTTCGCACCCTTTCGAGCAAGAATCCTTGTATTGTAGCCTTCACCGCATGCCAAGTCCAACACGTTTTTTCCTTTGACACTGCCGATCAATCTGAAAGTCGCCGGGTTGTTCAGACTCTCCCTAAAGTAGTCCTTGCCAGTCCGCACAAAATCCACCCAACCTTCCGCTGCGACATCCCACACGTTGTCGATACGCCTTCTTCCTGTAGGCACAGGTCTTCACGCACGCCTCCAAGTCAATATCCAAACCAAACTAATGCTTAGATCGACATAATCTCTTATAACTCGCATGCTGAGCCGAGTCTGTGTTTGCTGTGAACCCACGTTCAAATGTTCCACGGGCAGCTTGGGAATGGTGCAGTGGGTGGAATTCGAGCGTTAACTTCAAGCTCCTTTGCTTGCGGCCTTTACGATGTCGCGTCCAAGCTGCCTCGCTAGATCAAGAGCGCGCGAATCCTCTGACACAGGGACTCTTCCATGCACGCCTCTAAAAGGCCATTTCATTACTGTCACAGGCTTCATTTGCAGCCACAAAAAGAATTTTTCCAAATGCTCTTGCAATGGTATAGCACTGTATGCGTCCGAGTATGACGTTGTTAGTATACCGAATGGCTTGTCTATTAAGGGAGAAGGCATTGAAGGATTTTTCAATCGAGTCCAGTAGTTTGCACAGTAAATCCTTTCAATTAATGCTTGCAGTTTTGAGGGAACAATAAAATAGCGAGGAGAAGCAAGCAAGGTGCCATCAGCTTGTTTCATCCGCTCAAAAACGAGCCGAAGATCATCTGTTACATTGCACTCAAAAGAGTGCTTGGCGCAGCCAACTGCCTCGTCATAGCAGCAAGTGGCTATACATGGACTAATCTTCAGTCCAGCTGACTCGATAATCTTTGTATCAACAGTCTGATCTTCTTCCTTGACTCCTTTCATTGCCTCTTCAAGCAAACGATACGTGCCTCCAATTTTCCTATGAGAAGCACATATTCCTAAGATGTTCATAGTATGCAAAACGACTATAATCACTTAAGAAACTTGCTCTGGTGCCGGGGGCGGGATTCGAGCCCGCGACCTCTGGACACTTGGGCGTTTGCCCCGTTATGTTCTCCAGATTATGAGTCTGGCGCCCAAACCAGGCTAGGCTACCCCGGCTGCACGTAGGGTCTGCATGCTTGTTGATTTGAGGGTTTCTAGTGTCTCCTAGCCTATATTTCGGTTTTGGGCTGCGTGTAGTTCGCCTTCATTCACACACACTTATTATCAGCGACCAAGATGAAAGGCGCATCAAAATGGTGAATCAGTCATGGAAGTAGAAGACATAATGGTAAACAAGGTAAGAACAGTAGATCCAAACGTCACTGTGAATGACGCAGCCAAACTCATGAACAAATATGAGATTGGATGCCTCATAGCAATCAAGCACGGAAAAGCCGTAGGCATAATCACTGAAAGAGATCTATTGAGGAAAATTGTTGAACAGGGCATGAGCCCGACGAAAACCAAGGTTCACAAGATAATGTCTAAACGCCTTATCGTAGGCACGCCTCACATGGAAATCGCCGATGCGGTTAGGCTGATGCTGCAAAGGAAAATCAAAAAACTACCTATTGTCGAAGACGGCAAAATGATCGGTTTAATAACGCTCACAGATATTGCAAGAACAACACGCATAGAACCTCAAATGGTAGGTGTCATTAAAGAACTCCGTAAGACAGGATGGCTTCCACCCAAACACATGAAAAAAGTGTTAGACTTCTACGTGGTCTGAGAATTAGGGTTTCTCAAGTCGTTTAACAGAGTCACGCGTGCCAACATACACCAAGTCAGCAATGCCTAAAAATAACCCTGTCTCAACGACGCCAGAAATAGACTTTAGCCTAGCTTCAAGCTCTCTTGGATCATCGATCCTTCTCATCCACACATCCAAAATGAAATTTCCGTTATCAGTGACCACAGGTCCAACCTTGCCTATTCCCATACGAATGACAGGCTTACCTCCGGCTTCTCGAATCTTCGACATGGTTGTAGTCGCAGCGAAAGGCAAGACTTCAACTGGAACTGGATGATTGTATCCGAGTTTTTTTACAAGTTTGGTTTCGTCAGCCACTATCACGTTCTGCTTGGAAGCCGACGCCACGATCTTTTCTCTGGCTAGTGCGCCGCCCATGCCTTTAATCATATTCAAGTTTGGGTCAATCTGATCGGCACCGTCTATTGTTAGATCAAGCTGCGGATGCTCATCTAACGTTGTTACTTGTATGCCGCAGTCTGCAGCTAATAAGAACGCTTGATGCGAGGTTGGAACCCCAAGGAGGCGCCATCTCTTCTGACGAATCAGCTTGCCTATTTCCTGTAAGGCATATGCTGCGGTGCTTCCGCTTCCAAGCCCGATGATCTGATCGTTCTTGACGTGTTTGACTGCCTCTATCGCAGCGCGCTTTTTGGCGTCGTCAATCCATTCGGCGCCTCTATGTTTCGCCTTCAACCTCCATCTGTCCCAGTCTTTCGAGAACCTTCTCTACTTCAGCCCTAATCTCTTCAATCCTTTTTTCAGCGTCAGTTCTAGGCGGAGGTGCAGCTGTAGGCTTTTTCCGAGGCTTTCTCCTCTCCTTCTCTTTCTCCTTTCCTGGTTCCTCAATTTCCTCCAACTCCGACACAGAAACAGCAATCTTTGAGGTTACTGCCTCTTCTTCAGCCGCTTTTATCTCCAGTGTCGTTCGGAGTTCTTCAACTTTTTTGCCCAATTCATCGAAGCGTTCGCTGAACAGTTGGATTAGATCTTCTTGCATGGATTCAAGTTCATGCAATGCTACAACTGATTCATTCTTTGATATGCTGTCTCTAATAGTCAACATGCGCTCCTTATAATGCTGGGCAATCTGCTCCCGTTCTTCCTCGGTTATCTTGCCCTCAGCCTGCGCTTCGTACAAGCGGCGAATGGCAAAGCTTAGGATTTCTCGCTCAAGGTCAAGCGTCTTAAGCCTTTCTTTAGCCTCCTTGGCTTCTTCAACTGTAACTGTGCGCTGCCCTGTTAACGAGAACCTTCTGGTCCACGCCTCTGTTGGAGTAACTACGGGTTTCTCAGGCACAACTTTTCTCTTGGCTTTTCCCAACCTCGTGACGTAGAGAACGATGAGAGCGGTTGCGATTGCTCCAGCCGCTACCAGAGCAACCAGTAACAACTCAGAATCCGCCACGAGGCTCCCTCAACTAACTAACATCTTGGTTTTTCCTATTAGGTGGTATATAAGTCTGACATCATGGCTTCAGTACAGCTACAAACAACTCAGCACTGCGACCCGAACTCGAACAGCAAATTCCAGGCAGTTTCTCAATTGTGACTTCTGAAAACACTTCTTTTGTAGCCTTGAGAATCACGTTAGGATCAAACCCCAGATGCACGTCGCTCATCTCATTCTGAAACTCTGTGAAGGTGTGAGTGCAGAGGTCGACTATCACCGCTTTCCCTCCGGGTTTCAAGACTTGTCGAACGCTTTTGAAAACCTTGTCGATATCTGGACAATGATGCAACATGAGAGTTGAGAACACTACGTCAAACCGCTTAGGAATAGTGGCATACTTTTTTGCTCTTTCGATGCTTCCAGCTATGTTCTCGGCTATTCCAAAGAAAGGAGTAATGGCTTCTCTCTTTTTCTCTAATGCGGATAGCATGGCAGGGGTTGCATCCATAGCGTAGAACGATGCAGTTGGCACAAGTTTCCTCACTTTTGGCGCAATTCTTGCCGTGAAAAAGCCTGATCCGGCGCCCATGTCTAGGATTTTAGCGTTTGGCTTGAGTTTAGGAGTAGAGTTTAGTCCAGTTATGATCGAGTCTATTATTTTGTTGACGCCGTCTACGCCGAAGTATCCGAGGACGATTTTATCTCTCTTTTCAGCCTCTTTTATGGTGAAGTGACTGATTTCTTTAACAAGCAGATCAGCATTTTGCGCTCCCAGTTCATGTAGTAATTCTTGTAGGTTGGCCGCTTCCAAATATTCTTCGAGCGACAGCTTGGTCAAGCTTGATGATTCACCCAGCCGGCTATTGTTCTTTGACTTTCTTTCTGCCCAGTCGAATCTTTGCTGTCAGGATTTTTTCAGTGGCGAATAGTTTTGCGGCTATGTATAGTATCGCGAGTGTGAAGATCGTGACGTATGCAATGCCTAGGACAGCGGTGGTGTAGTCACCAGTTAATGTGGCTTGTGCGGCTAGAATGGGATGCGTAAAGGGTAAGGCTAACAGGAGAATCCTGACGCCAAAGGGTAAAGTGTTGATGTCGGCGAACATGAGCGCAAACATCGGGAGAAGCAACGGCGTATACACAAACCCAAGCATGGACTGCGCCCCACGTACGTCTTCAGCGAAAACTGAAATCACAACTGCTAAAGCCAAAGCTGCGAGCAGGGCGACGAAAACCGAGGTCCCAAGAATGGCGTAGCTCAGGAGACTTGGAGCCAAACCAATGGCTGCTGGGTCAACAGTCGGTAGTGCTGGTGCCCCGAATGTGATGGAGCCCATGTAGTAGATTACGCCTACAATCGTGGCGACGGCGCCTATGGCGGCTACTATTGTTGATCCAGCCAGTTTTCCAACCAACAATGTAAATCGGTTTAATGGTAGGCTCATCAATGTTTCCAATGTTTTCTCTTCCTTTTCAGTCGCCACAGAGGTAGAGGCAAGTTGCATCGCTAGGATGATCATCATGAAAAGAGCTATAGGTAAACTGATAGACTGCGCTTGAGCGAACGAGAACAAAGCTGAAGGAGTTACATCTGCGGGCTTTCCCTTGATAATAGAGCTCTGAGAAAAAATGATAGGGTCTAGGACAACATTAGGATCAGGAAACTTTGTTTGGACCGTTTGGTTTATCAGTTGCTGCCTGAATGTTGCCAGCACGCCTTGCGTCACAGAGAAGGTGACCGACTCTGCTATGCCAGTTCCTCTGAATACGGCGTAAATCTTTAGTTCTGCCTTCTCCCCCTCAATGATATTCTTGCTGAAACCATCCGGTATTATTATGACCGCAGTCACATTCGATGCTTGAGCAGAAGCCGCGATTTCGTCGATGTTTTGCGTCTCCATGATCTGCACTTTTACGCTTGGCACGGAGTTGAAGAAGTTTGTTAGGTTCTGGGCTACAGGTCCTCCGTCAAAGTCTGCAACTGCGATTGGCACATTTCTTAAGCTTTCTTGCACGGCTTGGGTTGAAGTTCGCAGCATGAAGCCCATCAGAGGAAAGATTAGCAACGGAGCTACAACCATGCTCAAAAGTATTCGTGGGTCGCGCACCATTTCTTTGACTTCTTTCGTGACAATGTTGACTAATGCTTTAGGCAAGACCAGCTACCTCCACGAACACTTCCTCAAGATTTGCCGCTTTGTGCTTAGACTTGAGCTCACTCGGCGTGCCTTCAACAATGATCTTGCCCCTGTTAATCAGCGCAACTTGATCGCAGAGCTGTTCCACTTCAAGCATGTTGTGGCTGGAAAGCAGAATTGTAACTTTGTGTCCCTTAGCGTATTGTTTGATGATCTCTCTAACATGGTAAGCATGCAATACGTCTAACCCGCTGGTCGGCTCATCCAATATAGCGAGTTTAGGCTTGTTCATTAACGCACGCGCCACTAATAGACGCCGCTTCATACCTTTGCTGTAGCCTTTCACCCTATCCTTCAGTCTATTGCCAAGCCCGGAAATCTTGGCTGCGTCTTCAACCATCTGTTTCAACTCGGCACCGTTTTGACTGTTGAATCTGCCCATGAACTGCAGGTACTCGTAACCCGAAAGATTCTTGTAAGCGCCAGCCTCTTCAGGCAGATAAGTAATGAGCTTTCGAACTTCAGAAGCTTCATGAACAACGTCTCGACTGAAGACTCGAGCTGAGCCCTGCGTTGGCAAGATCAGGGTGGAAATAATTCTCAGCGTCGTTGTTTTCCCAGCGCCGTTGGGTCCAATCAACCCGTATATTCTGCCTTCTTCAATTCCGAAGGACAAGTTATCGAGAGCAAGGATTGCGCCGAAACGCTTCGTCAAGCCAGCTACCTCAACTGCACGTGACATGGACTTGTCTTTCCTTTGAGTCGTAGAAAATCAATCACTAACTTAAAGGGTTTACCTAAAGACTTGTCAACTGAGTGTGCGCAAAGCTATTATTGTTGCACAATGGTGAGAAATGAGATGTGATCTGAAGATGAAAGTCGTGGGCATTGTCGGCAGTCCAAGACTTGGAGGAAACACAGAGACAATCACCCGAATCGCACTGGAGGAGATAGACAAGGAAGGACTCAAAACCGAGCTCATCACGTTGGCTGGAAAGAATATTCAGCCCTGCGACGGTTGTCGAAGCTGCGTGAAAACGGGCAAATGCCACTTTAAAGACGACTTTCAATCCATATACGCAAAGATCAAAAGAGCCGACGGAATAATACTTGCCACCCCAGTTTATTATGGTGCAGCTACACCCCAGATTACAAGCTTCATCAGCAGATTCTACAGCGCAAAAGGAAAACCCTTGAAGAACAAGGTAGGCGGACCAATCGTTGTGGCACGCCGAGCTGGAAAAAACTTCACTTTCGCTCAACTTATGTTCTTCTTCATGATTCACGAGATGATTGTTCCAGGATCAACCTATTGGAACGTGGCTTTTGGTCGTGGCAAGGGAGAAGTTGAAAAAGACGAGGAAGGAGTCAAAACAATCAAGAACTTCGCTCGTAACGTAGCATGGCTTGTGAAAAAACTTCATGCTTAAGGTTTGAACTAGCACGCGGCTACTTTTTGGTTGCAGCAATTAGAAAATCAGTAGGTACCATAGGAATCCTGCCCGTCTTTTCTTTGACGTAGTATTCCTCTACGTGGTCAATATGGAATCCGGCGTCAATTGCTGCATTGATGACGTCGCTCAGTTTCCATGTGAATTCGATTGATGGAGGCACACCTTTCTCGTGACGAATTACAGGTTGCTGATCAAAGTAACTTCGAGTGAATATAACAGACTCTCCATTCTGCTTGTCTTCTGTGCACAACGAAAGGGGATGGAAATCAGTAACAATCAGTCGACCGCCTTTTCTTAGCACTCGGTAAGCGTTTTTCATCCAAGCATCAAGATTTTTTATCCAAATGAATATTCCACACTCGGTGACGGCTATGTCAAAGCTATTGTTAGGAACAGTCTTTGGCAGCCTTTGCCAATCTGCTTCTATAAGAACTACGTCGACTCCGCAGTGCCTAGCTCCTTCCTTTGCAAGCCGAATCTGTTTCTTCGAAATATCAACTCCAGTGACCAAGGCGCCTTTCACTGCACAAGCCAATAAAAGTAGGCCGTCGCCGAATTGAGGAACAATTATCTTCTTTCCCTTAATTTTTCGAAGGTAAGGCCCGACCTTGGGCTCAACCTTCTTCAAATAAGGATACCCGGCTTTGATAAGGTTCAGATACTTTGCCCGTTCCGGATTATAGCGTGCATGCTCGCTATTCCAATGTTTCTTGTTGACTTGGACGTAATCTAAACCGCTTCTCGACCTCATGCGCATCCTTTCCACAAATATCACCGCTTCAGAAAATAGCGTTTTGGTGGGGCCGGCAGGAGTTGAACCTGCGACCTACGGGTTTCTCCTAGTTTTGACCGCTCCAGAACTTCTTCATTCTCACGGTCGGTGAGTCCGCAAACCCGTATTTTGTGGCTTGCTTCTGGAGCCCGTCGTCATCCCTGGCTAGACTACGACCCCACCATGGGCTAGCCACCTTCAAAACAAAGCACGCTCAAAATATAACCATTATTCTCTACCAATCTACTAATGTGAGTGCTTAGGACTTTTTGAGGTGTAGCAGAGTGGAAATGATTGTGTTTTGGGTTTTGGGTTTTGAGATTCTCTTTCCGCTTTCAGCGTGTAGCGAAAACTATATTTGCTCATTCTATGCGTGCATAGGTGGGGTTGCCGGCCATAGGGCGCGGGACCCACCCGATCCCGTTCCGAACTCGGCAGTTAAACCGCGCTCCGTTTCCGGTTGTAGTGTGGTCTTCGGCCATGCGAAGCCGGGAAAGCTGGCTGCCCCACTTACATAGGCGGAGGGTTTCTGGGAATCACGAAACATTTTAATTGCTCTTCACCGTCTTTTCAGCATCCGACATAGAAAATTGAGGGAAAATCCTCAAGATTTATAACCAACCAAACGCAGTTGACATGAAGATGACGATGCTGCCATTAGACTCGACGATATTGCAGGGTATTTTTCCGTCTGGAGACAACATTCTAGGCTGGATTTTTCAAGTCATTTTCCTAGGCATATTCGTGGTGTTCATGTTCTATGGACAGCGCATACAAATGATGATTATGGTGCGTGAGGTTGAAGGCTCACTCTTCAAGCTTAAATTCATGCGAGATGAGGCTCGAAAAGCTGCCATAAACAACATCAAAGAAACAGGAAAATCTGAAACAGACCCAACTGGGCAAGTTGACAGATTTCTCGAATACTTTGCCATCGCACCTGTAGACACTGACCCCTCAGGAGTAATTTGGCGCCTAGAACACCTGCTAGATGTGAGAGACGTTCGCTTCAAAGATGACGTAAAACTGATGGCTCCTAAGGCAGATGAAACACAGATAAACAATCTGGAGCTGATGCTTGAAGCCGCGCTTGCATTGAACCTCATCTATCGAGTAATCCGCCACTATTACCTCCTAGGCAGAAAAACACTCAGCCTCTACGTCATAATGCAGTTGCAGATGATATTACCGCTCATAATGCGCGAAGCCGAAGCCTACGCCGCCGCTCAAAAAGCCTTCACGCTTGGACAGCCAATAGGTGACGGTGCAGGCGCCCTAGTCGCAGCTAAGCTCATGCAAGGGCACGAAAAGACCAAAGTTGAAAAAGACATGGTTTTAGCGCATGTGCCGATTGAAGGACGAAACGCATACGTGCTGAAGGCTGAAGGACCAGGTGGAAACGTGGGCAAGCCTGGCGAAGCCATTAAACAAGTAATAGAGCAGAATGAGGGCAAAATCAGCTTAGCCATTCTTGTAGACGCAGGACTGAAACTCGAAGGTGAAAAGACAGGCGAAGTTGCAGAGGGAATCGGAGTGGCCATTGGCGGTCCTGAAGTGGACAAGTACAAAGTTGAGGAATCCGCGCTCAAGCATAAAGTTCCGGTCAATGCTATATTGATAAAAGAAGATGTTGGCGACTCGGTGTCACCTATGAGAAAGGAAATCGTTGACGCTATTGACAGCGCGATTGACCGTGTAAAGCGCCTCCTGCTTGAACGAACCAAGCCTGGTGATTCGGTCGTAATTGCAGGAATCGGCAACACGATCGGAATAGGTCAATAAGGATGAGTCAAACATGAATCAAACTGCTCCTCCAAGAAGGTCTCCGCCGCTTCTGATCGCGGTAATAATGATCGCGCTGCTACTGGCTCTATTCTCGATTTACTTTGGAATGACTGAATACCTGCTCGGAGACCCTAGCGCAGCGAGTTTCTACATGAGTCTTGGGATGGTGACATTGGCGCTTAGCGCTTACATGCTGTATCAAACTCGAAAGCGTATGATTCGGCTCATCAGCATGGAGATGCAGCCCTTATCATCTACAGTTCAGTGTCAAAAGTGTGGGTTCAAGAACATACGAGAATTCAAGCCTGGCGACTTCGTTTTCAAAGAAACTGACGAGCCATGCCCAAAAGACAACCAGAAAATGGTGATTTCAGCGATTTATCGCGAGGTTAAAGAGAAAGAAAAAGCCAAAGAACTAGGCTACTAAGTCAGAACCTCGCATCCATCTTTCGTAACCAAAACTGTATGTTCTGCTTGAGCAACAGGTTTTCCGCTGACTTCAACGAAGATGGGATAAGCCATCAACGCTTTAGCAGACAAGAGTTCAGAGAAAGCTGCTTTGTGCTTGTCAGGAGGCACTACGTTCTGCAGCCAACGCTCGGTAAAAGGTAACGTGTGAAAATTCTCGATGATGAAGTTGCACAGTTTCTTAGCGTGTTCGCTTCTAAGGGGTTTTTGTTTTACGTAACGAAATATGTGTGCCTCTCTGCCGCTTCCCACTTTTCCAGCAGCATTCTTTAAAGTCACGAAAGGTTCGATGGCGTAAACTTCGTTAGCCACAATGCGGCTCGTTGAAATGACAGAAACGTTTGGCAGGGACCTCCCGGACACGTGCACCTCATACCTTGCGACTTGATGTCCGACAAGGTTTGATACGGGCTTAAGTCCATGAGCTTCTACAGTTCTCTGGATTGCGCCGCCAAACTGCGAGACGAACAATCCGCCTCGAATAGTCTTGACACCAGTATTTAGCGCGGCTTCTGCTGCGACCACCAGATCCTCATAATCAGGATTGAGGCACACTGTGACTGCAGTATCCGCGATGTATCCGTCTACGTGAACGCCGATGTCGATTTTGACCAATGAACTGGGCGGTACGGTCCGCTTGTCGTTTGGGGGAGATGTATCATGTGCCGCGATGTCGTTGATAGACACGTTGCAGGGAAACGCTGGTTTGCCGCCTCTCTGGCGAATTAAGGTTTCTGTTTTTTCGCAGATGTCGATTATGGGCATGCCTTCCGAAACAGAGCGTTTCATGAGTTCTCGGACTTCAGCTGCGATTTTTCCCGCTCTATAGTATTTTTCTTTGACATCGGCTGGGAGACTCATGGCTTCACTACGACGTGTTGTTAGGTTTAGCCGAAGTTAAAAGACTTGCACTTGTATTCTCCGTGAACAAGACTTAAGTATAGGCACCTAGCAATGATTCCAATTGGTGACTGCCCTGGACTGGAACTAGTTAAGGCAATGATTCGCGGCGTTTTTGGAGCAGTCGCTATAGATACTCTTTCCTTCAGTGTGGATAGTTTTTTCAACCAAACCCATATATCAACATCAACTCATCTGGAGGCAAAGTGAAAATAAATGCCAGCAGACCCGTCGGCTAAGACTGTAATCGACCCGTTTGGCACAACCATAATTGAGGACTATGAACGACTATACCAAGAATTCGGCATCCAACCATTCAAGCCCTTGCTAAGCCAAATGCCAGATCCAAGCGCCGCGATGCGCAGAGGCGTAATCTTTGGACACAGAGACTTTGAATGCATATTACGCGCCATGAAGAATGGTCAAGAGTTTGCCGTTATGAGCGGCATCAAACCCACGATGGAGTTTCATCTGGGCACGCTTCAGACTGCTCGTGAAGTCATCTACTTTCAACAGCATGGTGCCAAGGCTTTCTACTGCATAGCCGACGTGGAAGCTTACGAGGACAACCGCATATCCTTTGAACGCAGCCAAAAATACGCGGTAGGCAACATAGCCGATCTGCTGGCTCTAGGGTTCGACCCAGAAAAGGGCTACATTTATCAACAATCAAAGGAAACCCGAGTGAAAGACTTGGCCATAAGGTTTGGCAGAGGCGTTACATTAGCCACTATGAAAGCGATCTACGGCGAGCGCCACATGGGATTATACCTTTCAGCACTCATTCAAGCAGGAGATATATTGCTGCCTCAGCTCAAAGAATTCGGGGGACCCAAACCCACAGTCGTGCCGGTCGGCATCGATCAAGATCCTCATCTGCGGCTCACAAGAGATTTAGCCTTCAAGTTTCGCAGAAGGTACAGTTTTGTTTCACCCTCATCCACTTATCACAAGCTCGTTAAAGGATTAGATGGCTCGCCCAAGATGAGCAAACGCAACCCCATGACTTATTTCACTTTGGAAGAAAGTCCAGAGGCCATGTCAAAGAAGATTTCAAACTCGTTCACAGGCGGACGTCCAACAGCTGAAGAACAGCGTCGACTAGGCGCAAACCCAGACATCTGCCCCATCTATGACCTGTACCTGTTTCACTACTTCAAGCGCGACGAAGACGTAGCCAAGCTCTATTGTCAGGAGTGCAAAGGCGGCAAAATCCTGTGCGGCGAAGACAAGCAACGCCTCATTAAAATGGTAGCTGACTTTGTGAAAGAACACCAGCGTAAGAGAAGGCAATACATTGACAAAGCGAAAGAGATCCTCGATGTTGAATAATCAACTATGGTATGTTCACGAGAATTACAGTGTCTGAGCCCTTTTGAAAATAGTCAGGGATGTATCCAGTGATGTGGAAGACATGTTTCCTGTAGAATCTCATGACTGTGTCATTCTTTCTGCCAGTTTGAGTGTACACTATAAGTGCACTTTTGTCCGCGTATTTCTGCATAGAAATCCTATATTTCCTTCCTTAGCGTGGGCTGTTGCCTTCACTTCTGCAGGTCTTCTCTTCTTAAGAGTAGCTCGTTATCCAGATATTTCTGGTTGCTCATCTTCTTGATCTTCAGATATTTTTCCAAGCCCTTTTCAGTTTCTTTCTGGTATATGCTGATTTCTCCTTCGAACAGTCCTAGGACTGCGTGAAGTTCCTCTGATGGGTGCATTTGGGGATCTATTACCGCTAGAGTGGTAAATCCTGCTGATTTCAGCTCTGGAATGAGAGCGTTTAGCCATCTTCTTGTTTGGACCGCGTGATGTTGTAGCAGAACATCTGAGATTAGGTCTATGCAGATTCTTCTCGGGCCCTTCAAAGAGGGGTCTAGTCCGTGAATTGCTGAAGTTAAAGCGATGCCGAGCTCGGTGAGGTTTTCGACTCCTTTCAATTTGAACACGTTGGGCAAGTTTTTGATGATTGCATCTGCCTGAGGATTACATAAGAAAAGGTAGAAGTTTGACTGGAACCTTTCTGCCAGAGGTTTTACCAAACCGGGATCTATAGTTGCGTAGAATGCAACTTCACCCTTCTCTGCCCCTGTCTCAAGAAAACTCTTGATCAGCAAGTCCCTTTCGTCACAGGAAGGCGAGGTTAATACTACGGCATAGGTTGGAGGCACTCCACCATACAATAACTTGTCAAGACCTGCATATCCGGTGGCAACAAGGCTCAAGGGCTTGGGTTTTGAAGTTACCTGACCTGTTTCGATGTACATAAGTCTTGCTTCGGCTTTTTCTATGTCTTTTTTGGCGTCTAGTTTTTGGAATATCTCTAGTGCTTGGTTGAGGAGGTTGTGGGCTTTCTCTTTATCGCCTTCTTCGTTTCTTTCTAAATACATTCGAGCGTATTCGTAGAGGAAGAAATTGGCGAATAGATAGATATACCATTGTCTTGCATTTAGGGCGTCATACTCCTTAAGGCCTTTTTCGAAATACTCTATAGATTCTTGCCATTTCGTCTGAGCACGAAATAGCATTCCTCTAAGCGTATATGCTCCAGCGAGGAGCAGTCTATCCTTTGCTTCGAGAGCAAACTTTTCCAGGTTATCGATTAGGTTCCTGGCTTTCTCGATTTCTTCAAGCTCTATGTAGCTTCGAATAAGGAATTGTGAGTCAGACATTTTATCGGATGTTGCTCCAGCTTTTTCATGGATTTCATACTCTTTTTCAAGGTTTTCTCTTGCTTTGGTGTATTCTCCTTTTTCAAGATGCAGCCATCCTGGAAGAAAGTGATTCCAAGTCGATGTATGATAATCGTGTAACTTTTGGAAAAGGCTTGAAACTTCCTTGTAGTATTGTTCGCTCTTGTCCCATTCTCCTAATATCTGGTGAATAATTCCAAGACCGGCTAAAGAAAAGACAAGGCCAGGCATGTTAGCGGCTTTTCTATCCAACGCAACTGATTCTTCCGCTAGGAGAAGGGCCTTGTTCATATTCCCTCTGTTCAATTGCCTCCATGCCAACTGCACACCAATCCAAGATATACCTCCAACAGCTCCTACCTTTTTCGCCAGTTCATATCCCTTCTCACAACATTCGAACATTCTTTCACCTTCTTCTGATGGAAGTGCCAAAGGAAGGTTATTGTACACGCGCAATGCGGTCTCCATATAACCATGGTCAAGTGCTATTTTCAGGGCTCTCTCCAAGCATTCGGCAGCTTTCTTCGAGTCCCCAAAATAGCTAAAGACTGTTCCCAAACTGGCGTAAGCACTTGCAACAACTTCATAGTCGTTCAGTTTTTTAGCAAGTTCAAGTGCCTTTTCAGCCCAAGAGAGAGCTTCAGCCACACCCCCTGTACGATAGTACATGTGAGCCATATCCTCGTAAAGGCTTGCTAGTTCAGCACTCTCAATCTCTTTTTCCAAAATCTTCAATGCTTCCGCATGATGCCCTTTAGCCTTCTCTGTGTCGGCCATTGCTTCCCAAAGGACGTTTGCCATTTTACGGTGTAATCTTGAAATATGGCTTTTTTCTTGCAGTTGTTTCCACAGAAGCAACGCTTCGCTCCAATATTTCATGCAGGCATCATGTTCTCCAACAACCCTTTTGATGTCTCCAAGCCTCTCAAGAACAGGCCCTTTTTGTCGAAGTTCACCTTCCTTTTCTTCAAGCAGTCTTAGTGCAGACTGGAAATAGGAAGCAGCCTCAGTATTGGCATATATGCCCACAGCCTTCTCTCCGGCTTTCAAGAAATAGTCAAACGCTTTATCTTTGTCTCCACTTTCCAAGAAATGATAGGCAAGTTCTCCAAAATGCTCATCAATCTTCTTTGCATAGACTTTCTCCAGGGCGTGCCCCACAACCCCGTGAAGCTTCTTTCGCTTCAAGAGGCTGACTTCCTCGTACACAACATCTCTGACCAGTATGTCAGCAAAAGAACAGACTCCTTCTCCGCGGATCTCCCTTTCCTTGATCAATCCGGTTTTGAGCATTTTGTCCATCAATTCAAGCAGTTTATTCTCTTCAATTCCCGTGAGTGCGCACATCGCTTCCAAAGTGAAATCGTTTCCAACAAAAGAAGCCAGGGTCAAAATGTTCTGGCATTCATCATCCAAACGATCAATCCTTGCCTTCACCACATTCTTGACGGTTTCTGGAAACTCGATCTTCGAAATCTCTTTGAACTTCCACTTGTCCTCTTCACGATAGATGACTTCCTCTTCCTTCAAAGACTTCACTACTTCCTCCGCAAAGAACGGGTTGCCTTTTGTCTTCTCGTAGACCAATCTGCAGAACTCCGCTGGAACATCGTCCTGCTCCAAGATGCTCCTTATCATCTCCGAAATATCGCTGAGAGACATCCGCTTCAGTTGGATTGACTGAGGCAAGCGTTCTCTGTTCAATTCCGTCAAAACTGGAGTTAAAGGATGCTTAGCATCAATGTCAGTGCTGCGGTAGGCTCCCAAAAGAAGCAACGGTGTCTTCTGCACGCCACGAGCCAGATAATGCAAGAGCAGAAGTGAAGACGGATCAGTCCACTGCAAATCGTCAAGAACCACCAACAACGGAGCCTCTTTTGATATGTTGGTGACAAACTGCGAGACTGCTTCAAAGAGCCTGTTTTGCTCCTGCTCAGGGCTTATCGAAAAGGACTGAGGAATTGCCTTAAATTTTTGATTAAGCTCTGGAACTAGCTTGGCAACTTCAGCCGGATAAAAGCCGATAACTCTGTACAATTGCTCAGGTGTGCATGTTTCCAAGTAGTCTTTGATCACTTCCTTCCAGAGAATGTAAGGAGGAACGCCGTCCATTCTGAACAGAGCTGGGCATCTACCGTAAAGAACCTGCATTCCTCGCAGGTGTGCATAGGCTCTAAGCTCTCTAGCTAATCTTGTCTTACCAATCCCAGCCTCTCCATACAGAAAAACAAGACCACCCTCACCTTGAATCGCCCTGTCGACTGATTCTTTCAGGAGCTTCACTTCTTCGACTCTATCTATAAGCGGAATCTCTCTTGCAGCAATAGGGCGAGGACTCGGAACACGACCACGCTCAAGAGACGCCAAGAAGACCTCTCCGCATCAACATACCGTTAGAATAATGGTAGATTCTGCGTTCTTATTGCTTTTGGAAGAACATCTGATTTGATCATAACCTCGTGTATGGACAAGTGAAACATGAAACATCGCGCACTTAGAGAGTTCACCCTATGCCCCTCGAAAGGCTGGTTTATTGCAGTTTTCTGATATAACAGTAGTAAATAGTGCCAGTCCGACAACAAAGGCTGCCTTTCAACTCGACTCGCACGCGTCGTTCTATTTTTTCAGAGGCAGTTCGTCCTCCAGATATTTCTGATTG
>Ga0315308_1000836_pt1 | contig 17597 bp, 18 predicted proteins | sample TDP3_MG_FD_203078 | JGI IMG/M metagenome (GOLD analysis project Ga0315308, IMG submission 203078) | Freshwater sediment microbial communities from Lake Towuti, South Sulawesi, Indonesia - TDP3 | ecosystem: Environmental > Aquatic > Freshwater > Lake > Sediment | place: Indonesia: South Sulawesi... | reverse complement strand
TCACGCCATGCCAGGATGTACAATCGACATCATAGGACAATTAGTTTTAGTAGAGGCGACGGACGCTAGACTACTTGTAAAGTTTGATGAAAAGACCAAACTGTTCTTGTGGTCATTGGAAAAGTGAAACTTACTTCCTCAATTCTTTTTTCATTCTGAGACCGTGCCTTCCCTTAGCATAGAAGTTTTCCAAGGGTTCCAATTCGATGTAGCCCCTCTTGCGGTAGAGTTCCCGCGCTGCTTTGTTGTCGATTCGAACCTCAAGATAACTGGTTTTGACGCCTCTCTCAAGGAAAATGTGTTCGAGTTCGTTTAGGAGTCTGAGTCCCACTCCGGTTCTTCTGTGTTTTGGCGCCACATCTACTGTGTACACGTGGCCAATCGTGACTCTGCCATAATTTTCTATCATGCCAACTATGAAACCCACGATTTCGTGATTTGCCTTTGCAACTAGGCTCACCGCGTTTGCGCTTTCCAGCAGGTAGGCGATGTGTTCCTTTGTGAAAGCTTCCGATGTGAAGCACTCCTTCTCAATTCTGTGGAGCGCAGCCAAATCGGTAACTTTTGCCTGTTCAATTTTGAGAGGCATATTCAACCACACTATGGTTAAATCAGAATTTCTATATTTTATTACCTATTATTTTGCCCACACAAAAATCGAAGCAAGTCTTTTATGCCCGAGAAGGCTAACGCAATTTTCTACTAGCGGTGGTTTTTATTCCATCAGTTGAGCAGATTTCAAGGGGCGTCAAGGTCGTTGCTCTCTCGCGAAAGTTTCTGCGTTCAGCATCAGTTGTGCTTCTGATTGGCAGAGGCTCTTATGAAGACCCTGTGGAAGGGTGCGCATGCCTTTCAAACCGTATGCGTTTGAGACTAACCTCACGACTTCGTCCCTTCCAGTTGCAGGCTGCTATGGACCGTTTAGGTGCAACAGTTGAAGCCGCAATTGACCGTGACCTTATGCTCCTTCGTGCTCAAGTACCCTTCAAGAGAGTCAAAGAATGCCTGAAATTTCTTGCTGAACTTTACATGTCGCCGTGTTTTCCCGAATCAGAGGTAGCCAAGGAGAAGACCTCTCAGAAATTGGAATATGAGAAAATCAGGCAAGACCCAATGTTAGCCTCCATCGTTGACGCTTGGGAGGCAACGTTTCCGAAAAATCCTCTAGGGCATCCTGTTACGGGATATCCTGATACAATTGAGAAGTTAACTCCCCAGCTGCTTGAGAAGTTTGATGCAGGCACAAGAAGAAAAGCCTCACTGGTTATAGGAATCGTAGGACCTCAGCAAGAAAGCGTGCTCATAGACTGTGCTAATTCATTCTTTGAAAACATCAAAACGACAGCACATGTTGAAAGACTCAAGTTGGGACCCAGCCGAGATTTCAACATCCACAGACGACCTCTAAAAGTGAAGCAGACCACATTTGCAGTGGGAATGGTGACTTCGGGCGTTTCATCTTCGGAATATCCAGCGCTCTTGATTATGGAGGATTATTTGGGCAGTAGCCGTCATTATCTTGGGGTTCTAACCGTAGAACTGCGAGAAAAGAGGGGACTCACCTATTTTGCCTCTTCAAGGTTGTCGGCTCTCAGAGATTGCGGGTTGTTGACAACATTTGCAGGCGTGAAGCATGAAAAGGTGTCAGAAGCACTTAGTTTGATGCTTAAGCTCATAGTGAAGATGCGCGAAAAACCTCTTCCAGAAAAGAAGGTAGAACAACTAAAAATTTTTCACAGGCAAGCTATTGGAATAATGCTAGAAGCGCCCTACCAAGCTGCTACATGGCTGGCCTCAAACGTCTTTCGAGGAGGAAAGGTAGACTTTGAATCCTACGTTTTTGATATTGACGCTGTCTCTCCAGAAACTATCAGAAACGCCGCAAAACAGTTTCTCACCCCTTCTCGAATGGCACTCAGTGTCGCAGGCAGCCCTCCAGACGATGAAAGCTTGATGAATATCTTGAGGAAAGAAGTAGAATGACAGCGATGGAAACCCATAAGTTTTCTAATGGATTAAAACTAACACTGGAAAGACTCTCAAGATGCAGGTCAACTGGCATTGCAATCGGTTTTCCTGCAGGAGGGCGCAATGAGGAGACCAAAGTGTCAGGAATTTCTCATTATCTTGAACACATGATCTTTAAGGGAACTGAAGCCGTTAAGAACATTGACACAGCCTTTGAGCGAGTCGGAGCTAACACTAACGCGTTTACTGCGGTTGATGCCACTGTCTATGTTGCGGAATGCCCCAAAGAGAACACCCTCAAAACACTAGAAATGTGGCTGCAATTTCTGTCGGAAGCGTCAATTGACACTGAAGAATTCGAGCGGGAAAGAGGCGTCATTCTAAGTGAATATTTCCTAACTGAGGATAACCCTGAGTTTCTTGTAGACAAAAAAGCCACACTGTTCCTGTTCAAGGGGCATCCCTTAGCCTCTACTATAATTGGGACAGAGGGCACCATAAAGGCGATATCTCACCGTGATATGCTGAATTATTTTCGCTTCTGGTATCACCCCTCCAACGGCGTAATCTGGGTGTCTGGTGACTTGACAATGGATAAGTTGATTAACTGTATTGAGCAACAAGAAGACTGGACAAAACACGGCGCTGCTCCAACCATTTCTTACAGGACTTTCAAGCCCGAAAGACCATCTGCCGTTGAGCTTCACTGTCAAACCAAGCTTGTTCAAATCGGCCTAGCCTTTAGCAGCCCAACCCAATCAATTGAAGAGAGAGCGTCACTTCAAATTCTCAGTTCTATGCTCTCCTCGGGACAATCATCCATACTGCGTCGACGACTCATCCTAGAAGGCGAATTCACTGACCGCCTTCGCACTAGTGCGACTAGTTATCGAGAGGCAGGCATGCTCTTTACAACCTTTGCAGTTCAACCTACCAAGGTTCCTGACGTTTTGGCAATACTAATAAAGGCTGTGCGCGATCTGAGAGAAAATACCGCTAGGTTCAAGGAAGACTTTGAAAACGCTCGAAGTCACGCGGTGGGGTCATTCTCAACAGGCATCGATATGGGGATGATGTGGAGGGCACTTCAAGGTGTTGGGGAAACGCTTCGAAGAGGACATTGCTCTTGGGATGAAGTGATCTCATCGCTTGAGTCACTCAGTTTTGAACAGTTCAAAGAAAATGTGACAGAAATCACTCAGCCAGAGAGGATCGCGCTGGTTCTAGCAGGTGACATCAAAAAGGGAGCTACTAGAAACGTGCAATGGTAAGGTGGCCAACATGGTCCTTATTAATGCTTTGGTGGCACCACACGCCTCAGAGACTATCCCTGAATTGGCTAGCGACCAGATGAAGGCGTTTGAGAAGACAACGCGCAGCATGGAAGAACTTGCGCGCCAAATGGGAGAACAACATCCAGAAACCATTGTTCTAGCAACTCCACACGGGCTAAGATTAGACGGAACTATAGGTGTAGTGACTTCTGAGTACACAGAGGGCACATTGGCAGCCCACGAAAAGTCCATAAAAATGCGCTTGAAGTGTGATCGCCAACTGGCTCAAGAAATCTTGCGCCGAGCTAAAGAAGCCAAACTGCCTATTGTTGGAGCAAACTACGGCACAAGTGAATGTGAGAATTCATGCATGCCGATGGATTGGGGCACATTCATTCCCCTATGGTTCTTTGGAGCTCGAAATCCTGAGCAGAAAAGGCCTCAGATGACAATTGTAACTCCGTCCAGAGAAATTCCCTTACAACAGTTAGTCGAGTTTGGCCGAGTAATTGCTGAAGCGGCTGAAAACTCTAATAAGATAGTGTCTTTTGTGGCTAGCGCAGATCAGGGACACGCTCATGACCCTAAGGGTCCATACGGCTTTCATCCTGCCTCAGCTAGATTCGACAAAATGGTTCTGGAGGCTGTTGAGGAAAACGATTTGAAGCGACTTCTCGGCTTGGATCCCAAGTTTGTTGAGGATGCAAAACCTGACGGCTTGTGGCAGATGGCCATACTTATAGGCGTCCTAGACAGGGTTCCAATGAAGAGAAGGTTTGTCTCATATCAGAGACCTACATACTTTGGGATGCTCTGTGCATCCTACATGCGAATCAATCTCGCTGAGATTTGACCAGGATCAAGTAAAATAAAATATGAGTTTTGTACAGCTGATGCAGAAGGAAAAATCTAAAATGCTGATACGGCAATTGATAGTGAACGTTGCTGGTGAAAAAACAATGAGTGTTCAACCTTCTAAAGAAGACCCTTTGAAACTTCATCGGGAGGGAACAAGCCTATACGACTCTGGAAAGTATAAAGAGGCCATGGAAAAGTTTCTAGAAGCGTCTGGACTATACGAGAAATTGGGCAACTTTTTCGACGCTTCTTACATGCTGTTCAAGGCAGCCGAGTGCAACTTTTTACTAAAAGATTACGACACAGCTATTGAACGCTTCATGAAAGCAGCTGACATCGCATTAGAGAAAGGTTATGACCGCTTCGGGTTAGGTGCCCTAGAATACGCGCTTGACTGCTACAAAGCGGCTGGAAAAGAAAAAGGCAAGAAAGTGACTGAACTTAAGGGCAGGATTAAGAAGGTCAAGGAGAAGCTCGAGGCTTCCGGATTCTAAGAAACATTCGCTTCCCTCTTTTTTACTCATTTTCTGCACCTTCCATTACGTTTTAATCATTGGACATCAAAAATGACACAGAGAAAAAGAGAGAAAATAAATTGATTCGTTTGGGCTTGATAATTCCGTCCTCAAACACCACGATGGAGCCAGAGTTTTACAGGGTTCTACCTAAAGGCTTCACGGTTCACAGCTGCCGTCTTCGCCTCAGAGAAGTCACATTAAAAGACTTGATGAGAATGGAGGAAAAAATTGGGGAGGAGGCGCCAAAACTTGCGGACGCAGGCGTAAGCGTCATCGGTTTTGGATGCACGAGTGGCAGCCTGTTCAGAGGTTTGGGGCACGATAAGCAGATTGAGGCAAAAATTGAGAAAGTGACCGGTATACCAACAGTGTCAACTGCTGGCGCAGTTGTAGACGCCTTGAAAGCCTTGGGCATAAAAAATTTGGCAGTAGCCACACCTTATATTGAGAAAATTAATAGGCTTGAGAAGGATTTTCTCTCAGCCAATGGCTTCAGAGTGGTTGATATGAAGGGTTTGGGCATCAAAGACAACCTCAAGATTGGAGAATTGGCGGTTCAAGATTCATACGAACTCGTCAAGAAATTAAAATACGAGAAAGCCGACGGCATTTTTGTGAGTTGCACAAACTTTGCCACGCTGGACAGCATAGAAAAGATGGAGAAGGAGACCGAAAAAATCGTGGTTTCAAGCAATTCAGCTATTTTGTGGGCTATGCTGAGAAGATGCGGCGTACATTTTAGGATTAATGGCTTTGGAAAACTTCTAGAAGAAATCTAAGCGTTTACAACCTTGAAGATGAGGTCAGCTACGAGGCTGTTGATTCGCGGTGACAAACCATCAACAGAGGGTTCAGCCTTCTTCGTCAAGCTGTCTAGTCCTCCAGCATCGTTAACTTGCCCAAGCAGTCTTAACTCACTTTTTCCGTCATGAGCATAGCTCAATCCTTTTAAGAGATGTATACAGCCAGCGATTCCGTAACCGCCCCAGTTAGAGGTTCTCGCAACAACAAGTGAATCCGCCGCTGTTGATGCTGCGATGCCTTCACCGCATTTACACTGACACTTTGAGCCATACGGCACATATTTCTCAACGTCTTTGGATATTTTTCCGAACCCAAGCTCGTTACCACCGTCTCCAACAGCAACCGTAGCAACTCCAAGGCGGCGTCCCAACTCAAAGAGGTGATCGGTTCTGCCCACGACGTCTGAAATGCTTAAGCCTGCCATGTTGTGGTAAACTTTTTTCTTGTTCCAGCCTGGGCGTTCAATAGAAATCAGAAGTGAAGGATGGTATTCCAAAAGCAGTTGCTCAGCCTTGGCACGTGCTGAATCGTCGTCTATGGGAAACTCAAAGACAGGCATGGTTTGACTTATCGCTTTCACTACATTAGAACACACTTCGTCGGTTATGATTACGGGTTTAAGCTTCAAATCCCGCAGCGTCTGAGCTAGCACAACTGCTCCAGGAGGTCCGTCGGTTTCGCAAACATTGTTTGGAAGCACTGGAAAGCCTGTTATTATGAAGGCTGCTTCGTCCTTTTGAGAAGTGGTGACTATTTTTTCTGCTGCCCTTAGACATAGGGGCTTTTTTGCGATTTTCTTGGCTTCTTCGTAGAGTTCACGCATTCCAACACGTTTTGGGACATCAACCGCCATAATCTGGTCTATCAAGTAGGCTTTTTGTTCGATTTCTCCCTTCATTTTTGTTCATCTTTCACTTTTTGAGCATGTTGCGGCATGTTCTTAAGCATACCGATAAATACGTTTTTTGAAAAAATTAATAATTCAACTTGGAAGTATTGGAATGCACGTAGTTATTGTCGGATGTGGAGTAGCTGGCGTCACAGCGGCTATAACCGTAAGGGATAGCAATCCTGAAGCCGAGATCACTGTCTACTCGGATGAAAATCACTTGTATTATCCTCGTCCGAGGCTGTATGAGGTTCTATCCGGAGAAGTGGAGCCTCAAGAAATCCACGGGTTTTCTGAGCTGTGGTATGAAAAGAAAGGCATCAGGGTTCACTTGAACAAGAAAGCAGTGGGCATTGACACGGCTGGGAAGAAACTGCTATTGGAAGATGGCTCAAGGGCAGGCTACGACAAATCTCTCTCTTGGCAAACGGAGCACATCCATTTGTACCTCCAATAAGGGGTGTGGAAAAAACCGGCGTCTTCACCCTGCGCTCCATCGTAGACGCTCTGACCATAAAGGAATACGCCAAGAAAACAAGGAAGACCATTGTCATCGGAGGCGGGCTTCTCGGCTTAGAATTTGCCGCTTCCCTAAGAAAACTCGGTCAGCAGGTTGAAGTTGTAGAAATCTTTCCAAGACTGTTACCAATGCAACTTGACCAAGACGGAGCAACCGTTTTGAAAGAGCGAATTGCAGCTCTCGGCATCGACTTTCAATTAGACGTCAAAACAGAGGAGATTTTAGGAAAAGAAGCGGTTTCTGGCGTTTCACTTGACAATGGAAAAGAACTTTCAGGTGACCTAGTATTGTTTTCGGCTGGGGTAAGGTCCAACATAGGTTTGGCTGTAGGCTCGGGAATTAAGGTAAACAAGGGAGTGGTAGTTGACCAACATCTGCAAACCAGCGTCAACGATGTGTATGCTTCTGGAGACATTGCTGAATTTGAGGGAAAAGTCTACGGCATCATCCCAGCAGCCGAAGAACAAGCAAGGATAGCAGCCATGAACATGTTGGGGAAGGAGCAAGTCTATAAAGGCACAATCCCATCGAACACACTAAAGATTGTTGGCATAGACCTAACCTCAATGGGACTAGTGATCCCAGAGGAACCTCGGTATGAAGAAATCAAGAAAATCGACGGGGAAAAAGGCGTCTACAAGAAAATTGTTTTGGACCACGGGAAAATTGTGGGTGCCATATTTTTAGGAGATACAAAAGGCGCCACGACGCTGAGGATATTAATGGATCAAGGAACTGATGTCACGAAGTACAAAGATTTCCTCCTTGAAGACAACTTTGATTACAGAAAAATCCTTTCAAAATAGAACATACAAAACAGTGCAGAAAATTCCTACTTTTTCTTAGGTTTCGTGAGTCTTTTCATCTTTTTCTTCAATTTCCTTATTTTCTTCTCCTGTTCCTCCCTTTGGCGTTGTCGCATCCTTATCCAATCGTATGCATACGCTGTCCCTTCATCTTCTGGCAAATCAGCTTCACCTTATTTCCTTCGCAGGGCATCCATAATGGATGTTCGCTAAAAGTTGATTAAGAATGTTGTGGAAGCCTTTGATAGACAAGTGGAGCAAGGCATATAAAACCAATCAAGCAAAACAGAAGCAAGAAGGCTTTGTGTAAATGGTAGCAGGCGAGATTAAATTAACACCGAAATCACTGTTTGGATATGTCCTTTTCTTTCTTGGTTTAGTCTTGTTGGTGTACGTTTGCATGAACGCTATATATCTCGCCAGCGGAACTTTTCAACCATTGAAGATTGAACTGGCTGATCAAAGCGGGCGCATTGTAGGGACAATTGAGACACAGGTCTTCCTTGGCATAATAGTTCAGATAGGCATGTATGCATTGATCATAGCAATAGCATCTATACTCATGAAGAATGGCATGTCTATTGCTCGTAAGGAATAACCTTTACAACGAGTCTTCAAGTGTTCATTCTGCTTTATTGTAATACTAGTATCTGGGAAATTTTCTCAGATTCTGGCTTTTTTCTCGTATTGTTTTTCATATATTTCTCTTACTCGCTGTATGGTGTCTGCTTCTTCGGGTGCTTTGTCTTCTCTGATTCGGGTTATCCTCGCGAAGCGTAATGCCATTCCACACTCGTATTTTGGGCTCTTCTGAACCTCGTTGTAGGCCACTTCAACCACAATTTTTGGAACAACCACAACTCTATGCGGCTCTTCACGTATTGTCAGTTCTTTGAGCCTTTGAGTCATCCAGATGATTTCTTGGTCGGTCAAGCCCTTGAACGTCTTTCCAACGCTCACGAACTGTCCGGTTTCAGCGTCTCGTGCGGCGAGGTAGTAATCGCTGAGCCAGTTGTGTCGGCGTCCGTAGCCCCACTCAGCCGCCACTATAACTAAGTCTAAGGGTTCCAAAGTGCGTTTGATCTTGAACCAGCGCTTACCTCTTATACCTGGCGTGTAGGGGCTGTTAAGTTTTTTCGCGACCAAGCCCTCGTGACCCTTATTGAGTGCTTCTTTCAAAAACCGCTCGGCTTCGTCTGGGTCTCTAGTTACTATCTGATTTGTTAATGGTATGCGACCCACGATTTCAGCCAGTTTCTTTCGGCGCTCAGTATACGGCAAGTCTATTAGGCTTTGGCCGTTGAGATAGATGACGTCGAAGAGCTGAAGTTCGACAGGAATCTGCTTAGTCATCTCCTCTATTCTGTGAACCCTTCGAAACCTCCGCATGACGTGTTGAAAGAGAAGAGGACTTTTCTCCTCTCCAACCGCGATGACTTCTCCGTCTAAGATAGCTTGCTGCGCCTTCACCTCATCCTTGACAAGTTGCACAACCTCGGGCAAGCTTTCTGTCACGTCTGTCAGCCGGCGACTGAAAATTCGTACATCTTCGTTTGATTTGTGAATCTGTATGCGGGCTCCGTCCAACTTGTATTCGAAAGCCATCTCGCTATCAGCTTCCTTCAAGGCTCCGTCCACGTCTTCAGCCATCTGAGCCATCATGGGTTTTATCGGTCGAAAAACCTTGAACTGAAGTTTTTGAATGCCTTCCCTACCTTTTGCTTTGGCTATGGACGCGACTTCGCCTATGTCACCGGCTAACATGCCCGCTGTTTGAACAGTTTCGAGAGGTATGTCAAACGCTTTAGAAACCGCCAGTTCCATCAAGCCTTCATGGAAGCCCGTCCTCATTTCGCCAATCAGAATCTTGACCACATACTTCGCTTCCAAGGGCGTAGCCTCACCTAACAGGGTTTCAACTAAACGTTCTTTTCGTTCCCTCGAACCGTAGCCTGCGGCCTCAGCGATGTTTTCAAACTTATGCCTAACTTCGAGAACGGTCAGCGGCTTTTCGAAGAGTGTAGCCTGCCTCCGAATCTTGCTAGCTTCAAACACAATCTTTGTCGCATCGCCGATGTCGCCCGTTTTGCTAAATGCTTCTCGAAAGCTTTTCCAGTCAACGTTAGTCAAGCGCTTTATCATAGCACTCAGCGTAGCCCAACTCACTTCCAAAACACGTTGGTCCCACTTCGGGAACGGTCTACCCAAAATCATTGAGACAGCAGGCTCCACCTCTTCGAGCTTTAACTGTTTCAAAAAATCCGCCACGTAATCCACCATCAAAGTGCGCTTAGTAGTACCCCCTAGCTTCTCGCAGAGTTCGGCTAGAGAACGAAACTCGGTCGGCATGCAACTAACCCTTACAATCTGACCTTGATTCTGCAGAAGACATAAACATTTTCATAACCTTCATAACGCAACGCGACTGCTCCGAATAGTTCAAAACGAACTTTTACGAATCTTATAAAAAGAACCACAAACAGGTTTTTCACTCCTATATTCTCCACTTCAAGCAAACAAAATGAGAACGTTCTTCGAAAGACAATGTCGTTTGATGTTCGGTGTTGGTGGTTTTTTGTAGAATTTTCTTTTTCAAGGAACGAAATATAACGAATATGCTTTATTTTAGTTAAAGAACGCAAAAAAATAAAATAAAAATGTAATTTCATACTGTTATTTGCTTTAAACATGTCTTTTAATTGTTTTGAATTGTGAAAAAAGCGACCGTACAGCTCATAATGTCCGATGGTCAAAGTTCACTTTACTCAGCTAAATAAAAAAAGAATTTTGACAAAAATCTATGCAGAGACAATAAAACCCTATATTATGTTTAGTTCCGTCCCTATTTTTTTGAACGACGATATGGCGAAGTCTAAGTCTTCTCTTGTCAATTGGGCGTTCATCATTGTTCTGATGCGTGCCTTGTCTCGGGCTACCATTGGAAACACAATGGGCAAGGCGAAGACTTTTTCCTCAAACAGTCGTGCGCTAAGTTTTTTTGCTACTCCACTCTCACCAACAATAACTGGTGTAATCGGTGATTGGCTGTTGCCAACGTCGAAGCCTAGGTCCTTTATGGTGTTCTTGAAATATCGCGTGTTGTCCCACAACCTCTGGACGTGTTGAGGCTCCTTCTCTAGAACATCTATAGCTGCGATGCATGCAGCCGCAACCGGAGGTGGATGCGACCCGCTCAAGATCCATGTTCTCGACCTGTTGTAGGCAAAGTTAACAAGGTCCCTGCTGCCTGAGATGTGACCGCCCACAACGCCGAAAGCCTTGGAGAACGTGCCCATTTCAACGTGTACCTCCTTTCGGTCGAGTTTGAAATGCGAAACTATGCCTCTGCCGCCTTCACCCAACACGCCTTCGCCGTGGGCATCATCCACGAAAACCATGGCGCCGTGTTCCTCGGCTAACTTGGCGATTTGGTCGAGGGGCGCGATGTCGCCGTCCATGGAGAAAACGCCGTCCGTAATTATCAATATTCGCCTGTAAGGTGGCGAGTGCTTCTCCGCCTCGTTCAGGGCTCTCTTCAAATCTTCCATGTCGGTGTGCTTGTAAATCGCTCGTTCCGCGCGAGCCAGTCTGACGCCGTCGATTATGCTTCCGTGGTTAAGTTCATCGCTGATCATCAGATCTTCCTTACCCACCAGCTGCGGAATGAGCCCTGCATTAGCCGCGAAACCGGTCTGATAGACCAGTGAAGCCTCAGCATGCTTGAACTGGGCGAGTCTTCTTTCCAGTTCAATGTGCAAGTCCATGGTGCCCGCTATGGGTCTAACCGAGCCTGAGCCTGCTCCGTGTGTCTCAATCGCCTTCATCGCCGCCTCTTTGACTTTTGGGTGGGTGCTTAATCCCAGATAGTTGTTGGAGCAGAGCATCAGAACTCGTTTGCCGTCGACTGTGCACCAGGGCGTGCTTGGTCCTTCTAACACTCGGATTTTCCAGTCAAGCTCGTTCGTGACGAGTTCTCTATACTCATCTGCTAAAAATGCGGTTGGATTTCGCAAGGTTGTTTTTCACCTTTTGAGTTTAGTCTCCTTTTAGGTTTCTCTTAACCTTTGTCTTGTCACCATTTCGGCTCAAGAACGACCTTGCCAGCCTGCTTAGACTTGATCAACTCTATGCCTTTTGTTATGTCGCGCATCGGCATTCTATGCGTTATGATAGCAGAAATCTTCTCCTTAAAACTCGGTTTGGCGAGCAAGCCCCGCACCTGATACCACGTCTCAAACATTCTGCGCCCAGTTACCCCGTAAACAGTCGCGGCCTTAAAGATCAAGGCGTCGTTCAGATTGAGTTCCATTGGCTTTTCCAGAATCCCTAGGAGAGATACCCTGCCGCCTGGTGTGAGCATCTCGAAGGCCTGTCTCACAGCGCTCGGGTCGCCTGACATTTCTAAGGCTACGTCAACTCCGTTGCCGTCCGTTGCCTCAACTATTTTTTTGACGAGTCTTTCACCCTCCTCCTTGGCGCTGAGAACCATGTCGGCACCCATTTTCTTAGCCAAGTCCATGCGAACCCTGTTTAGACCACCAGCGGTGGCGAAGACTCTGGCTGCACCTAGTTCTCTGAGAACGGCCATAGCCATCAAGCCTATGGGCCCAGCACCCAAAACTGCAACATTTTTGCCTGCAATGTCTTCCACGTGTTCCTTTGGCAAAACAGCCTGCACAGCGTTTCCGAGTGGTTCCTGAACCGAAGCGATGGCGGGGTCTAAGTGAGGGTCGTTTTTCCAAGCGTTTTCTTCAGGCAGTGTAAAGTGTTCTGCGAAGACGCCGTCTCTATCCACGCCGAGGATCTCCATATTTTGGCAGACGTGTTTTCTGCCGGTTCTGCATTGGTAGCATGTGCCGTCTACGATGTGGGTCTCAGCCGAAACTTTGTCGCCCACTTGGACAGTGGTTACTTCTTTGCCCATTTCCACCACTTTTCCAGCCACTTCGTGACCAAAAATAATTGGAAGTCTCTTTAACCGGTTCTGAGCCCATTCGTTCCAATCCCAGATATGCACATCGGTTCCACAGATTGAAGCTGCCTCCACCTTGACGAAAACCTCGTTTTCTTTGATTTTTGGTGTGTTTACCTTTGTGATTTCTGCTCCAGGTTGCCTCTTACTCTTGACTATTGCGTTCATGTTTTTCCAACACTCAAATTTACAAGTCCTGTATACTGCGCGACTTTGGAGTGCTTTACTTAGTTGAGCCAACAGAATTAGGCTTTTCTGTTGAAGTCTCTAATAATTTGGCTAAAAATATAAGAGCGCCTCACGGTTAGTGCAACATAGAATCGTTTAATGTGAGTCGAAAGCCCTAAGGCGGCAGGCAATTTGAAACTCGGCTTCCTAGTTAATCCCATTGCGGGCATGGGCGGTAGAGTAGGATTAAAAGGGACAAACGGGGTTTTAAGAAACGCTTTGGCTCTTGGAGCCAAGCCTGTGGCGCCTGTCAGGGCTGTGGAGTTTCTTGAGAGACTGAAGGAACTAGAATTAGCTGAGAGCATCGATTTGATAACGTGCCCAAGCGTCATGGGTGGAGACGAAGTGAAATCAGTTGGTTCAAAAGCCCAAGTTTTGCCTATGATTCTCAAGGCGGAAACCACAGCTGAAGACACAAAAACGGCTGTTAAACAATTGGTTGCTTTGAATGTAGATCTGTTAGCCTTTGTGGGAGGAGACGGCACGGCGAGAGACATTCTAGACGCCATGCGGGACTCAACCGGTCCGCCTGTCCTAGGTGTTCCGTCGGGGGTCAAAATGTATAGTGGCATATTTGCTGCGAGTTCCAGGGACGCAGGCGACATTGTTCAGGCGGTTGTCGAGAAGTCGGCGCAGACGATGGATTTTGAAATAGTGGATGTGGACGAGGAAGCCTTTAGAAACGACAGATTATCGGTTAGTCTCTACGGTTTTCTGAAGGGTCCGTTTGTGCCCATGCGATTGTTGGGCAGCAAACAGGTGAGTCCCGAAACATTGGACGAACACGAGAATCAGATGGCGGTCGCTAGGTTCATAGTTGAAGACATGAAGCCCGAAGCCACGTACATCCTCGGTCCGGGCACAACCGTGAAGTGCATAGCCGACGTGCTGGGGGTTGAGAAGACGCTGCTGGGCGTTGACATTTATCAAAATAAGACGGTGATAAAGGACGTAAACGAAGAGGAGATTCTAAGCGAAATCAAGGATTGGAAGAACACATGGATCGTGCTCTCGCCAATTGGTCGTCAAGGCATGCTGCTTGGACGTGGAAACCAGCAGATAAGCCCAGAAATCACAAGAAAAGTTAGGAAGGAACATATCATTGTCGCCGCGACCCGCAGCAAGATTCAGGGCATTGAAGGCGGCGTTTTAAGGGTTGACACCGGTGATGCCAAGGTTGACGCCATGCTAAGAGGTTACATTAAAGTAGCTATTGACTATCGAGAGTGGCGACTCATGGAAGTTCAATGAGCCTTAGTGCGTTTACTCGCCTATTATCTGTATTATCACTGTTCTTTGTCTAGGATTAACATCGGTCTCGACGAAAACCAGCGACTGCCATGTGCCTAAGGTCGCTCGTCCGTCGATGACGGGCAAGGTTTTGTCTGGACCGAGAAGCACCGAGCGAAGGTGAGAATGTGCGTTTGACGGGTGTTGATATCCTGCTCTTTTTGGAATCAATTTCTCAAGCATCATCCTGATATCCTCTAGGAGGCTGGGCTCATACTCTGTCAGAATCAGGATGCCAGTTGCGTGAGGCGCGAAGACGTGAGCCAAACCCTTCTTTATGCCCGCTTTCTCAACAACCTCTTGAACCTTGTCGGTGAGGTCTATGAAGTCAATCTCGCCACGAGTGGAGAATCTTAAACTCTCGTTGTGAACCTTCATCTCTTAATCGCTCCTTTTTTATATTGCAAGCTTGTGCCTTATTTAAAATAAGAGATATTTGAACTGCGAAATGGAAACATTGGAGAGCCTCTGCTGATGAGCGAGTCAGACTATGAGAAAATCGTTGTGCACCATTATGATGAAGAGAAGGTTCAAGAAGAAATCGCCAAATTCAGTCGAAATCGATGGGTCGCCTTACACTGCGATTTGCTCAATCCTCAAGGCTATCAAGTTTTGCTGCGGTATCAGCGGGCACTTGGAAAGGCTAAGGTTCCAATCACAATAAGCGAGCCTAAAGATGTGCCCAAGTTTGTGAAGCGTTTTGAGAGGCTCAGACCGAGGGCGTTCTACGCTTCAGCCAACGTCTACAGAGAGTTGACGCAGCCCGAACACGTGAAGAGTCTAACCAATATCGCCTTTTGTATGCCCACGTGGGACATCGATAACACGCCTGAAAAGTGGGAGGCAACTATAGTTGTGGCAAAAGAAATCGTTGACTTTCTAAACCAAGAAGGCGTTTCTGAATCGGTTTTTTTGAAGTGGTCGGGAAAAGGAGTACACGTGCACATTCATGAGAGGGCGTTCTCTGAAGACCTGCTCAAGAATGTCAATCCATTGGACGCTGCGTATGCTGTTGTGGAATACGTGAACAGAAAGCTTGGCAGAAAATACGTTGAAATAGCCCACCGTTATCAGGCTCAAGAACTCAGCGGTGAGAACGAGATGGACCTCCAGCGCGTGTTCACGTGTCCACTCAGTCTTCATCGAAGCCTCAACCGTGTCGCCGTGTGTTTCTCAACCTCCGCAATAAACGATTTCGTGCCTCAATGGACTGACCTAGAACATTATCGCCACTGGAAGGGCTGGGATCAGTTCAAAGCGGGTGAAGCTGACAGACTGGCTAAGAAGGCTCATCGAACGGTTGGCGCCTACGCCCTCAAGACCCAGACCAAAACCCTTGAGTCGAAAGGTGATAAAACCCGGGATTTGATTACAAAGTGGCTTGAGAGGGACAAGTAAGAGGGTTGTCGATGCTTTCGTATCCAGAGCTTAATTGCAGCGCAGTGTTTGGTTGATGCTGGTGATGATGAATTGAATAATAATACCAATACAACTAATGCAACCAAAACTTTTTTCTACCATGTTGAGATTTTCAAAAAATAAGCGTTTTTGTCTACATAAACTGCTAAACAAATACTAGAGTATACCAACGAAGCCCATTTCTGACTTCTTTTGGAAGCGTGAAAACCTTGATTTTTGGATACAAAAGCATAGCCAGCCTTTGTGGATTAGTTTATTAAGCCCCAACGAAGAATCTCTATGCCTTGGTGACTTTCAAATGTCGCTCAAAGTTGAGGACGTTATGGTTGAAGACGTGGTCACGGTGGAAGCGGATGTCACTGTAAAAAGAGCCGTGAACCTGATGAACGAGTATGAGATAGGATGCCTAATCGTGACCAAGCGAGGAAAACCAGTAGGGATAGTGACCGAACGCGACATGCTGACCCGCGTCTTAGCTGAGTCGCGAAGCCCTGAGAAAACCAAGATTGTCGACATTATGGGCAGGCCCCTAATAGTCGCCGACCCCGAGATGGAACTCGAAGAAGCGGCAAAACTGATGTTCAAGATGAAGGTGAAGAAGCTGCCGGTGGTGTCTGAGGGAAAACTCGTGGGACTGGTGACTCTGACGGATCTAGCCCGTTTTCAACCGCAGGTGATAAAGATGCTGAAGAGGATTCAAGCCATAGAGACAGCTCCAAAGAGAATGAAGAAAGTTGCCGATTACTACGTGGTTTGAACCGTTTCAGGCAAAAAATAAACGATGTCTTCGCGTTCCTTAAGATTTATAAATAGAACTATGTTATAGAACATTAGGATGAAGCACTGCTTTTCAGAGAACTCCTTTCTCTCTCTCGCAGTGCAGACGGCTACTTCGCTGATTGATCCTTACTCTCCGTTAAAATTTGCAATTAAGAGCGATATAAGATTATTCTCGAAAATCTTGTCAATTATTTTGGGTTGAATGCAAGCTGCGCAAGGGTGGTCAAAGTGCGTTAACTTGTGCAAAAGTGTCACGAGTGCGCGGTTGTGTGCTTTTGCGGCAAATAAGTGTGTTTTTTGCAATCTCCATAGATTTTCGTAGACTCTCTTTAATGAGGCCACCATAATCGAGGCATTTACTGTACGGTTATATTTTTATGTGCAATGTGCATAACACTAATGCACGGTGATAGGTGTGAGTGAAACTGAACAAAAACGTTACACCAGTATAAGGGTGAGTAAAGAGGTCGTTGAACTGTTGAAAGAGCGGGGGCGTAAAGGTGAGTCATACGACGACATAATCAAGAAGCTGCTCGAGAAAAGAAGAAGATGAAAAACTCTCTTTAAACCTCAGAGTCGCGCTTAAGGATATTTTTAAAAGGAAGGTGCTCGTTATCTCTTCCTACTACAATATGTTGGGGGATTATTTTGGAAGCTGCCTTTAATGAGAGATTTTCGAGACAAGTCGTCACCAAGTCCATGCGCATAACCGAAGGAGAAAGCGTCTTCATCTACACCGTTTGCGATGCCCTCGACTTGGCTGAAGCAATAGCGCTCGAATGCGACTTAGTCGGCGCCAAGCCTTTAGTGGCAACTTACTCAGACGAATACATGCGGAAGTCACTGACAATGCCAAGCGAAAAATTTGTTGAATCAACACCTAAACATTGGCTCAAGGCTATTGAGGCGACTGACGCTTATGTAGGGATTGGTAGACCCGCACTCGCTGAGGTTCCCGTGCCCAGAATTGGCGCTAGGATGAGAGGACGAAAACCGCTCAGCGACGCCATGGACAAGAAAGGCGTTAGATGGGTTGGAATAGGCTATCCTACGCCTGAGAGAGCCAAAGAGTCGGAAGTTACGCTGACAAAATTCAAGAACGCCATACTTTCTGCTCTTGACATAGACGTTGAAGAGCTAGCCAAGAGAGGGCGCAGCATTGTTGAGGCGTTCTCAGGCTCTACACGAGTCCACGTTGCATCTGACCAAGGAACGGACATCGAGTTTCAGGTTAAAGGTAGGAAGTGGATTATAGACGACGGCATAATCAG
>Ga0315308_1000834_pt1 | contig 17610 bp, 15 predicted proteins | sample TDP3_MG_FD_203078 | JGI IMG/M metagenome (GOLD analysis project Ga0315308, IMG submission 203078) | Freshwater sediment microbial communities from Lake Towuti, South Sulawesi, Indonesia - TDP3 | ecosystem: Environmental > Aquatic > Freshwater > Lake > Sediment | place: Indonesia: South Sulawesi... | reverse complement strand
CCATCGGGATATTACTTTTGGGCCTCTAATCATGTTCGGCCTTGGAGGAATCTACGTCAACTTCCTCCGCGATGTTTCCTTCAGACTAGCCCCGTTAACCAAGAGGGATGCGGACAACATGATCAGTGAGACGAAAGCTTATACTCTTCTAAGAGGAATCAGAGGCGAGGAAAAATCTGATATAGAATCGATCGTTAACACTATATTGAGAACATCAAAGTTAGTTACGGACTTTGAGGAGATAAATGAGTTAGATATTAACCCCCTGTTTGTATACAAAGAGGGAGATGGATGTTCGGCCCTAGACATAAAAATCACTATTAAGTAGGTTGGTGAAAAATGTCCAAAATACCTAACTTGTATATCTGTTCATCTGTCGGTTTTAGTGGAAAGACCGCCATCTGCCTAGGACTTGCCTTGAAATTCAGGGAGGAAGGCTACAGGGTAGGCTATTTCAAGCCTGTAGGCTGGGAGATGGCTAGGGACTCAAATGACGTAGCTTTAGACAAGGACGCCGAACTTATGAAGTACGTCCTAAATTTGGAAGCTCCCCTCGATGTCGTCTCTCCAGTAATCCTCCACAGCAGATTCCTTGAAGAATTTCTAAAGCACAGGCCAGTCCACTTTGAGCAGAAGATCTTCAAAGCCTACACCGAGTGCTCAAAGAGGAAAGATCTAATGATCATAGAAGGCCCCAAAACTTTGGGCTGCGGCGCATGCCTAGAAATCGACCCGGTAACGATAGGGAAGAAGATAGATGCTAACATCTTGCTAGTCTCAAGGGTCATTGACGACGACACAATTTGCCAGATAGTAAGGGACTGCAACTGCATCAAAAAAAGTGGAGTCAAGTTCATTGGCACCATACTCAACGATGTACCTAAAATGACAATCGAAAGAGTAAAGGGTTTCTCTCGTCCAACTTTAGAAAAAAACGAAGTAAATGTCTTGGGAATAGTTCCAGAAAACATCCCCCTCAGATCTCCGACTGTCCAAGAAATCTACGAGAGAGTGGGTGGAGAGATTCTAGCCGGCAAAGAGAATCTAGATAACCTCGTCGAAGACTTCCTAATTGGAGCCATGACACCAGAGAGCGCCTTAACCTATTTCAGAAGGTCAGTGAATAAGGCCGTGATAACCGGTGGCGATAGATCAGACATCCAGTTAGCCGCTTTGCAGACGAATACATCAGCCCTAATCTTGACGGGAAACCTTTACCCAGATGTTCGAGTGTTGGCGAGAGCGGAACATCAGGGTGTACCTGTTCTCCTAGTGCCCTATGATACATATACCACGGTTTCGAAGACGGATGAGGTTACCGGAAGGATAAAATACAGCGATGAGAAAAAGATCAAGTTAGCCGAAAAGGTAGTTGAAGAACACGTAAAATGGAAAGAAATCCTAAAATTAATAGGCGTTTAAATCGGTGAACATGCGCGCGATCAACTGGTTAATTTATCCTTTCTCTTGTATTCTTTCAACGTCTTGGAAGTACCCTTCTTCCCTTAGTGTCCACGGTTCGCCGTACTGGAGCGCTAGGAGGTTCAGGTCTTCGGGTTCCATTTCACCCTTGTCCACGAGGTCAAGGGCCTTGGAGAAAAGCATGAGGCTTCTGAGGTTGGAGATTGTATTCGTCATCTTCGTCAGGTTGTCAGCCTCATTGACGCCGAACGGTATGCCAGTTTCCTCAGATGTTGTGAACAGGATGGTTGCCATCTTATCAAGCTCCTTTAGGCAGTACTGAGGCGTTTCTAGCCTATACGGAGTGGCCAGACCTGTTCGTATGAAGGTGGATTGAAGGTTGGTTAGCGAGTCGACCTCTTCAGCGCTTAGCCCAATCTCCTTACCAGCGATCTTATACTGATTGACGACCCCTCCTCCCGGATGCTCAACTTCAAGATAGGTATACTGACCCAGTCGAAGAACAAGGTCAAGCAATACTGTATCGCGAATGTACTTGAGTTCTTGCGGCAGCCCTCTAATATGACTACTAATAATTGTCGATCTAGTTCTTTTCACAAATCCGGTTATTGCTATTCCACCCTCATAGCAGAAGCGCAACAGTTTCATGGCGCTGACCGCGGCATCCCTGAAATCACGCCAGTATCCCTTTGTCCTGAAACCATCTGCAGATGGGATGAGGCCCCAATGGAGAAGCAAAGAACCATCGAACACGATCAACTCGGGTCCCCACTTCCGGGCTGCATCTAATGTCACATCAAATTGCAGCTTCATGGCGAGAATAGATTCCCGTTCCTTCGGCCTATACTCGCTCGACCAAAGTTCACCCTTTCCACTCACTTTAATCGGCTCATCTATGATGCCCCATCCTCTTGTCGCAATAGCAACCGAAGAGTACAGAGGAGCGTAGGCAGACCTAAATTCTGCACCATTGTTTCCAGCATCGCTGGAGACGACCAAGGTCTCCTTAGCTAATTCTTCATCATGATAAGCCTGTCTTATTGTCAGCTTCTCCTTGACCTTCTTGAGGACTCTTTTTCTATCTTCATTGTATTTTTTGAGGCGTTCTAGTATCAGGTCCGTGCTGTAGTCGATTACGTCTCTGTACAAGTCTGGATGAACTGTTTCAGGCTCAGGCTTGTAAAATGGAGAGAAGAATTGCTCTCTCACAACGGGGGGAATTTTGAGTAGATTCCTTTTTTCAGAAGTTTTTGACAACGCTATCTCCCTAACAGCATATATCTGTAATGTATCTATTAATCGACGGATTTAAAAACTGCAGATTACATAGAAGCTACGGACTGGTAATTGCATACCAGTGTAGTTGGAAAATGGCAACTATTGAATGGCGAAAACCCCTTCTTTCCACAACCTGTCATTCAAGAAGGGGATAAGGGCCATGTATAACCCATGTTTGTAGAACTCCTTCCTCGTCACTTTCTTTCTGGTAAAGATCCCCACAGCTCCTTCTTCTCTCTTCGTTCCTCTTCTTCCTGTCAGCCGATCCATCACGGTTCCTAACTCTTCACCGCTTTTCAACTTTCTCAGGATGGGTTCTGGGCATTCAAACCAGCCTGAGGTTCCTGTGCCGATCGTGCCTTTCTTATCGACTATCGCCACAAAACCAAGGTTATACCATTTGTTTCCTAACGGGAAAACTCCTCCTTCGATTCCTATTCCGTAGTCGGCGTTTCCAGATTTAAGAGACTTCAGAGCTCTATTGACTGCGCCAGTGATCACTTCCTCTCCGAACGGCTGAATAGGAACAGCGGAATCTACAAGTATTCCCAAGACTTCTGTCTTTTCATCTTTGAACAGGTCATCGAAGACCTCTCTGACTGCAGTTATTTTGATCGGGTTTTTTGTACCAACTGCCACTCTTACTCTCTTCATATTCAAACCAAATCTCCTTGCGCAAGCAGGGGGCTCTAGGGTTCGATGCGAGCCTTTCTGTATGGTCCTCTGGTTCTAAGCCTAGCCTTACTTCTCTCTTCAGCCCTTCTAAGAGCCTCATCTTCCATTTCTTCTCGATCGATCGACAGAAACTGAATGGGAGACCTCTTCACTACTTTCAGAAATTCATGCACTTCAACGGCTATGTCATACTCCTGCGCCTGTTTCAGAACATCATCATAGGATATTTTGTATCTTGTGATGAGTTCCTTTACGTCATTTACATCGGTAGCTTTCTTTGGATCATTCTCTTTTCGCATGTGAAACGTGATCGCTTTTAGAATTATCAAATCAATCTTGCTGGCTGTAGGCAACTTCACGTTATCGATCTTGACCCACTCAACATTTCTCCAAAAAAGACCCCGCGGAACGAATCTTCCCACGCAAGCATTCACGATGTCTGCACCTAGTTTTGAGACCGGATCGACAAAGCTCGCGACATTCTCCATTCGACCGCTTGGGAGAAGCCCTTTTTTATCCAGAATCTTGGAAAGCGCTTCCGCCTGCTCATTGCTTTTTGCGAGAATGTCAATATCATTTGTCTTTTTTCCTATACCATGAATGATGAACGCAAACCCTGCGAAAAAGCACCATTCACCTTTCATCTTTTCAGGCATTTCAGATGCGATGTAGACACCAAGTCTTCTTAACGTCTCATGCGCTTGGTCTTTGACTCTAAAGTTCATCGATGGCAATGCTTTCATCCCCTCTTCGTTTCAAGCGCGCGAGCGATGAAAGAATTAACCTATATAGATCCATGTTTTTAACTTTCACATATGAATCTTCTTGAACCCAACGAACGTCCTAACCTTCTTGTCTCGTGCTCCTGGAGCTTGTGGAGAGAAGCTGCGGACGAGGCAAAGAGGATTTTGAAAGAACTTGGAGATGAGGGTCCTTTGGTGACACGTACTCTTGCCAAGGGTATCCTTGGTGTGAGGACCTCTTTGGATTCCCGCTTCGTTGTTCGGGGGGTTCGAGAGATGTTTACGAAGGACCCTTCGTCTGTTCAGTACACGCTGAAGTTGGTTCCAATAGACACTTGGACCGCCTCAGACATAGATTCGATCAAGGAGGGGGTTTCAGGCATCATGGGTAGGATATCAAAGGGAGAAAAATGGAGGATGACTGTTGAGAAGAGGCGGTACACTGAACATCACAAGTCTGAGATCATAAAGGAGGTTGCTGAGTTGATTGAGGAGAAGGTTGATCTGGAAAAACCTGACAAGATATTGAGGATCGAAATAATCGGCGGGTACGCTGGCTTATCTATCCTCAAGCCAGATGAGACTTTCTCCTTGGCAAGGGCTTTTTCACCTTAGCTTTTATTTGAACTATTTATAACAGAGCCTGACTAAATTGAAGAGGCGATGATATCGAGGGTAATTCAGATGTTTGTGGATTATCATGTTCATCCAGATTATTCCGATGATGCTGAAGGAACCATCGACGAGTATTGTAGGCGAGCATTGGCGATCGGTCTGGATGAAATTTGTTTCACTACACATCACGATATCTACTCTCCAAGAAGAGGGATAGACATGGTGGCCAAGGTTAGGCGCAGACTTAAGAAAATGAACCCGAATTGGCTTGAATCGTATTTTGATGAAATTGACCGAGCGAGAAAGACTTACTTGGAGAGTGGTTTGAAGGTGAAGATGGGGGTCGAGGTAGACTATTATACTGACCTCGAAGATGAGATAAGGAATGATCTCTCCGGATACCCTTTTGACTACATTCTCGGATCAGTTCACTGCCTAGATCACATATGCATTACTCATCCCAAAGAGTATCTCAAGTACTTCAAAGACAGAACTGCAAGTGAGCTTTGCGAGGAATACTACTCTGCGTTGAAGGAAGCTGTCAGAAGTGGCATCTTTGATGTCATGGCCCATTTGGACATCTACCGCTGGTACGGAACCGAGTATTATGGTGAAGAAGCGTTGTCTCTGTATTATGGTTTGGCAGATCCCATATTGGATCTGATGGTCAAGAAGGGTATAGGTCTAGAGATAAACGCGTCAGCCTTTCGCCGAGGAGACAATGAGCCTTATCCAAGTATAGGACTATTGAAAAAAGGCATGCAGAAAGGGATCAAAGTCTTTACCGTGGGCTCTGATTGCCACCGCATCACAGATTTGGGGAGAGACATCAAAAGGGCACTCTATGTGGCGCAGAAATTCGGAATTAGCGTACACACCTTTTCTCAAAGGCAGGTAGAAAGAACATTCTAAGTGTAATTGCTTGCCTTTCTAAAACATGATTTAGAAGTCACTTTTCCTTTTATGCCCGCACAAAAAAAGAGGGGGTTGAGGGATTCTTCGGTTTCGATGTTCACCTTGCGAACCTTTTTCTGGCTATCAGGAACTCGCAGTACTCTGAGCCCGTTCCTCGACACTTCGTCTCTATGACCACATAGTCGGTTTGAAGCGTTTCCTTAAGCGCGCCTGCTAGGAAACCGGCGTCTATCCAGCAGTGCGTCTGTCCATCCCTTTTTGCTGCGATGCACGTTGTACAGTCATACATTCTCACCAAGAGGATGCTTTTGCTTGCGCCGTCTATAGTCAGTCTCCCAAGTTTCCTGTCCGCATAGAAATTTGCGACTAGGGATAGGGCCCTTCTCAGGTCTGGTGCTTTAATCTGTTTAAAGTTTTCAGACGCTAGGATTTCGCCGGCCTTGTAGAGAACGTCTTCGGACTCAACTTTCAGCGCTTTACCGATGCTCTGCATTCTTGTCGAATAGTTTTCGGCCATCAACGATATGCTTTTCGACAAACCTTTTCCCTCGACGAAACTACGGTCTTGGATCTCCTGGACCAAGAAATATTTGCATGTTTTTCACCGAGAAACGATAGCAGGTCGGTTCGGTTATAAGACTTAATTTTGCTGTCATTCATCGCCCAGACAGACTCAATCTAGAAATATTTTAGGAAAGTGATCTTAGAAAGTGAATAATGGCGGAAATTATTCTTGATTCAAAGCCATATTGTAAAAAAGAGTGATTTTCGTAACTCTTCTTCACGAGTTTCTCAACGAAAACATTTTAGAAATAGCATCTTTTAAATAGGCAAAATGAAAATTATAAAAATACTAGAATGGTTGTTAATGTCTGGATTGAAGGCGGATGAAGACGGCTGTAAGAATGGCTTTTCAAGATTCTTTGGCTACCTTGTTTCCGAAGGCTCCTTTGGGTTTGATCAAGTTTTCTGCCATCATGAAGAGCGCTGCCGAGATAGTTCCTCTTGATGAAGGGCAGAAAAATGCCGTAATTTTTCATCTTTGCAGAGGGTTATCTGAATCGCGCGAATACGCCAAAATAGATCCTTCCTTAGTTACCGCAATGGTTAGCGCGCGCACGCGAATTGTAGAAGAGGCGGGGGCAGAGTATGGCAGATGTGTGCTTGCTAAGGCTTTATCTCATGTGTTTAACGTTTCGATTTCAAAATACAAGAATTTAACAGCAAAGAGAATTTTTCTTGGCGATTTAGCTGAGACTTCAGAGGCTCTTCATAAAAGGGGGTGGGTAAATGACCTTGAGGAATTTAGAAAAGATAAAGGAGAAGTTTATAAAGCGCTTGTGGATCAAATGGAGTTACTTCTCAAGCAAGGGTGGACACCGGATCAAGAGCTGGATGAAAGGCTAGAAGAGGCGGAGGCGGAATTTTTCAAAAGCGTCAACACGATGGAGAAGCTCACAGGATTTGAGAGAGGGAAAATCGGGAAATACAGCGAAAAACCCGTAATAGCTTCCTTCTTTGATCCTTGGTATTCTGAAAATGGAAGAACTAAGTGGTGGGGAATAAGTTTTTACCCCATTCTAAACGTTGTCAACGTACAGCCACCATATCTCTACTTTGACGCCCTAAGGAAGGGCCTACTCGCTCGGGAGGCCGCACATCTTTTTTCGCATAAGGCGTTAGATAAGATAGAGTGGATCTATGAACAGGCGGATTACTGCGCTTGTCGAATTCTCGAAGACACAGATGAGGGAGAATTTTGGGCATTTGCCAGGCACGGTTTGAGAGAAGAATCCAAAAGTTCGGATGGAATGGGGTACTACTCCAGACGTGAAAGTATCGTTGGCAATGATTTCATCAAAGAGGTTTTTTCACGCGTGAACAGCATCGGCCGCTTCCGTCCGTACCTCAATGATCAGGAGTATCAAACGGTCATAGAGACACTCGCATTGAAGCCTAGAGTTGTTAGGCTAAACGACAAAGAACTCAGGATCATGAGAATACTAGCATCTAATCCGCGTGTCTCCATGACTACCATAGCCCAAAAAATAGGGGCCACTTTACCGACTACAAGAAGAATGTTTGAAGAGCTGAACAGGAAGACAAACATGTGGTTTAGCGTTTCAGTAGACGTTGACCAAATTGGTTTATCTGAGCATCTCACACTGCTTAAAGTTCACCCCGGGAAGGAGGGTCTAGTCTCTGACATACTTTGGGATATACCATATTGCACGAGAATTAACAAGGTCCATGGACCTATGGACCTATTCGTTCGCTGTAACATTCCATTTAGCAGAGAGGATTATCTGCATCGATGCCTTCACCAGCTTCATAGACCTAGCTTGGCAGAGGACCACGTTGCGTGCAAAGTTCAGGAGTCGTATTATAACATCAATCTCCGTTACTACGATGTAGAGAGTGGTGGATGGGATGTTCATTGGGACGAGTGGGGATTGTGGTTAAGAGAGTTTCTCTTTGGGAAGGGTTGGTATCATGTGCTATATGATGAGGCGATGAAGACGGAGAAACCGAAGCTCCATTCTAGGATAGACAAACTTGACCTCCAGATCATAAATCAGCTCGTGCTTGACTGCCGTCTGCCATTTACTGAGATTGGACGAAGGTTGGGAATTACAGGAGTTTATGTAAGTCAAAAGGTACATAGATTGGTGAACCAAGGGGTAGTACAACCGATAATGGGTTCCTATAGAATAGGTTTAGATGAGGTGGTATTCATTGTTATTGATTGCGACTCTGATGTGGTTAGGGCCCTGTCGGTTGCCTTTAATGAACTGCCCATATGGCAGGGATGGGCTGTTACTGGTGATGTTGAGGGTTTGATTGCAATGGTCTTTGTACCAACTGGTGATGTTGAGCAACTTTTTCATGTCATCGACAGGGATCTCATCCAGACAGGGGCTGTTAGGAAGTGTTGGCTTCATTTTACTGGAAAGTGGGTCAGTAGAAGACGACTGCTAGAGTGGTTACCAATAGAATTATTTTCGAAGAGTGGAGAGTGGATCTTCGAGGGCGAGAGGTACCTTGAAGAAATGAAGAGGCGCCTAGAACTCTCAAAGTGATCCTAAAACGTTATTGAAGTAATAAGTATATGCGAGGGCTACGTTTTGAGATGCATGGCGCTCGGGACTTGTAGGATTCGATCGCTATTTGACTAGCATGACAAAGAGCAGCATGAAGAGTAGGATTGCTATGAATATTATAATCGGAAGAAGAGTTGACGTTAACATGGCTATTATGATAGCCACGTAGTCTTTCCAGTTTAAACCCTTCGTCTCTTTCTCCTCTTTATCCGTGAGGACCTTGCACCACCTTTAAAATCTATGTCATAGTGGCATGCCACCCAATGCCCATCATTTTCAATAAGAGGAGGCTCCTCCTGCTCACATCTGTCAGTTGCATACGGACATCTTGGGTGAAACCGGCATCCCGGTGGAATGTTTACTGGGCTTGGGACATCACCCGTCAGAAGCACTTCTTCTTTCTTGATTTCAGGGTTTGGTACAGGTATGGCTGCCATCAGATGGAAGGTGTATGGATGACGCGGAGAATCGTATATGGCATCCCTATCGGCTATCTCAACCAACTTTCCAAGATACATAACCGCAACCCTGTCGCTCATATGGTGAACGACAGCGAGGTTATGAGAAATAAATAAGTAAGTTAGAGCAAACGCCTTTTGAAGGTCATTCAGGAGATTTAGAACAGAGGCCTGAACAGAAACGTCGAGAAAGGATGTAGGTTCATCCAGTATAAGAAACTCTGGGTTCACAATCAATGCCCGCGCCACAGCTATTCTCTGCCTCTGACCACCACTGAATTCGTGGGGAAATCTATACAAATGCTCTTCGCTTAGCCCAACATTCTCAAGTAGCTCCAATGCTTTCTTATGAACACTGGATCTACCAGACGCTACGCGATGAATCTGCATTGTCTCCTTCAGCATAGAATAGACAGTTTGCCTTGGATCTAGAGAAGCATAAGGATCTTGAAAGATAATCTGCATTCTTCTGCGCAGCTTTGCAGGTTTGCTTTTTCTCTCTGTTAAGTCAACACCGTCGAAGACAATCTTTCCAGCGGTCGGCTTGACTAGCCTCATAATTGTTCTGGCCAATGTTGTCTTGCCTGAACCCGATTCACCTACGAGCCCAAAGGTCTCGCCCCTTCGAACGCCGAAGCTGACCCCATCAACGGCCTTGACGTATCCGACAGTTCTCTGTATGATTCCACTCTTGATCGGAAACCATGTTTTTAGGTCTTCAACGACAAGTATATCTTTCATCACTTTTTATACCGCCACATTGTAGCAGGCTACCTCATGATTTTTTAGTACTCTTTTCAGCTCTGGTTTTTCCACAGCGCATTTATCCGTGGCGATAGAGCAACGCGGATGGAACCGACAGCCAGAAGGGGGATTGATCATTTCCGGCACAGTTCCAGGTATGAACTCCAATCTTTCGCTGGGGTTTTTCACGTCCGGAATAGCTTTCATTAGCATTGAAGTGTAGGGGTGAAGGTGATTCTTGAAGATTTCAACCGTGGGAGCCACTTCAACAACGTTTCCTCCGTACATCACCGCAATTCTGTCTGCGTTCTCAGCGGCTACGGAGAGGTCATGGGTGATCAGAAGGGTTGAGGCATCTATCTTATCTCTTAGTCCCCTCATCAAATTGAGTATCTGGGCTTGAATAGTCACATCTACAGCTGTCGTTATCTCGTCTGCTATGAAAACTGATGGTGTCCTAGCCAGAGCCATTGCAATCATGGCCCTTTGCCTCATGCCCCCTGAAAGCTCAAAGGCGTATTGACGTAGGATTCTTTCAGGATCAGGCATCCTAACCAATCGCAGAATATCTACACATAAGCTCTTTGCCATCTCATTGATTTCACCCTTCGAAACTTTTGGGTTAGTAGACTTATCTCTGATCTTCACCTTGCCTGAAAGAAGGTCATCGAAAGCTATCTTGCCTCCGTGATTTTTTTGCCAGACGACTGCTTTTCTTAACAAGTTTGTATCAAGCATGAAAACTTCCTTAAGCTGAGTCTCCATCGTCAAGACCGGGTTAAGGTAGGTCATCGGATCTTGGAAAACAGCCGCGATTTCATCGGCTCGTAGCAATCTCATCTCTTCTCTTGATTTCTTCAGAAGGTCTTCTCCTCTGAAAAAGATTGTTCCGCTAATGACGTAAGCGTTTTCGGGAAGAAGGCCGAGGATCGTGAGGGCTGTAACCGATTTGCCGCATCCCGATTCTCCTACGAGACCCAGAACCTCGCGTTTGTATAAGCTAAGTTCTACTCCATTTAGTGCCTCCACCTTGCCTCTGTAGGTGTGAAAAAATACCTTTAAGTCCTTTACTTCTAGGATGACTTCTTTCTCCTTCACTTGCACACCCCAAAACTGTGTTTATCTTCTAATCCTCGGGTCTAGCACATCTCGTAGACCGTCTCCTAAAAGGTTAAAGGCCAGAGCAATTAGGAGCATCGTTAGACCTGAAAACATCATGAGCCACGGGGCGTCGAATATGTGAAAGTACCCGTCAGATGCTAGGTTGCCCAGCTCTGGAAGTGAGGGGCTAGGCGAGAAGCCTAGAAACATCAAAGCTGAAAACGTTAAGACAACGGAACCGAAGTCTAGGGTTGCTTGAACTAAGACGGGATATATGGAGTTGGGGATGATGTGCCCGAATAGTACTCTGGCGTGCCCTGCTCCCAGCGCCTTTAATGCTTCGACATAGCTTTTCTCCTTTTCGCTTAAGATCTGTCCCCTCATAAGTCTGACGTAGGTTGGCCAAAAGACCAACAGGATAGAAAACCTCAAGGTTTCTATTGTCCTACCAAACATCGTTGCAAATACAAGAGCTAGAATCAAGTATGGAATTGACAAGAAGATGTCTGTAATTCTGAGTACTACCTCATCTATCACGCCGCCGACGTAGCCCGCTAGTGCACCTAGGAGCGTGCCAAACGCCGCGGCTCCAAGGGTTATAATAATGGCATTTTCTATATCCACAGGTATTGCAAGTACTATCATTTTGAGGAGGTCTCTGCCCCAACCGTCTGTGCCTAGGAGAAAGAATTCTGGTCCTTCATAGAGGTGTATGCCGGGACCCCAGTTGATAATGTTTCCTTTGCTCCATACGTAGCTTCGTTGGAATGGATAGTTGCCTCCAAATTCTGGGTACCCTGCTGGATTGGCTAGTTTTGGATCGACGATGTAGTTGGCTAGGAACATTAAGGCTATGAAGAAAAACGTCATAAAGATCCCGGCCATGACTAGCGGATTTTTTCTCAGAAGGTATAAGGTGTATTTTAAATCCGCCCATCTGGCTGCCCACTCGCTCTTTGTTGTTCCAACTTCGCTGTTTTCCATGATTTTGCACCTCAGTACTTTATCCTCGGGTCTAGGAACACGTAGAGGACATCAACTATTAGGTTGGCGATTACTATAATCGCGGCGGTGACCAATGTATAAACCAATAAGAAGTTGCTGTCGCCTTGGAATACTGCTCGTAGTGAAATTTGCCCAACCCCCGGCCACGCAAAGACGTATTCTGTGATCATGGCACCTCCCAATAGTAGGGCAAAGAACATGCCAGTCAGGGTAACTGCTGGAATCAAAGCGTTCTTCAAAGCATGCCTGTAGATCACAACTCTCTCTGTAAGTCCCTTAGACCGAGCTAAAGTAATATAATCTTGTCGTAGCACCTCAAGCATACCGGCTCTAACTATCCTAGTGAGAAATCCCATGCTGATGAAGGATAAGCTGAAAGCTGGCAGAATCAAGTGAGCCAATGCGTCCAGCGTGTATCCTAGGTTTCCCGCCAATATTCCGTCCAAAACTGGCATACCAGTGATACAAGAGACCACTCCCTCCATTCCACTAGCGCCACTGCTTGGAAGATGCGGGAGTCCCCAGAGAGAGAGATAGTAGAAGAACACCAACTGAAGGACAAAACCAAACCAGTAGGCGGGGACTGAATAACCTGCTAAGGCGATTATGCGCGATACGTGGTCAGGAAGCTTATTGTTCTTGAGGGCAGAAATGATTCCTAACGGAAGTCCAATAGCAACGGTTAGGATGGTCGCAGCAACGGATAACTCAACGGTATATGGGAAGTGGGAGAAGAAGACTACATTTGTAGGACGGCTGTTTGCCCATGTGCCAGTGATTCCCCAATCACCCTGCAAAATGTCACGGATCCAGTAAAAGAATTGTATGTAGAGGGGTTGATCGAACCCGTGTATCTTTCTTACCATCTCGATCTGTTCGGCGGTCATCTTGCTGTGGATGTATGGGGTCACCGGGTCAATGCCTGATGGAAAGCCCCGGGCCAGGTAAAAAACGATGAGGCTGATACCCAGTAGCACAAAGATCATGAGTATGAGACGCCTAATAATGTACTCGTAAAGCTTCAATTCTTCAGAGGTCCTCCTGAAGTATTTATGTATTCGGCTATAAGAATCTCACTCGCTGGATTTGAAGAAAAAAAGAGGGTGAATTGATGCTTATGGCGATTCATAGTACATGGATGACCAGAGGTCTACGCCGTAGACTGGATTCATATACCAGCCCTTCAGCCATGAAGAACGAGTATAGTATTCGGTGTCGTGCCACCAAACCATGTATACCAGTTGTTCATTGGCTATTCTGTTCATCTCATCGTTTATCTCCAGCAACCTCGTTATGTCGCCTGCCTTGTCTGCTTCGACAGCTTCGTCACAAAGGTCGTCGAGAACCTTGAGGCTCCATCGGTTCCAAGAGAAGTAGGTGCCCGATGATAGGTACATCGGGATCAACCAGTCGATGACATGGTTATAGTCGGCGATCCAACCGCCTATGTAAGAGTCGATTTGGTGCCTAGAAGCCAAAGTGTACTGTTGACCGCCTGGGACAATCACGACTCGCCACATTAAGCCATACGCTCTTCGACTTATTGCGTTTAGATTATCCGCCATGGTAGTAAACATCTTTATGAACGTGTCTGCGCCCGATTGCACATAGAACTCAATGTACTTGGGATTCGTTGGCGAGAAACTGTTGTCAACGACGTCGGGTGGGATGTCTGTCCCATCGTAGTAGTGCATTTCATCAGTGGCACTAGTCAGTGGGTGCTCGTATGCGTCCTTAATCAATTCTGCAGCCTTCGTCAAGTTGAAGGAGAATGTAGGTTTGACATCAGGGTTATAGGAGCCTTCTGGTGCTGTGCCCGGCGGGATGATATTGCTTGCTAAGACGCTCAGCCTGTTGTTGACAAAGATGTTCGCGTAAGTCAGGTTGATAGAGCAGGCGGCGGCCATCCTCAATCTCCAGTCAGCGAAAGGCTGCCATGACCTGAATGTTTTGTCAGGGTTCGTTACATTGGTGTTGAAGCTTAGCCACCAAGTGTTGAATGTTGGAAAGACTCCGTGAACAGTTACGCCATCGATTATCGAAACCAGTTCACCTTCATTGACCCACTTGTCTCGATCAGCAACGGAGAATATATCGACTTCAGGAACCCCTATCCCTGTCGCTGTTCCAGCCTTAAGATCGAGGAGGCGTGTCGAGAAGCTTGGCTGATATACGAATTCTATCGTTTCGATTCTCTGCTTGCCTGCTGGTGGCAGGTTTATCTTGTCTGGGCCTCCCCAATAGTCGTCAAAGGCCTTCAGAACTATCTTGTAAGTAGTTGGGTCCACGCTCTCCACGTAGTAGGCGCCTGTGCCGATCTTCCAACCGTGCTCTGGGACATTGAAGGCCGTGTCCCCGTTACCTGCTCTGTGTTCGAAGTATGTGACGTAGTTTCCATCCCATGTTCCCCATCCGCCATGTTCATAATCTCCGGCAATTGTAGAACTCGGCGAAACTATACTTGCCCAAGGACCCGTCATGATAGGTAAGAACTGTGTTGTAGGAGTCTGGATGTGAATTCTGACTGTGTAGTCATCCACTATTTCCACGAAGTTTTGGTCAAGGACAGCCTGAACCCAAGCCGCATCATAAGCCTGATCCTCGCCACTAAGAGCAGCGCTCAAGCTTACATCAAGTAGTTGCTGAACCATCCATGCCGCTTGACTTCCAGGTACCGGGTAAACTGGGTCACCGCTTGTGCCGTCGATAATTAGAAGCCTGTTGAGGCTGAACCAGACGGCAGTCGCATTAAACGGGGTTCCATCTTGGAACTCTATGTTGTGTCTCAGTTTGAACTCATAAGTCGTTGGATTTATCTCAGTGTAGCTCTCCGCCAACCACGGAATGAGTTCAGTCGGGCTCTCTCTCTCGTACCAAACCAGAGTTTCAACGCTCTGCCAAATGGTCCAATAGTCGAACTGATAGTAAGAAACGTGAGGATCCATCCACTGGTAGGTGTTTCCACTCTCGTACACTAGCTTGTTCTCATCAACGAATTTTGGTTTGGTCGGCGCAGGTGGCGCAGTCAAGAACCAGGCCACACCAGCTACTATGACTAGCACTGCTATAATTGCTACGATCGCTGTGGTTGAAATCCCCCTCATTTTGCTCAAGATTTTTTCCTCGCTTTTTCCTTTTTAGCTCATACTATATTTGTATGTATATTTAAAAATTTTACGCTTGTATACTCTCCCGCGCATCACATTGTTAAATGAATATCTTTTTTATTAAAAACGTAAATACAGATTACATCGATTCTCCAATGGCTTCTCCGAGAAGGCTTAAGGAGTCGAGATCGCAGCCGGACGACTTCAAAGCCTCCGGCCAAAAAACGGTGGCAACATCACATCTTGGCTACTTCTGAATATGCACCAAAAGCGCGACAACCAAGTAGGTCAAAGCTCGAATGTAGAATGAGTAATCAAAGCTTACAGTTTCGAGAAGTATGCCTATCCCTAAGGAACCAACAACACTTCCTACATTCCCAGCCAAATTTAGCAGGCTGAAGTCCAACCCCCTGTGCTCGGGTCTAACTGATGAAGCTGAAAGAGCGTTACGAGACGGCATGCTCAACCCTTCCCCAAGCCCCTCAAGAAAGTATAGGGTTGCAAAGCAGGGAAAGAACGGAAACATCGGCTGGAGCGCGATGAAGAACGCCGAGGCAACCTGAGAGACGGAGAAGATCAGCCCTCTATCATACTTGTCGGCCATATTGCCTCCCAGAAACTGTGTGAGGGAGAGAGCCAGGTAGCTCGAAGCCATAAACGCGCCAAATACAGCTCGATCAACGCCGAGAAACTCGACCAGATAAACTGGGATCACTATGACTTCAACTGGAACACTAGCCAACGCGCTCACAAAAGATATAGCAAGCCAAACTCTCATCTGAGGAGTTAATCCTTTGAACGAGATCAACCTGAAACTTTCTTTCTTGGCAACCCTGTATGGTGAAACAAAGAGTATGACGAGAAGGCAAGACACTATGTCTAGGAGAGAGATGACAACGAAGACCCAGAAGAAGTTCACAAGGCCTGAAAAGAGCCCTCCGGCAAGGTATCCCAACCCTGTTCCGATCCAACCAAAGCCGCCTATCCCACCAAATCGCCCACCCCTTTCTTTTTCCCTTGTTAGATCAGTAATCAAGGCTGGTACGATCACACTTCTGAGAGAGGCGGATATCCCTCCAAGCCCCTCGAGAACCATGAAGTGCGTCAAAGCATTCGCTTGAGTATAGAGAAACATTATGACAGAATCCAAGATCAGCGAGAGGACTAGGTATCTTCTCCTTCCCACAACATCAGAGTGGGCGCCAAATATCAGTCCAGCCGCAGCCATGCTTATTCCAAACATGCTGAATGCTGATCCGAGACCGCTGAAGGATATGCCAAGACTCCACATGTATAGGGATAAGACTATTCCGAAAGCTCCGAAGCCAATCGACGTTAGTAAGGACATGGCGTAAATCGCGTAAAGCGCATTCTTCTTTTTATGAAGATCCACCTCAGGCAACTCCCGCAAAAACAGCATATACTACGAGAAACTCGCCTTTTTAAGAACGCATAGTCTAATTCCTCACTAATAAAGGATCACACTCTCAGACTATGCTTGCACGCGTGTCAACATACGGATACCTTGGCTACGCCTTTTATTTTCAAAACATCGGAGTTCGCCTGGAATCTTCGTCTCGGGATGGGCGTGAGCTTGGACAAAGGAAAGGTTGCTGGAGCGGGTCTAGATGTTTTTTAAGAGGAGCCCCCTCCAAAGGGGAGCGTATCAGAAATATTCGCAAAACATGATAAAGTAATAGCAACCTATCATAACGAAAGAAATAATAGGAGACATGCGCGGCGTGGGAGGCTTCATGTTAGATGGTATTAAAGGAGCTCCCTCAAGGAAAGGTATACATCCTTCTCAATGAATGAGATGTGTTTCAGTCCCCAAGGGCCCTCGACTAGATGCCTTGAAGTTCTTGGAGGCATCTTCTGGCCTGAGAGACCGGCTCTGATCACATCTTCCTTTGTCACGATTTCCCCCGGCCGCCATGCCTTGACGTGAATCTTGGGCGATGAGTAATCGAGGAAGTGGACCGGTATCCTACTGCAGCCAAGCAACATAAGTGCATGAAGCCTAAGATGACCGTCAAGGACGACCCAAGTCCTCTCATCAACCGTAATTGCCTTCTTCAATAATCCATCTGACTCAATCTCCTTCCTCAAAGCTTCCAGACGACTCTGCTCAATATCTTCATGCTCCTTCAGATTCTCCAAGATGACGAATGCCAGCGAACCTCCAAGACATTCATCGCCTTTCATGGTGTTTCTCCTCTTTCGTAAAAGGTTATACTATAGGTTCCTGGGAGACCTCTCAACTCACTAATTAACTTTAGTGGGATTTCACCTTCAACGATTAGAGTTATTTTAGGCTTCTCTTCTATGTCCGGATCATCTGCAAAGACCTGCATAATACTGAGCCCTTGCTCCGCCACCGTGCTTGTGACATCGGCTAGTATTCCGGGTTGTTTGGCATTCTTCGGGGTGAAAACAATTACGCTTA
>Ga0315308_1000833_pt1 | contig 17653 bp, 14 predicted proteins | sample TDP3_MG_FD_203078 | JGI IMG/M metagenome (GOLD analysis project Ga0315308, IMG submission 203078) | Freshwater sediment microbial communities from Lake Towuti, South Sulawesi, Indonesia - TDP3 | ecosystem: Environmental > Aquatic > Freshwater > Lake > Sediment | place: Indonesia: South Sulawesi... | reverse complement strand
GGACCAATATCAGACTGCCCTACATCGGCATCGATCACTGAGACGTTTGGATATTCGTCCAGTAGCACGTTGACGAGGTAGGTGCAGAGAGTACTCTTTCCTGAGTCTACATCCCCTATCGCGAGTATCTTCGGACAAGCTGTTTCCAAGGCCGCTTCAGCAAAGCTCTTCCATGAGCTAGGTATGGAGCTGCCCTCAATCTCCGTCACACTAGCGGCACTCCCTAGCGAAGTGCAAATCACACTGTCGGTAACCGCTTCGACCGGTATTTGTTTCTCCTCTCTCACGAGTAGCTTGTCTTCTCTCTCAACAGGCGCACCTAACACTGTCGCCTCCCCCTCAACCAATTTGAGTGAAGCAGGACCGGAAACCAGTAGGGTTTTTCCGGCAGCCAAGGTCATGTTTGCCATGGTGCGCCTCGTCCATGAACGCTCCTTACACATTTAAGCTAATCTCAGAAGCAAGATATGGCCAAAGGCAAAGCTGGAACACACTTGAGGTCTCGACCAGACACAGTGTCAACCGGATGTTCATCACTCGACACAATGCTCCATGGAGGATTTCCAATCTCGCAAGTCAGTCTTGTCTATGGAGAGGCCTCGACTGGAAAGACCACTTTGGCAATTCAATGTGCAGTCGAGAGCGCAAAAGGAGATCTCAAAGTGCTATACATCGATGCAGATAGATCGTTTTCCCAGAACCGCTTTGCCCAACTCGCCGGTGACCAACTGGAGAAGGTCGCAGACAATATTGTTGTGTTCGCTCCCGAAACCTTCTCGGAGCAGACTTCTCTCGTTGAGGGGATAGAAAGCTACGTCACAGGAAGCACAGGAATGGTAGTGGTGGATACCATAACATCCCTTTATCGTTCATCTCTGGGATCGACAGAGAAGGTGTTCGCCCAGAACAGGGAGCTGAATAGGCAACTTGCTTACCTTGCAGAGCTAGCCGCCGTGAGGCGCATAGCGGTTCTCCTTACAAGCCAAGTACACGGCCTGCCTTTTCGCGGTGGCCACGAAACCGAACTCGTCGCCAGACGTATACTTACCTATTGGTGTAGGGTTGTACTGAAACTTGTATCGACTGCGAACTCGCCAGTCAAGACGGCTCTGCTTGAACGACACTCGTCGCCCAACGTTCCGTTCACATCTTGTCTCCTGAGGATTACGGAAAGGGGTTTGGAAGAGATTTGAGATTCAGGGGTATCTCTGCCACCCTGAGCCATTCACAATGGAGCCATTCTCTTTGGAACTAGTCATAACCTTAAGCGATGTGATCTCGGCGCTCATTTTCATCTTTCCTTCCTATGCAGCCAACTCCGTTCCAGCGATATTTGGGGGAGGAGCCCCAATTGATCTTGGACGATGCTTCATTGACGGCGAGAGGATTTTCGGCTCTCATAAGACGATTAGGGGATTCCTAAGCGGCCTATTCGCTGGACTCCTAGTCTCCACTGCAATGGGGGTCCTACTTTCAGTTGAACTTCTGTTTTTTGGCGCCCTCATCTCGACGGGTGCCTTAGTAGGCGATCTATTGGGGGCATTCATCAAGAGGCGTCTGAAGCTTCCCCCAGGTTATCCTTTGCCGCTACTGGATCAACTTGACTTCGTGTTCGGTGGACTTCTGATTCTATATCCCTTCTACAGACTCGGTCGAGGAGCGATCTTTCTCATCCTTCTCGTTACCCCTGCGATTCACCTGCTTGCTAACATTATAGCCTATCTCTTAGGTATCAAGAAGCACTTCTGGTAGGAGTCCCAACTAGAAGCCTATTTTCGATGATAGGAACGAAGTGCAGTAGTATACTGCGATGAGTGTAACCATCAGACCGAGAATGAGCATCAAATACGCCTGTCTTGGGTTGTAAACCAAACGCGTACTCCTGAGCAGCAGGTAAAGGCCTAGTACTCCAAGGAAATATAGTAGGCCAGCCAGAATGCTTTCGTTCAGAGTCTGAATGTGAATGCTACCGCTATAGAGAAACGTCCATCCTGACCCTTTTGGCATGAGCGCAAGAGGCTTCTCCAAGATGTCAAAGATCCCGCCGGCCAAGATGAAGACAGAGAAGACAATCATCGCGGCAACGAGTAGAGTCGTGGACGGCCTCATCGCTCTGGCTCGGGGTATCCCTGCCCCCCGGAACCTATAGCCTAGATTGACGAAGAATCTCTTGAATCTCCATGAGATCTTGCTGAGCCTGGCCTTGAGCACGTGTCATCCGCAGCCGAATTGCCCACAGACTAAGGACAGCACAAACTTAAGCATATCTGACAACCTTGAACAAACATGGATGGTCACGGCCGTATATGTTCTGAATTCACAGAAGATCGAAACAAGGTTAAAATACAGTGCAGCTTTCCGTATAGCGCCGGAAAACGTGAGAAGCGTATGCCCCAAAAGATACTCTGCACAGGATGCAACACAATTCTCTACGACGGCTTTGAACTCGAATCGCCCCTTGAGATCATTCAGAGGAACAACGGAGTATGTCCCAAATGCGGAAGGAAACTTGGCTTCGACCCAGATGCCATAAAGATCATTCCGACCAGCGAAGCGAGAAATCTAAGGCGATAGGGACTACGCATATCGCGTTTCCAATGATCAATAGAAATCCCCACAAAGCCTCTTCGAGGTAATCGTTAATGCTCCGCAGAACTCACTTGTACGACTTTCACGCCCGGAAAGGCCACATGATAGAATTCGCAGGATTCGAGATGCCCCTGTGGTACGAAGGCACAGTTCCGGAGTGCAAGGCTGTTAGAAACAGCGTTGGAATTTTCGACACTTCCCACATGGGCAGAGCCTTAGTATCAGGAGATGACTCAACGGCCTTTCTGAATTACATTACAACGAACGATGTCGCAGCTCTGGAGGTTGGTCGAGCCCACTACTCTGTGATGTGCAACGAGAATGGAGGTATCATCGATGACTTCATCGTCAACAGACTGGCGGAGAAACAGTATCTAATCATTCCCAACGCCGGAAATCGCGAGAAAGATCTTTCATGGTTGAGAGCCAAGGCAACGCAATTCAAAGTTGAGATACACCATGTCTCTGATGAGGTCTCCATGTTCGCCGTTCAAGGCCCAAACGCTCAGAAAGTCCTTCAAGAGATGTTCAGTGAAGACCTCTCCACTATCCCCCGATTCGGCGGAAGAAACGTAAATCTTGACGGTATCAAGGCGACCGTTACTAGGACCGGCTATACTGGAGAGGACGGCTTCGAGGTATTCACATGGGACTCTCCCGTAGAGCAACCCTCAAAGGCAGTCACAATGTGGAATGCAATACTCGACCATGGCAAGGCTTCCCATATACAGCCATGCGGCTTGGGGGCACGCGATGTCCTTCGACTTGAAGCAGGAATGTGCCTGTATGGCCATGACATAACGGAATCGATAACTCCACTTCAAGCCAGATTGGGCTTTGTGGCTAGACTTGCCAAGAGCGAGTTCATAGGTCGCGATGTTCTCGCCCGGGAGAAGGCCGACGGACCAAAGAGAGTTAGGGTAGGACTCAAACTGCTTGAGGCCGGGATACCTAGGGCCGAATGCGATGTCTTGAGAGATTCCCGCATTCTAGGAAAGGTGACAAGTGGAACCTTCTCCCCTACGATAGGTCAAGGGATCGCTATGGGCTATGTTCCGAGAGAGTACTCAAAGACTGGAGAGCGGCTAGAGATCAAAGTGCGTGGCAAGGAGTTGCAGGCAGAAGTCACGGGCTTTCCTTTCTACGACACCTCGAAGTACGGATGGCAAAGAACTCAAAGATGAATTGAGAAGAGTGCAACTCAAGAAATGGGCGTCGAATCAGTAATATACCACGTAGGGCGCTCATACCGAACGTCAAAGTGACGAACTTTGAAAGTGAACGACTACGAAGTTCCTGAAGGCCTATACTACACGAAGGAACATGAATGGGTCAAGCTGGAAGGCGGTAACTGTCGAATTGGAGTTAGCGACTATGCCCAGAAGTCTCTTCATGAAGTGGTTTTTGTAGACCTTCCGAAAGTCCGTGCTAAGATTGTCCGCTCCCAGTCCTTGGGCTCTGTTGAGTCTGTCAAGGCTGTTGCCGATGTGTTCGCTCCTATATCGGGCGAAGTTACAGAAGTAAATGCAAAGCTGGCGGATACTCCCGAGCTCGTGAATCAGCAGCCCTACGGCGACGGCTGGATAGCCGTTATCAAGCCGTCAAACCTTGAAGCTGAACTCAAGAACCTGCTCGACGCAAAGAGTTATGCAGATTTTCTGAGGACTCAGGTGAAGTGAACTACTCCACTTTCATAACCGTTTCTTCTCTATAATCTGTGACGACTCTGATGTAGCCCTGCAACTGCTTGTCCAAATCTCTATCTCCTGTGTCAACCAGCAATCGTCTATGTGGCAAGCCTAGCAGCTTACTCTTTGTAGCAACGACTACTATGTTCTCTCGGCCAACTTTCCTTATGACATCCGGGCTGATCTGCTGGTTTCCTCTACCGAAAATGTAGGCCTGTCCACCTATCGGCGTAACAACTATCTTCGCAGGGTGATTCTGAATCATTTCAAGTAGCCTTCGGTCGTCAACATCTTTCGCAACAAGTCGTTTCCTGCAAACAACATCAACCCCGAGCAACGTTTTCTCTACTCCGAGCATGTCGGCGACAGCTTTCACAGTCGTCCCCGGACCAAGGACATAGAATTCATCATGCATCTCCTCTATGACATGTTTGGCGATCGCACGTTGCTGCTCAACTTCGTCCTCAGTCTGAGCCGTGGCCGTCTTGATCCCTTGCATGAGAAGGGGCTCACGCGGAACATTCATGTATCCATACAGCCTTGCTGACAAACGCCCTGCTCTGAACTCCGCCTCATCAATATCCATCACCTCGGCCTGCTCAATCGGAAGCTCGCCTTGAAGATACCGTATCGTGACCTTGGCTGCGTGAGACGGACTTATTGCGAAAACAGAGCTATGCATCTTGACTCCAGCCGGTATGCCAAGCACAGGAACCTTTCCGTTGATCGCATCTAAGATGTCCCTTGCAGTTCCATCGCCGCCAGTAAAGAGCAGTAGGTCAACCGACTTCTCTACAAGGATCTTCGCTGTTCGCTTTGTATCCTCCGAGGTTGTTGTCCTTAGAGCCGTATCGTTAACTACTTCTGGAACATAGCCGGCGGCTCTAGCCTCAGTCTCTCCCATTTCCCCTGAACATGTCAAGATCTCAACGTGATTGCGATGTGTCTGAAGCTCCACCAATGCCTCAACCGTTCTTCTTGGAGCAATCGGAGTTGCTCCTCGTCTCAGAGCCTCGTCTAGGATATCGCTCCCGTCAGTACCCTTCAACCCGACCCTGCCGCTTGACAGGCGAGTGCTACGCCTCTAGTCCGGCGATCGGATTGACGATGAGGCCGAGCCTCTTCGGCAATGTTTGCTTCCCGCTCTATACGCCGCGTAAGGTCGAGGAACCCTGACTACGTGAGGGTCTAGTGACTTTAACCAGTCCCACCGTTAGCTTCTCTCCAGCAAGCTTGTACTCAGCTATGTGAGACCCCGTAGGCGGAGTTTCACGTTTCAACGCGTCCGCCAAGGTCTCAACCTCAATATATCGACCGAAGCTCGAAAATGCCCGAAGATTGTTGGGCCCTGCATCATAATAGATGACGATTCGATCATCAATGTTGAACCCTGCCTTCTTCCTTTGATCTTGTACTCGGCGAACTATGTCTCTCGCAAGTCCTTCCACTCTCAAATCCTCTGGAATCGTCTTCTCAACGCCAACAAGAGTTTCTCCCTCTTCAACAACCAACCATCCCTCTCTTGGCTTGGTCGATATGCGGATTTCATCAGGGGATACGGTAACGGGGCGGTCGTCCACTACTACCTCGACCTTAGTGTTCTCCTTGTAAGCTGAAACGAATATCTTCGGATCCATCCTTGATACTGTGTCGCGCAGTTTCGGCAGCAGCTTCCCATGCCTCGCTCCTGAAACTTCTGGAATCAGCTCTACGACATATTCGAGTAAATCCTCTCTATCGCTTCTTAGATCAAGTTCCTTGACATTCAACTCCTCTCTGATCAACTCAGAGAGACTCCGAACAGCTTCGATGACTTCGGGACTGGCAACGATCTTCGCGACTGCGAGGGGCTGCCTTAGCTTCATTCCGCATTTGCTTCTTGCAGATCGGCCTAACCCACAGATCATGATGGCCAAATCCATACTCCTCATGAGCTTCTCGTTCATGAGCGATCGATCTGCGACCGGCCATTCACAGTGATGCACGCTTTCAGGAGCCGCGGGATCTATGCTGCGGACAAGGTTCTGGTAGATTTCCTCGGTCACGAATGGAATGAACGGGGCCAGAAGCCTCACAAGCGTCGTGAGGCATGTGTAGAGAGTGTAGTATCCCGCCTCCTTATCGGCGTCGGAAGTACTCTTCCAGAACCTTCTCCGAGACCGTCTGACATACCATGTCGACAGCTCGTCTACAAACGTACCGAGCACCGAGGAAGCGCCAGCCGGATCGTAGTCATCCAGACGACCGGTAACATCCAGGACGAGTGCCTGTAGCTTCGAGAGAATCCAATGGTCAATTGACGTGAGACGGTTTGCCTGCTTCTTAGGCATCCATCCATCCAGTCGCGCATAGGTCGCAAAGAAACTATAGACATTCCATAAAGGAATCAGAAACCTCTTCCTTGTTTCCTCTCCTTTACCGTATCCGAATAAAAGGTTTCCTTCAGGACGAGTTGTGCAGTATGTCCAACGCATCACATCTGCGCCCAGAACCTCAACGGCATCATCAAACCAAATGGCGGTTCCCCATGATTTGTGCATCTCCCTTCCATCTTCAGCCAGCACCAGGCCATGGCCGAAGCAAGCCAAGAAAGGAGTCCGTCCCTCCATGACTGTGCTCATAGCCAGCATAGAATAGAACCAGTTCCGGAATTGACCGGGCAATGATTCACAGATTAGGTGCGCAGGAAACCATTTCTGCCAGTAGTCTCGATCGTGACGATAGTTGAGGGTTGAGTAGGCAACTATTCCCGCGTCGAGCCAAGGGTTTCCGACATCAGAGATCCTAGACATATGAGCATTACATTTCGGACATGCAATCTTAACATAATCAATCCAAGGTCTATGCGGTGAATGTCCCTCGAACTCTTTCCATCCTTTGACAGCTCGCCTACTGAGCTCCTCTTTGCTGCCTATGACATCAAATGCTCCGCACTGTGTGCACTCCCATATGGGAAGAGCCAGACCCCAATACCTCTTCTTGGAGATCATCCAGTCATCCATGTTACTTAGCCAGTCTAACTCCTGCTGCAGACCGTATTCAGGTATCCAGCGAACCTGCTTGGCGACATCAATTATCTGATATCGAAGATTTTCGCGCTTATCTTCCTTCGTCAGGTTCTCCAAGGGCTTGTCGAGCTTCCTTCCCATTGAGATGAACCATTCATCAACGAGCCTGAACACTAGTTCACTTTCGCATCGCCAACAGACAGGATAACGGTGGCTATATTTCTCGACTCCGAAGAGCAAGCCCTTCTTCTTCAAATCGTCGATGATCGGTTCAGCCGTTTCGTAGACATGCATCCCCGTTAGCCATCCGAATCCTTCCATGATGACCCCATACTCGTCAAGGGGTGCCGGACTTGGTAGACCGTACTGGCGACCGAGCTCCAGATCCTCTTTGCCGCAGCCCGGGGCGATGTGAACTATTCCTGTACCTTCCGATTCGCTGACCTCATCCCAGAGTATCACCTTGTGGGCTTCAGTGGCTCCGGAACGCTTTTCCGCTTCGAGCTCATCAAAGGGACCTTCATAGGCCAAGCCCTCAAGGGTTCGCCCCAACATCTCGTCTACGACTTCATATTTCCCCGAGATGGTTCTGCTTACAGTAGCCTTTGCGAGGTAGAAGATTTCGTCGTCCTTCCGAATCTTAACGTAGACAAGATCGGGACGAACAGCAGCAGCAACATTGGAAGAGAGGGTCCACGGAGTAGTAGTCCAAACAAGCAGAAACTCCTTCGCTCTTCCTCTGAGGGGGAACTTAATTGTAAGCGCATGATGAGTAAGCAGGCGATATCCTTCCGTAGCTATCTCATGTTCAGAGATAGCAGTGGAACATCTGGGGCACCAAGGCAACACATCGGTGCCCTTGCGTATCCATCCTCTTTCATAACATTTTTTGAGGGCAGTCCATATTGTATAGTTGTTTTCATCTGACAGCGTGAAGTAAGATCCGCCGATTTCGGGCATCCCCAACCGTCCAATTAGTTCTTCGGCGGTCCCTGTCACTAAGTTCGATTTTCTGCTAATCGAAACTGCTTTTTTCGGCTCATCCAGAAGGTCCGCAAGCTTTCGCAGCAGGTCCGGATCGTCCCAATCCATCCAGTACCCCAGTCTGACCGACTGTTCCACTTGGAATGCAGCATACTTCAGTGCGCGTTGCTTGCAGCGCTTCACGAATTCCGCTATGCCATATGCCTCTATCTCTCTCTTTGACTTGAAACCTAATTCCTTCTCTACTTCTACCTCAATCCACAGTCCTTGACAGTCAAATCCGTTCTGATACCGGAGGTCGTGTCCTTTCATGGCGTGATAGCGTTGGAAGAGGTCCTTGTAGGTCCGCCCCCAAGCATGATGAACGCCCATTGGATTGTTTGCAGTTATGGGCCCGTCGATGAATGACCACTTCTCTTTGCCTTTGTTAAGAGATACGCGTCTCTCGAAGGCTCTTGAATCCTTCCAGAACTCCAAGATCCGATGTTCCATCTTCGGAAGGTCGAGGTTGCTGGCTACTTCTCTGAACGTTGATCCTCACCCATCTTCTGTGCAGCAGGTGTCAGAATGCGAATTTACTCCTATCCGCCTGTTAAAAGATCTCGTGGAAGGAATCAATCTCAACCGGAGGAATTTTCCGATCCCTCATGTCCTTCCACGCAACGCCCTCAGTCTCGTATGCCGGATATATTAGGTTTGTTCGCTTTGATTCGCGAGGGATTGGCAAAGCGAGACTTCTCCAAGATGTGTCGCTGAGATTCTCACGATCACTATCTTCTGAGTGCGCATCATTTATAATGACCTTGTCTGAATATTGTCGGGATCCAATCGAGGCATCACGCATGTCAATTGTCAGGGGTCTTGGCGGAAGGATCAAGGACTTCCTAAGGGAGAGGGTTCGGAGAGAGATTTTCACATCAAGAATCCGGGCAGCGATAGGATATGCCTCCGAGGTGTCAAGGGCTCAAGTAGCCCTATTCGGCGCCTTTCTATGCATACTCATCGTGGCCGCGTTGTTGAGGATCATGCCCCTGAGATGGGGCTTTTTCCTATCTGAATTCGACCCGTATTTTCAGTACAGAATCACAGACTACGTGGTCAAGAACGGGTACGCCGCATGGTTCCGTTGGCACGACGACATGAGTTGGTACCCCTTCGGCCGAGATGTGTACACATCGTCTTTCCCGGCCCTCGGTTTCACCGCTGCGGGCCTCTTCACCTTTCTCAGGATCATGGGCCTCGATGTCACAGTCATTGAAGTATGCATAATCTTCCCTGTTGTTATGGGGGTCTTCACAATCGTCGCGATATACCTGCTAGGAAAGGATCTTTGGGGCAGAAGCGTAGGGCTTTTCGCCGCGTTGTTCCTAGCGATTAACGCTTCACACATAAGCAGAACTTCGCTGGGCTTCTTTGATGATGAAACCATTGGCGTCTTCTCAATGATTCTGATCTTTCTGTTGTATTTGAAGGCGATCTCTCCTCAGCGTGCAACAAAATCGGCGTTAGTATATGGGATCATGTCCGGTCTAATGTTGGCCTACCTCAGCTGGGGATGGGGCGCCTTCAGGTATCCCATGGCGCTACTATACCTCTTCACTACAATCATGGTATTTCTGAAGCGATACAACACGAATATGCTTGTGGCATATGTTGCCACCTACGGAATCCAGCTCGCAATGGTCACTCAACTACCTTATCTAGGCATACGTTTCCTGACAGAATGGTCTACTCTGGCAGTCTTCGGCGTGTTAGCTCTTCTCGGTTCGGTTGAGATCGCCAGACGCGTAAGTACTACGCGAATGAGGCTACTTGTGTTTGCAGGCATAGGAGGAATGCTTGCCGCAGCTCTCCTCATTCTTTGGAATCAGGGCATCGCTACCCCTCTAGTCGCAAAGTTCCTAGCCGTCCTAGACCCGACCAGAAGGCTCGCTATGCCCTTGGTCGAGTCGGTGGCTGAGCATCGCCCAGCTACTTGGGCATCGTTCTTCCACGAGTCCGGTATACTCTTGTTCTTGAGCATCTTCGGATTTGTCTTCGCAGCTCAGAGAGGAAGAGACACTGACATCTTTCTGATGCTCTTTGGACTGTCCTCAATCTATTTTGCTGGATCCCTAGTCAGACTGACCTTGATTCTTGCACCAGCTATCTCGATTCTAGCTGGAGTCACAATGGTTGAACTATGCAAGCCATCAGTGGACATTGCCCGAGAGACGGTCATATTTCCGCGAAGAAAAATCCGGTTCGCAACAAGAGTAGGCAGAGAATTCGGAGTCGCAATACTCCTAGTGCTAATATTGGTTGTCATGCCGACTTTTGCTAGAGTCACACGAGAATCCTACACCCCAGCAACTATTGCAACATCGAGCTTTCCGACGACTCCAAAGGCTGGCGAAGAGCAAAACTATCAAGACTGGTTGGAAGCACTGTCTTGGATGAAGGACAATCTGCCAAGAGACGCAGTGGTACTCTCATGGTGGGACTACGGGTACTGGATCACAACTCTAGCGGAGAAACGAACACTCGCCGACAATGGAACGATAAATTCAACGCAAATTGCAGTGATTGCACGTGCCTTCATACTTAACGAAACCATGGCTATACCAATCATGAAGGAGTACAATGTCTCCCACGTGGCGGTCTATTCGGCATGGACGACGACCCAGCAGCAAATCCAATTCTATGGCGTTGGGGAAGACAGCAAATGGTATTGGATGGCCAAGATATGCAACGGCACAACGTATCGAGGCCAAAAGATTGTGATTACAGAGAACAGAACCCAGTCAGGTACGACCTATTACAGGAAGATCATGCAAGACGGCAAGGTGATAGCTTCAGATCTGATAGCAGATCAGCAAGGGATCAAGCCAACCACAGTGGTTGGCTCTCTCATATTGAATACTGTTGGGGCAGAAAGCAGCGAGTCTGAGTACATCTCATCCCAATTCGTTTCAAAGAAGAGATGGGTGGCTGTCTTCTCAGTGACCTATCCAGAGCCGTCAGATTTGGATTGCTCCATAACTCCGAAGAAGATAGTCTACAACGAATCCATTGTCGAGTTTTCCGGTCGACTTTCGACAAGAGGTAAAGGACTGTCCGACATGACAATAACTCTGGAGCATTCTACGGACAATGGACAGACGTGGCAAGAGATATCTACAGTCCGATCCGGGACGAACGGCGCATACAAGTATGCTTGGACTCCCGACGCGGGGGCCTATCTTGTCAGGTCGCGGTGGGACGGAATCAAACGAAAGTTCATCGGTGCCCAGAGCCCAAGCCTAGACTTGACCGTCGACAAGGGGCGAGTCACCCTGTCAGTTGAACTCTCCGCTCGAGAAGTGCCAGTGAACCAGAGCATAACTTTCACTTGCAAACTATCCAAGGCAATATCGGCGGGTACAGTCACGATAGACCACTCGGTAGACAACAAGACTTGGAGCATGGCGGGTCATGGAGAAGTGAAGAACGGGACTTTCATCTTCAGATGGGCACCTCCGAAACCAAGGACGTACTTCATCCGAGTTGTGTGGGTCGGGACCCAGAACTACGTCGAAGTTCCAGAACAACGCTTCCAAATAGCTGCAAAGTAGGAGAAGATGAAGAGGACACTTCAGCCTATGTAGATTGTGTGATCCTTCTTAAACGTACTAGTGAGTTTCTTCTCTATTTCGCCAACCTTTGCTTCAATGCGTCGCATTCTTGCGACTTGTCTGTTTAGGTTTGAGAAATTTAGTTTCAGGTTCAGTGCGTTTGCGAGGACTCGGAGGACTCTCTGTGCTGCGGCTGGGTCCGGTCCGAGGCCTGTGGTTTGCCCTAGAAGGCAGATAGCGTCAAGGCCCATGAGTCTGGCGAGGGCTACGAGGAGTCCTGCAATTCCGACTATTGGAATCCCAGCTTTCTCTACGCAGGCGCCAGCAGACGTTAGCTTGGGGACTAAGTCGTGTCTTGTAGCGACACCGACTACTAGATCCTTTTCCTTCTGCGGAGAAACGAATCCTCCAATGCTTATGATCTGCGAAGCGGAACACTTCGCGGCGTACTGAACAATCTTTGTAGCCACCTCATATTGTCCGTAGTTGGTCTGTGGTTGACAATCACCTGATAACATCACTAAGTCCTTCCCATCCTTGGTTGAGCAGTAGAATTCGCCTCGTGGCAGTCTCGCTATTCCTCGTGAATCCACAATGGCTTGATACGGGAAATATGGAGAGTACAGCTCCGCTATCTTTCGCGCTTTCAGTTCATCAATGAGAAAGGATACCGCCAGCCCACCTATAGATCCAAGTCCAGGCAATCCTTCTATGACCGTGGGATTACGAGGCTTCAGTCCCTTTTCTTTAATTATGGTTTCCACTCGGAGATCCGCTCCTATACTTGGCGTACTTGTCGTCAGGTGAAAACTTCGCAGGATGAGGAGACACCGTTTCGCTCCCGCAGGAAGGACAAGTGGACTTGAGTGTATACGTTCGGCATTTCGGACATTTCTTGATCTGCCATTTCAATCGATCCGGCGCCCCTCACCGCCCGTATCTTTGATGTAGGAAATGGCCTCTTCCATGGCTTCGTTCAGAACTGTTTCGGCGTCCGAATAATCTGACGCAACAACTTCGAAACGGTATTTGGGAGCTCCTATTGTGTAGATCCTGATGTCGGTTCCCTCAGGTTTCACTTTCTCCGCGTTCAGCAGTGCTGTCCTTATCCCTAGGATCCCATCTGGTCTGTGTGAGGAGAGTTCGATTGTTCCAGTCAACATGGTCCTCTTCACCTTGATCTTGAGTCTCGCACTCTCTGTCAGTGCCTTCGACCACTCGGGTGGAAGCCCCAACTTCGCAAAGATCTCTTCTCCTTGGTCGATCGACTTCTCCAACGCATCGTAGACTGAGTCGTATTGCTGCATCATAGTATCTCTAACATTGTTGAGCGCACTCTCATCGGCGGAAAGCTTCTCGGCCGTGCTCTTCAGTATAGCTTCAGCCTTCTTGTCCCTCTTCCACTGAAGCATCTTCTCGGCCTTCTCCCGACCAGTCACTCTTCTCAACGATAGGTCGACTTCGCCTCTTTGCCTGTTGACTCTTAGAACCTTCAGAACAAGCTTCTGACCTTCTCTTACATGATCTCTGATGTTCTTCACCCAGGTCGTTGAGACCTCCGATATGTGTACGAGTCCTTCTCTTCCGTATTCGTCAAGGACAACGTAGGCGCCGTAAGAAGTTATGTTCTTGACCGTTGCGACGACGAGGTCTCCGGTGTCGGGATACGCTTCCTCGATGTTAGCCATCCTCTCACATACCTAGGGGTTGCACTATCTCCCCTTTGATCTTCGCTTTGCCTCCCCGAGGCTCAAGAAGGACTTCTTCGCAGACATCGCACTTCAATGTCGTTGAGCTTCTTTCGAAGACTACCTGCTCATTCCCGCATTTATGACACTTGATCTTGAGGAAAGTACTGCGAGGTTGAGGAATCAACTCTCTTCGAGCCATTGGGTGTCTACCGTCCTATCTCCACTTTTCTCAGTCTGATTCCATACCTGAAGACAGAATAGCCACAAGTTTTGCACTCAAGCTTGGCTGATTGCTTCTTAGTGGTCTTTGCGGTTCTTTTCAATTCAGGGTACTTCTGTCCGCCGTATCCTCGGCGTCTTCGCTCGTGCCTTCTCGCGCCCCAAGCAAGTGATCTCTGCTTTCCGGCTTTGTAAAGCGAGACGGAATGCTCCACATGTTTCTTGCATTTAGGACAGTAGACGGTCATCGTCTTCGGAATCTTCAATCTTTCTCAACCTCTACTTTCACAGCCACCCCTTGGTGCATCAAGGCTCTAGCGTTCTCCGCGGGCAGCGAAGCTACGTCCTCAGGCTTGAAGGGGCCGTAAGTCTTCAAGTCAACGCCGACTATTGCGGGGATTTCACAGGCAAATCGCACTAATATTTTTTGCGGCATCTCTCTCACAGTTGAAGGGGTAACAGGAATCTGTTTCCCTTCTGAGAGGTTCCTCTTGAGTCGCGAGAACAGGCTCGACGCTCCGAGAAGCGCTTGATAGATGTCTTCTTCCTGTCGCGTGAGAAGCCCGGTTGCGATTGGTTTCCCGTTCGAATGCAAGGAGTCGAGCATCTTCTGAAATCTGGTCGTTACGATCTCAAATAGCAGTTTCTTACTGTTCTCTAGCTCCTGTCTCAGTAGCCTGGCCTTCATCGTTTTGTTGTCCATCATTCTCTGCGCCTCTCTCAGTTTCCTTACGTGGTCTGCTGCCTTTTCGTAGAAGTGCTTTGGAAGGGCCTGAAAATCTCTTGATAGCTTCTCTTTCCTCCAAGCATCATACAGTTCCTGATACATCTCAATCAGCTCTGAGTGATGCCTTTCCTTTGGATAGGAGGAGCACTGCGGCTGCGCTCGGTAGCGTAACAACCTTATCCACATATGGTCCAAGGGTCTGGTTTCCGATCCTGAACTGTGGGGCTTCTCTTACATGCACTGTCTCCTCTCCTTTGAATGCAATAGCATCGCTAAAGGGGTCGAAGCCTTCAATGCTGCTGACTTCTGCGGCTCTGAACCCTGTCTTTCCATTCAATGTTTCTGGTATGCGAATCAATCTATGAATGTCTGTCGTGACCACAGTATCGACTTTGGCAGACTCTCGCTCCACAGCTTTCTGAACTAGTATTCTGTATGTCCCCGGGCCAACACCTTGGGGGAGGCTCCTCGTTCTCTCCCCAATCCATGTCGATGCAAGCTCCTCTCTGCTTCGGTAGATTGTCTTCGCAACCCTTCTGTTGATATTCCAACTTGTCAACTCGTCTTCTGAGGTTTCGGTAAGGATCTCATATAGACCTCTGGCGACTCTCCTTGGCCAACCTGAAGCTGCAATTTGACCTTCCGGGGCTCCTCCTCCATCTAAGAGGTCCGGATGAAGCTCTGGAGCGAATCCGAGGCCGAGCACGTAGTCGACGATTTCCTTTCGCTCATCACTATCCAGGCCTCTAGCTTCATCGGCTCTCAGGTGCACATGATATCCTCTGTGTCCCGAGAAGCATATGGTTATGTCGCTCCTGAGGAAGCCGAAGTCTTCCCCCAGAAAATCTAAGAGCTTGATAACTTCTTCCTTAGCCCTTTCCAAGCATAGCTCGCAAAGCCAAGCTTCCTCGTCTATTCTCTCTCCTTGACATTTCGGGCATTTTGCAGGGACAGGCCCTTTTCCCTGCGTATTGCAGTTCTTGCAGACCCAGAGGTCATGGACATATTTGCACGGAGTAGGAATGTGGTCGGCATCTACATCGAAGGTGAGATCCGCGCCCTGCCACTTCTTCCTATCCATCTCCTCCTCCGGCTCAAGATAGTATGCGGTTGAATTATACGCGTGGGCAGGAACCGTCGAGCTGATGAAGGCGCGGAGATTGGTCGCGCTCTTAAAAGCCCTATGTCGCATCATCATCCCCCCTTCGAACAACAGGAACCCATATTCTCTCTTCTCCATTTCGGGGGGAGGTTTCACCTTCTCAACATTGTCTCTGTAGTACTCTTCGAACTTCCGCTTCACATACTCATCACTTTTCTGCATATCTTCGACCCCTTGGGAAGACTCTGCGAAGTCTTGTGCGATAGTAAGAAAGCGGATGACTGATCTCTCTGCACAAATTGTCGGGGTTTATGCATAGGCCATGCGTCCTCAGAGTCGCACACTTTGGTGGCTTATACTTTGTCTTACCTCCCCTCGCCCCGGCGATGTGCTCAACTTGGTATCGTGTCTTTCCTTCATCGAAGTCAGCGGCCGTCTTGAACAACAACAAAATGCCCTCTTGATTCACCCCAGCGTTGACCAAGAAGGAGGTCAGAGCGAAGCGTCCTACGTGAGGTATGTGCTTGCCAGAATGCATTGAGTCATATAGGCTACGCATGCATGGAGGCATGGCTGCCGGGATAACGGCTTCGGGCAGTTCCGAGAAGGCGACTGTGGCCCTGCGCTCTGAAACTAGCTTCCTCAACCTTTCAATCCTGTCCTTCAGAAAGCTTGGTCGCTCCAGGGGAATACTCTTGATTCTGCCAAGTATCCTGCTTTGGACCTCCTCCTGCAGAAGTCTTGAGGCTTCGTCCTTGCTTACTCTAACGAATCCATGATCAAGCACGCGATTAGTCAGCTTCCATTTGAACTCCTTAATCTTAAGCGCATTCTTGATGTAGCTCTTGAAGTCCACCCTAAGAATCGGAGCTACCTCACTCACTTCTACTCCGGCAGGATCAATCTTCCAGCCGAAAGTCTTCGTTGCCACCTCGGCGACTCTACTGATATCCTCGTTGAGCAGGAACTGTGATGCTCTTCTAGATTCAGCTAACGCGAAGCGCCTTCTAACCCAATCATCTCTAAGAATCGTCGCTAGGTACACTGCGACTGGAAATGACAGGATTTCCACATCGTCGTTTTGCCACTCTGATGAAACGATGCCCTTTGCTATTGCCTCTTTGAGCCTCTCCTCGGCTCTATCGAGAATCGTTGCGTAACTCCTATCAGATAACTCCTCTATTGTTAGTCCTCGTTGCCTTACGTATTCCACTGCGTCAGGAAGAACTGGATATTTAGCTTGATCAGCCTTGCTAAGCATGTTGGATTGCTTATTCCGCTTCTATCCTCGGCGCAAGATAGTACTGCAGTCGCCCCTGCTGCGGCATCTCGAACTGAACCCGAACCGGCATGTTGGAAGAGTACTCGACAGTGACAACCTCAGAGGTCGTGGCCCCCGCCTTAATGATCTCAGCCAAATAGTTAAGGTTGAAGGTTGCTTTCGAGGGTTCCTTCACATCAAGATCTAACAGGGCCTCGCTTCCCTTCTCCAGCTCGATTGTGGCGCTACTCAATTCGCCAGATGAGTTGACCACGAACTTCTCTGCAGTGGCTTCGAGTCTCACATTGTCACTTATTGCCTGAGAGTCCTCAATCATATCTCTCAGGCTACCTGCTATCATTTTGACTCGAGCGTTGAAGGTGAGTTTGGGGGTAGGGACCTCCTCCTCGCCGGGCTCAAGGGTCGGCATGGTGAACTTTCTTGTCATCTTTCCTTTCAACATCATCTCTATCTTCTTAGTTGCCTCATCATACGCTATCTCAAGATGCTCGTCTGGTCCAACTCTTCTGAGCATCTTGAGCATTGAGTTCATGTTTATCCGGATCTTTAGCGGAGCACTGCACGAGTAGTTCTCGAAGGCGGAACTTGGCAGCTCAAAATCAACCATGGCAACGTGAGACGGATCCATCGACCGAAGCTTGATTGTGTCCGGCGAAATCTCGAAATCAGCCTCCTCAATCAGCGTGGAGATTGCTGTAAGTAGATTCTTCCAGACTCTTGCGTCTGCAAACGCTGCTTTGAACATATCTTTCCAACTCATACCGTTGCGG
>Ga0315308_1000832_pt1 | contig 17661 bp, 19 predicted proteins | sample TDP3_MG_FD_203078 | JGI IMG/M metagenome (GOLD analysis project Ga0315308, IMG submission 203078) | Freshwater sediment microbial communities from Lake Towuti, South Sulawesi, Indonesia - TDP3 | ecosystem: Environmental > Aquatic > Freshwater > Lake > Sediment | place: Indonesia: South Sulawesi... | reverse complement strand
GCCTGTGGCGCAATAGTGCCGCCTGTGGCGCAATAGTGCCGCCTGTGGCGCAATAGTGGTGCGAAGGAGAGACACGATGACAATTGCTATCGAAAAATTGGCCAAAGCTCTTGACCTGTCGCCTGAAGAGTTGCATCGCCGCAGCCTGGAGGCCTTTCTGGAGCGAGAGATCCGCACCACTCAACTGGACATCGCCGACCTGCAAGACCGCTATGGTGTGTCCACCTCAGCCGACTTGGTGGCTAAAATCGAACAAGGCCAAATTTATAGCCATCCGGCCTGGGAAGAGTCCATTGAGTGGGAGAACCTGGAAGCGTACATTGACCGACTCATCCAACTCCAGGCCCAGGTGACCTAATGTACTCTCAACTGGAACAAATCGCGCTGAGCGATTTTGGCGATGTGGTCATTCGGACCCAGGTAATGGGCCGCCGCGCTGGGGTTGCCCTAAAGCTGCGGCTTCACATACGGGATGGCACAATTGCGGATGTCTGGCTGAGCCCCAATTGCGCCAGATACGCTTACCATTGGGAGCAACGCGCCAAGAGAGGGCTACTTCATCGTCACGACAATGCCCCAGATCATCCCCACATCTCCACCTTCCCCAAGCATTTTCACAACGGTAGCGAGGCAGCAGTGGAAGAAAGCTATATCCCGGATGAACCTCCTATGGCGTTACGTGAGTTTCTCACCTTTGTCCGGGACAAGCTAGCCGAATATGGGATGTAGTCTCACCATCGCGTCAGGCGTCTCTTTTGGCTTACGTTACCACAAACCTCACCTCTACCGGGTGCCCCACGATTCCCACCAGGGTTCGCTCGACAGTCGTGAGCAACCGGTTCTCCAGCCAGTCCCTGGCGAACTCGTTCTGGGCACCGATGACGAAAACATCGTCCTGGCAGGAGACCAGCCGCGTGTTCCTGACCCAGGTGTCGAAAGTGGCTTTGGTCATCTGCAGATGCAGTTCTCTTGGAAGTAAGCTTTGGGCAAAGTGAGTTAAGCCGCGGAAACTATTATGTGTCGTGCCTCTCTTGTGGTTCAGATTTCGTTAACGCTTCTATCAGATTACGAGCGTCAAGCATTGTTAGCTTGTCAAGATCGGATTTATGATAGAACTCGCCTAATTGCAACCCTAAACCATCCAATAATCCACGAATATACTCGATTTGTTTTGAGGTAGCTTTCTTTTTGTCCAACGCCAAGTCCGGATTTGTGATATAGTCTGGTGGGCCATTCTTGGCCCAATTCCTCAAGATACCTGCAACATACTTGCCATAGTTACTTAGGCGCTTCTTTGAGGCGATATATATATAGCTGCTTTAATCCATGCAGGATCATATCTCTCAATGAAGTTATAGATAAAGTTAGCATCGTATGCTGAAATCCTCTTCGTGCCCCGACACTCAGCCCAATACTGCATAACGCCATCTAACTGTGCGCGGCGTTCTTGGAGTGCTTCTGCTCTCTTGCGCCTGATGTGTTCACGCCATTCCTCTTTTGTGTACCCGCCGGTAAAAGCCTTGATGATTTTCGCTAACTTCCCACTATTGCATTCCCGGCAGCTTGTTACCAAATTGTCAAACTCGTCTGTTCCGCCTTTGGACACCGGTAGTAGGTGATCAACTTCTAGCTTAACTTCCGGAGCCTTTCGTCCACAATATTGACAAGTATGGTTATCCCTTTGAAATACCTCAAATCGCAGCGATTCTGAGATGCCCCGAACATTTTTGACTTCTACCATCGCTGGGCTTATTGCCGGATTGGCCACGATGCCTCCATCGGGATAGTGGTGTAGAAGGCCGAGATTTGTTAGTTTGTCGGTGTAGCTTTTGTGCGAGACGACTTTGGCGCGATCACATATGGTCTGCCACGTTGGATAGCCACTCTCTTGGACAACCTCAAGGAAGGCTTTCAGGAATATCTTTTCTCGCCGAGAAAGTTTGGAAAGCGCCCATGAGACATATTCAGGTGATGATGTTTCCTGCTGCCTCGTCTTGAAAGCCTCAATCTCCTGTAAGCGACAAGCTTCCTCGGAGCGTCGTCTCTCCTCTGCTTTGATACTTTCACAGTGTTCGCAGTGGCATAAGTATATGCTACTGTCCTTGTGTCCACAGTTGTCGCATGCTTTTTCGTCCAAACTACGTGCAGTGCGGGATCTATACACGAGCTGCGAACCACAGTTCGGACAGGTGGCAGTAGTAGGTAGAGGAGAAGCAAAGAAATGAACTGCTTTAGATAGGCCAAAGTGTTCTTGTAGTTCGTGGGTTGAAATATCAGTTTCCCAGTAGAATTCGTCTAGCTCTCGTTGTTGTTCGGCTGTAAGTTCCATTGCAGATCACCAAATAGACGGAGACAAGGGATATAGTATATGACTTAGTCTATGTTCAGCCCATAACTGATCTCCTGTCCTTCGCCTGGGACACGGAGCATGTAGCCCTTATCCACACATTCTTTGATGGCCCGGGCCACGGTTTGGTCGCTTCCGATGCCCGTCATCTGCCGGAACTGGCTGTAGCTGATCACGTCCATCTCTCGGCGGCCCGACTCGGTCTCCTCGTCCTGCCAGCCGACGGTCTGGCGGACGGCCACGCAGAGCACCTTCCAGCCGCTGGCCGAGAGGTCCGGCATGATGTGGTCGAGGATGTAATTGTTGAACATGGTAAAGCCCGGCCGGGCAAAGGGTTTGATCGTCGCCATGTCCCTCCCCCTTCTTTCCCTTATTTGAGCCGAACAGCACCAAAAGCAAAACGCGGCCACCCTCTGCAACAACGAACCTTTAGGCAAAAGATGACCGCGCCAGAAACCTATGGTATAATAGGCTCCAGCCCCGTCAACTGGCCTGTGCAGTTGGTGGGGTCAGCCGCCCCTCGGTGGTACCAGCACCGGCGGGCGGCGCTTGCTTTTGGGCTGTTCGGCTATTGATATTCTACCACATTTTTGATGTACAGTCAAGCCTGACCAATATCTTCCCTGTAGAATCCCGTCTTTTTCCGAGTTCGGATGTATTCATCCACATCTGCCCTGGTCGTCAGCCAAACGTTTCCAAATTTCTGGGCTTTCAGTCGCCCGCTTCGCGCAATCTGTCTGAGGTAAGCATAGGACAGCCCGCTGTACTCGGCTGCCTCTTTCAGGGTCATCAATTCAGATGCTTTAAGGTTCTTGGCCATCGTGTATCCTGCATCCTGCATCTTGTATCCTGATTATACCACAGCCTTGCACCAAAGGGAAGCAGACCCGCCGGTGCCGCCCTTCGACCCTTTGACTTGAGAATTGCTCAGGGCGGCGACGCTATTCGGTTTTCAAGGTTCAGCAAATCAGAGCTGGGATGGTGCTCTCTCGTTTGACAGGCCAGACGAACGATGCTATACTGGCAAGGAAGTCGCAAACTTTAAAAGCAGACCCAATACAAGGTACAAGGGAGCCATCGCCATGACGGTTAAAGAGGTTTCCAGGGAACAGATCTATAAAGCCATCGAGGCCCTGCCCGAAGAGCGCCTGCCCGAACTCTTGCATTTCCTGGAGGGTCTGGCGAAAGCCTATGAGACTTTGCCTGCTGATGCTGTATCTCTGTATCAGGTGCATCGCCATACTATCTCCACTGGTATACCTGACCTGGCTCATCAGCACGATCACTACCTTTACGGCCTGGAAAAGCGCAATGCCTGAAACAGTTTTCTGGGATACGGCTGCCTTTGTGGTATAATAACCATAGCCCTGCACTGCCAGACGGCGGGAAGGGGTCAGGAGGCCGCATGGTGGGCCCGCACCGGCGGCTTTCATCTTTAATTATACCAGAACATTTGTTCTATGTCAAGGGGGTTTCTTCTTGACTCTCGACTTTACTCACATCTCGGCCAGCAAACCGCCAAGTAGAATGCGCCGTCCGAAACATCTAAACCTGACACTCCCACCCTTGGAAGGGGCGGGGTTCTCGGCGGCCCCTTTAGTGGCAGGCTACGCTGCCGGGGCACTCCCCGCTACACGGACCAACGGATTGGGCTTTCCCCAATCATAGCGGTTGACCGAAGGTTCGGGCCAGATCGTGGGCAACAATGAACTCCCCACTCGAACCGGTACTCCGGTGCTCTTATCGAGCCCATGGAGATACTTGCGCAGGATATTGATGGCACCGTTAATGTCGGCGTTGACGGTCGCACCACACTCCGCGCAGACGTACAGGCCGCGATGGACACGGCTGTTAGCGGCAAGCCTGCCGCATACGCTGCACGTTCGACTGGTGTTCCGTTCGCCCACTTGAACCGTTGTGATGCCCGCCAATTTGGCTTTGTAGCGAAGCATCTGAGCGAACGTATCGAATGGCCAGGCGTGCAGTTTGAGGTTGCCGACCTTACCGTGGCTGCGGGCCTCTCCGTTGGCTTGCCGCCGGATGCCCTTCAGGTCGCCCAGGACAATGACACCTACCCCTTTCTCGACACAAGTATCCACGATGCGCTGACTGATGGTGTGCAGGAATTGTCGTCGCCTTTGCGTTCTCTTCCGATGCAACTTTCTTTCCCGTCTGGATGCCGCCCTCTTCTGACTGCCAGGCCGCCAGCCCGAGGGCTTGCACCGAGCTATCTCCTTGGCGAAGTAGTACTCCTGTGTCAACAACCCCCGCCCACTGTACAGTTCGGTGCTGCCGTCGGAGTAGACCACCGCCGCCAGGTTGATGATGCCCACATCAATGGCTGCTATTCTATCGCCTGGAGTTGTTTCAGCCACGGGTACATCACAGACGATGTGAACTTCCCACTCACCGTTACGAAGCACCAGCCGGACTTGCTTGACATTCCTCGTCTCCGCTTCTGGTGGCAGGGCCAACTCCAGGTACAGGTGTCGCTCTCCTGTCTCGGAGGCCACCGCCCTGCCACGCGAGAGGCGCAAAGTGGCACTCTCTAGCCTGAAGCCGTAGCGTTTGACGATAACTGTCGAGAGGGGTACTTTCCCATTCCGCTTGCGGTAGCCGGGTGGGCGGGCCTGCGTGTTGCCGTTCCTACGGTGCCCAAACCAGGACTTGTACGCCTGCCATAACTCCTGAGTGACCGCTTGGGCGGTGTGAGTCGGCAGTTGCTTGAACCAATAATGTTCTTGCACCGCCTTCTGGGTCTCGTAGGCACTCGGAATCTTGCCTGTTTCTTCCCACACTTGATGGGTGTGGTAGAGGGCGACGTTCCACAGTTTGGAGCAAGCCAGCCCCATTCGGTCGAGGGCCTGCGCCACCTGGTCGTGATTTTTGATCTTGCAAATGTAGGTAAGTGCTTGGGTAGGCATCCTTCAAGCTTCTCTTGTTCTGCATCTCGATGTAGTGCCGAATGGCATCAGCAAAACCATTGTCAAGAGCGGGACGCTACCTCGCGACAAATTCGCACGGGTAGGACATGTAAACGTCCAAGACGATTATATCATATTTCGACAATAAAGTCAAGCCCTCTTGACAAATCTTCTCCTTTGGTTTATAATAACATCAAAACGTTTAGACGTTTGTACGAGTGGATGATCCATAACAACGAACCTATGATCGGACCGACCGCATATAGCCACGGCAGGGATCTCCCCTATATCTATCTCGGAATTATGGAGGACCTGCGCGCACAGATCACTCAGGGCCGTTGGAAAGTCGGCGAGGCCATCCCACCCGAGCCGGAACTGGAACGCCTCTATGAGGCCAGCCGGGGCACGGTGCGGCGGGCAGTGGACGAACTGGCCCGCCAGGGATACGTCGTCAAAAAGCCCGGCAAGGGGACCTTTGTCCGCAGCACCAGCCCGATTCTCCAGAAAAAGCTGGGCGAGCTGGCTTCCTTTACCCAGCAGTTGACTGCCCGGGGCCTCACACCGACCACCCGCCTCCTCTCGGCCGGGCGCATCCGCGCCGCCGAAGCGGAAGGCCGGGTGCGGGAAGCGTTCGGCCTCACCAGGGAAGCAGAGGTCATCCACATCAGACGGCTCCGCCTGGGCGACGGAGTGCCCCTGGCCATCCAGTCCGTATACCTGCTCCCCGCCTTCTGCCCGGGCATCCTGGAGGAAGACCTGAGCCAGCTCTTCCAGTTGTATGAGACCCGCTACGGGGTGCACATCAGCGAGGCCGACGAGATCATCCGCGTCGGCCGGGCCGCTGAAGACGAGGCCGCTCTCCTGGAGATCGCCCCAGGCGATCCGGTCGTCATCCGCGACCGCATCTCGTTGACTCAGGGTGGAGAGCCCTTCGAGGTGCTGCACTCCGTGGACCGTGGCGACCGCTTCCAGTACCGCTACCAGATCGTCGCCGACTCTACCAGGCTCACTTGAGAGGTGCAGAATGCAGAATGTAGGAATGTACACCGTAAACCAGCACGAAATCACCCGATGGGTAAACCTTCTTGAAGAGAAGGGGGCCGCCCGGCTGCGCGCCCTCAGCCACTTGGGGCGGATCGGCATCCAGGCCCGAGGGTATCGGTCCCTGCGGCGTGGCTCCCTGTGCACCCCGGCCCACTCCTTCCTCACCCCGGCTAACCTGGCCCAAATCCTGGAGGCCCTCTCCGACCCGGCCCCTGTGGTGCGGCGCGAGATGGCTTTTGTCCTGGGGGAACTGGGCGGCGAGACGGCCATCTCAACTCTTAGCCGGCTGGCAGCCGACCCCAACGCCGACGTGCGCCTCATCGCCGTGGACGCCCTGGCCAAGATCGGCGGCCTCCAGGCTGTCCAGGCTCTCTCCCAGGCTGCCCATGATGACAACGAACTGGTCCGCGCCCGGGCCGTGCACGCCCTGGGGCGATTGGGGCGAGGAGAAGAAGGCCCGGAGGTCGAACCGATCCGCGAGACACTGACTCGCATCCGGGAAGGGGACGCCTCCGCTTACGTCCGAGACGCAGCTCGCGAGGCCCTCGTTGCTTTGGAAGGCGAAGAGGTCATTGAGGTCCCCACTCGTGTTCCTGAGCCCCTGTGATTCTCAGCGACAAACTCCGTATCCTTAGGCTGATCAGCGAGCAGCCCTTTGAAGAGCAGGAAGCGGAAGTCCTGCGGCGGTTGTGCCAGGAGGGTGGGCTCTACACCGAGCGCCTGATAGAGCGCCTGGGCCTGAGCCAGATCGTCCTGCTGCTCAGCCAATGGCACGCCCGCTTCCGCAAGAGCCTGAGCCCCGTCCCTCCCCGTGGGCGTGGTCTGAAACCGCGTCCCACAGTCCTCTGCGCTTTCACCTCTGTGCTGGACCGTGTGGTGGATCAGGCTGGACTGAGCCGGCTTCTCCCCTGGGCCGCCGGGGTCATGGGTCTCTCCCCTGACGAGTTTCTCAGCCGGGCCGCCCGGCGCGCCAGGAGCGGCCGGAACGCCCAGGGCGGGAGCCTCTCCGCCATAGTTCACGACCTGCTGGACGTGGTGGCAGCGATCCTATATTTTTTCCGCCGCCCTCCAGCCCTCAAGCCGACCATCGGCAATCTCACCCTGCGCCACCAACTCGAAGCCTTCCTGGCCGAGTTGCCGCCCGGGCAGCTTCGCCAGGTCCTGGGTGGAGCCTCCGCTGTAGCCGCCGAGATCCTGGCCGAGCTGGGGGTGGAAGCGCGCTTCTACACCATGTATCATTCCCCGGCCCAGGCCCGGCGACACGGGCCTTTGGCCCGCCGACTGGAGTTGGAGCCAGGGCAAATCGCCTATCGCCCTGCCCAAAGGTCTGGCACTTACCGCGCCGCTGGCCTGACCTTCGACCATCCCACAGCCTCCAGCATCGCCTTCGTCTACCAGGCGGGTTTCACCCTGGGTAATGTCCAGGCCGACCAGGCCGATGGGGTGATCTTCCGCCGTGCCCCCCAAAATAAGAATGAAGAGCGCCCCTGGGATCAAATATGGCTCCACCCTATCCGGGGGCAGGCCGTGACTCTCTCTGCCCCGGACGCCGAGGACGAGTGGCTCTGGCTGCCGGGATTCGTGCACTGGTGGGTAGAAGGCAGCATCCTGCACCTGGCCTTCGCCGACGAGGAGACGGTACGGCGCATCGCTGCAGAACATCACTACCTCATCCTCAGTGGGCTTTCGCCGGCCACTTTCGCTCCCGGAGAGGGACTGGCGGCCAGGGAACTGGCGGCGCAGATGTGCTCCCTGGCCGAAAGTGGGGCTATCCTGCACCTGGAACTGGGCGGCGCAGCCTCTGAAGAGACCATCGCTCCCCTGGCCGAAGCCATAGGCGGCCTGGTGCCCAGCGCTGGCATCAACGACAACGAACTGGCCCTGCTCACCAGCCTCTCCGACTTCCGTGTGCCCGTCAGCCCTCACAGGAGCGCCGTCTTCCAGCGCTACCAGCGGGCTGTCGCCCTGGCCCAAAGGCTGGGGCTCCAACGGCTCTACGTCCACGGCAACGACGTGGACCTGATCCTGCGTCAGAACGGTTCGCCAGAAGCCATGCGCCGGGAGATCGAGGCCGACCTCTTCGCCAAAGGGGTGGTGGTTCTGGCCATCCTCCAGCGCAGCCTGGAGGACTGGCCCTCCCACGCTATCCAATTGGCCCCGGTGCTCTTGTGGAAGGGCTTTCAGGCCCTCATCGCCTTCACCTGGGACCTGGTAGACCAGCGGGGACAGGACGAGGCCCTCTTCAAAGAGCTGGTTGAGACCGGTTATGCCCTGGCGGATTCGCCCGAGGGCTATGCTGTGGCTGTAGTGCCCGTGATGTGGCCGACCCTTCCTCCGGGCATCTATCCTGGCGGGGCGGGTGACATCTGCTCCAGTGTCTCGTTAGTATACACCGGTTTCTGACTCGTTTCCCCCTCTTCTATCTCAACAAGTAATGGGCTCTGCATGAATATCCCAAGCCTGGACGACATCTGGCAGGAGACCCTTGATCTGAACGATTTTGACGCTGGGCGTCTGGAAGCGGCCATAACCCGCAACCAGCGGCCGGCCTACGGGCTGACCCTGGTGGCCCATCCCTTGCGTCGAACGGCCCCGCCGTTGGCTGCCGTATTGTCCCAGTTGCGCCTCGCCTGGGAGCGGGCTTTGCCCTGCTCCTTCTTCCCGGAGGAGATCCTGCACTTCACCATTTACAGCCTGCGGCGCAGTCGCCCGGAGCCCTTCTCCCCGGCAGAGCTGGAAGAGTTGTGGAACCGGCTGGCATCCGAGCTGCGGCCCATCCTCGAAGCCACTCCGCCCTTCGCCGTGTCGTTGCGCGGACTGGCAGTGACCGCTGACGGAGCCATCCTGATCGGCGTTGATGACAGCCCTGTCCTGCGCCGCCTGCGCCGGGCGGTGAAAGCCATCCCCGGCGTCTCCCCGCCTCGCTCGTACCCTCCCCACGTGACCATCGGCCAGGTGCTGGCTCCCTGTGGCTCGGCGGAGGGCTTCCAGCAGGCGATGGGCTACCTGCGGGCCTGGCAGGATGTCCCTGTGGGAGAACTAAACGTGCCAGCCCTGAAGTTGATCTACTACAGCAGCCGGCTTTTGGCCACTGTGGAGCGCTGGGAAGAGTTCGATTTCAGAAAAGACAGGACATAAATCCTATTGACAATGTTCACAGAAGTGAGATAAAATGATAATGTTCATGACAAATTCGCCGAATTCAATGCGCTGAAGGAGGCCATTTTGAAATCCCCCAGACGCTCCACCTACGCCACCGTTGCTGCCTTGCTCCTGGCTCTGACCCTTTTGGGTAGCCTGATCATTCTGGCTCTCCATCCTCCATCCTTCATCCTCCATTCTCATCGGCCTCTCTTTATTTCAACCGTCGGTATACAATTACAAATGGAGGTTCGCCAGGTCATTGCCGCCGGGGTTATCGGCCTGCTACTCCTGGCCTCGATTGGCTATTTCGTCAGACGCCGCCTGAGGAACCGGCTGACCAGGCGGCAAGAGAGCAGGAAACCTGAGATTCAGCCCGAGGCCTTGGCCATGGCCTACCGCCATAAGCTCATGGCCCAGCTTAGCCAACTGAAAGTCATGGACGTAGCCAGACCCTTCGATCTGGAGACATCCTACATCCCTCTCAGAGTTCGAGAGAACCCCCGCCTCTACTTTGAGGGAAATGAGGCGGCTGCACCCCCCCTTTCCTCCCCCCCACCCGTGGGGGGGACAGAGGGGGGGGATGAGACCATGTCCCCCCAGGAGGCTCTGGTCCGATTTCGCCACCTGGCCCTGCTGGGCGAATCCGGTGCTGGCAAGACCACTTTACTCAGACACCTGGCTTTCCAGGCCGCCCAGGGCAAACCGGAAGACCTGCCCGATTTCCCCATCCTCATCTCCCTGAGCCACTTTGCCGCCGCCGTTGGGCCGAGCCTTCGTCCCGAGCCCCGCCCTGAGCGGGACGAAGGGCTCAGGCCGAGGGGCGCTCACAACGAAGCCCCTCAAGTCAGCCTCCTGGACTTTGTAATCAGGGAGATTGATACCCTCTACAGCTCCCCAGCGCTGGGTTCCTATCTGGAGGAACGCCTGGAGGAAGGCTCTGTGCTCCTTCTCCTCGATGGTCTGGACGAGACCAGCGTTGGTCGCCCCCAGGAAGCCGAGGCCACCTATCGCTGCGTGGTTGGCCAGATCAACGTCCTGACTGCCCGCTACCCCAAAGTTCCTGTAGTCGTCACCTCGCGGCGGGCAGGCTGGAAAGGGCTCCTGGCTGCCAGCTTCCACACCCTGGAGGTTTTAGAGTTGGAACGGGGCGACATCCAACGCTTCATCGAGGACTGGTTCGGCCGGGGCACCTCGTCCCGCTCACTGCAAGGCTCCGCCCAGAACCTGTTGAAGAACTCCCAGTTTTGGGCTCTGGCCGCCAACCCTTTGCTCCTCTCCCTCATGGCCCTCGTCTTCGAGCAGGACGGGGAACTGCCAGAAGGGCGAGCGGGGCTCTGGGGGCGGGGCCTGGAACTGCTGCTCGAAAAATGGGAGACCCATCGGGGTCGCAAGCGGGTTTCCCGCTTCACCGCCAAACACCAACGCGACTTGCTGGAAGAGGTGGCTTTGCATTTCCACCTTCGACGGCTCCCCTGTTTCCCCGAGGACGATTTGAGTGGCGTCACTACCAGCTATCTCTCCACTGTGGGCCTCCCGGCCGACTGGGTTCCCACCGCTCTGGAAAGGATCAGCGCCCAGTATGGATTGCTCAGGGAACAGGCTCCCAGGTGGTATAGCTTCCCCCATCTGACCTGGCAGGAGTACTTTGCTGCTGCGGCCATCAGCAAAAGAGGCCGGCTTGAATTGATGCCTCTGCTAAAAGGCAGCATGCCTGACTCCTGGTGGGAGGGGACGGTCCTGTTTCTGGCCGAGATGCTGGAGGACGCCACCCCTCTCCTGGAGGGCATCCTGGGTCAGGAGGATGACGTCTTTCGCAGCAACCTCTTGCTGGCTGGGCGTTGCCTGGCCAGAAAGCCGCGCATCAAGCGAGCGGGGCTGCGAGAAAGCATCGTTGAACGACTCCAGGGGCTGGTGAGTGGAGGAGTTCACCTGCCCCTTCGGCAGCGGGCCATCGGCGTGCTGATGGAGATAGGCGGCCCCTCTATCGCTGCTTACTTCATGTCCCTCGTGACTGCTCCCCCCCTTTCCTCCCCGCCACGCGTGGGGGGGACAGAGGGGGGATACCGAACCCTGCATCGGTCGATCGCTACAGCCCTGGTTTCTCTGGGCGATGAATCCACTGTTACCAACCTCGTGGCTCTCCTGTCCGACCAGGGGCTAGATCCCGCTGTACGGACCAATGTCGCTGCGGTCCTGGGCTCCCTGGGCGATCAATCCGTGGTCCCCCAGTTCCTGGCCCTGCTGCCCGATGAGGAAGTAGACTACAGGGTGCGCATGGCGGTGGCCGAGGCCCTGGGTGCTCTGGGTGCCTGTCCTGAGCCTAGTCGAAGGGATGAATCCGTCATCCCTCAGCTTCTGCGCCTTCTGCCCAACGAGAAAATAGATTACAGGGTGCGCGTGAGGGTGGCCGAAGCCCTGGGTGCCCTGGGCGCCTGTCCTGAGCCTTGCCCTGAGCGAAGTCGAAGGGGTAGTCGAAGGGATGAATCTATCACCGCCCAGCTTCTACGCCTCCTGCCCAACGAGAAAGTGGACTACAATGTGCGTATGACCGTGGCCGAGACTTTGGGCGCCCTGGGCGCTTGTCCTGAGCCTTGCCCTGAGCGAAGTCGAAGGGGTAGTCGAAGGGATAAATCCATCGCCCCCCGACTCCTGGCTATCTTGGCCAAGAAGAAAATAGACCCCGATGTGCGGGCCAGCATCGCTGCTGCTTTGGGCTCCCTGGGCGATAAATCGGTCATCCCCCAACTTTTGCGCCTTCTACCCAACGAAAAGATAGACCCCTCTATACGCTGGAAAATCGTTGACGCCTTGGCTGCCCTGGGCGCTATGGATAACGAGGCCACTGTCCCTGACTTCCTGGACCTCCTGGCTAATGACAAGATAGACTCTTCGGTACGGGTGACTGTGGCCGAGTCCATGGGCGAGAAGACCGTCACACCTCGGCTCCCCACTCCTATACCTGTAGGAAGGGAGGCCGCTGAGGCCCTGCGTTCTCTGGGTGATAGGTCCAAAATCCCTCAGCTCTTAGCCCTCCTGCCTGACCGAGAGCTGGACCGCCCTATGCGTCTGAAGATCGTGGAAGCCCTGGGTGCTCTGGGTGACGACCGTGTCACGGCGGAGGGCCTGGCCGCGCTGCTCGACGATGAAGAGATCGGCTCCGACGTATACCAGGCTCTCTTCCTGGTGAGCCAGAGAATTGGAGCGCGCGTCTTCGCCAGGAAGGGTGGAGGGTATGAGATAGTTGCTAGTCCAATAGACAAATATGGACATCGCCTTAAGCGGGCTGATTGACTTTTTACGGCTCTCGCCACGTCTAGCGGGAAGTATCTAGCCCGCCCGATGCACTACGGGCACCGGGAAAGCGATCAGAGAACCGTTTGAGTAGGATCGCTTTCACTTCGCGGTAGTCGTCAACGTTTAACAGTTCGATGTCGTCAAAACGTTTGACCAACACCTTACCAGCGTTAACGTCCGCATGGTCTACATTCCCGCACCAGAGGCAACGAAATAGATCCTGGCTCGGGCGGTTCTTCTCATCAATGTACCCACACACCGTGCACTCTTGGCTGGAATAGGCTGCCAAGACGGAGCGGTAGCGGATGTGGGCGTAGTCTAACTTCTCCCGCAAGCGGCGGGTGGCGTAGCCCAGTTGGGCCGCCGAGAGGATACGATTCATCCGGCGTGACTTGAAGCGCATCCCTTTGACGCTCAACTGCTCAAGTACCACGACATCATCAGGGGCCAGCGTATCCACGAACTCGTTCAAGGCGTGCCCGATTTCGTTTCTAACGTAGGCGGACAGATTGCGGTCGGAGAGGCCGACTGTGGGCAGCCCTTTCTTCTTGAGACAGGCATTGAGCTTCTGCTTGCGCCGCCGTTTCTCCATCACCCACTCAACCTTACGCTGGAGTGTGTCGGGGAACCGGCCGAAATGCTGCCCGTCCGAGGTAGTAATGACGTTGACGATGCCAATGTCAACTCCCACTCTGCGCCCTAGCGCCTCGGCCTTGGAGTTGGGGAGATCCACGACAAAGGTGGCGTACCATTGTCCGTTTTGGCGGTTGAGCGTGACGCCTGAGCAGAGCGTTCCTTCTTTCAACGTCTCGCGGGCCCTGTCGTAGAGCTTGAGTGGGATGCGGATAGGATGACCTTTGTCCAGGGTGCTGATGCGTAGCCAGTAATCGAAGGTAGGACTGCGAGAGGGTTCGATCACCACTACATTGGCATTGGCCTGGATGGTTACATTGCGCAAGACTGGCTTGTTCGTCCGCTCATTGCTGTAGAAGGAGCGCATAATGCCACAGGCGTGTTGCCAGGCGCAGCGCTGCCAGCGGGCAGAGAGAGGCGTTTCGACCGGGGGCAAGGCCACGTACTTCCCCACATCTCGCCAGTCGTGGTCGAAGATGTGGTCAATGTACGCCTGAACCAGCGCCAGATATGCCTCGGCAACCCTGTTCAGTTCGTCCAGTTTTCGCTGATTAGCATTGTCCAGTTTGAGGTGAGTGATGGCCTTTTTCATTGCCGCTTTTCGCTTCCTGAGTTCCCTGAAGTTTCCCCCTTCTCATTGGCCCACTAATATTATACCATAAATTATTGCCTTGTCAATACATTGAACCTTAAAATTAGCCAACCAATATTGGCTCTTTGCGCTTCAGATGCTATAATAGTAGTCATGAAAGAGCCACGAGAGCCAAAGAGATCTCCCTCTTTGATAGGAAAGCGACTACGAGAGCTACGTGGACAACGGAAGTTAACCCAGGGTCAGTTATCTACATATAGCCAGGTGTCGCAGCCGACTATCAGCCAGTTAGAAAGCGGACAGATTCAAGATATAACTGGAGAAATGCTGGCTCGCCTCGCTAAAGCTCTCGACACGACCACCGATTACTTGCTTGGTCTCACTGACGACCCGCGAAGACCTGCTGAGCGGGACTACAAGGCTGTTGCCGATGGCATTGACAACCTCATTGGCAAAGCCACCGAAATCAAGCGCCACTTGCAAGGGAAAGCCGGGCCAGACGATGAGGCTGCCAAATCTGAGCCCCATGCGCAATAAGTCTGGAGAGATGAGTATGGCTACCATATCTTGGCTTATGTGTCCGAGCCGACGATGCAATTGCAGGAGGCACAATACCAGCAAGAGGAGGCGGCCCAGATTCTGGCCGAGGCCGAGCGGTTGAAGCTGTTGACGGCAGCGCAGGTCTCTCGCGAGACACTGAAAAGCCCTCTGGGAATGAGGCAGAGGGCTTTTTCTGTGCTACAAGGCGCTGTCCCAGATTGGTTTCTATAATTTTGAAAACCAGATGGCTTATGGTAAAATACCATCTGTGCTATACTACGAGGAGTAAAGGCAGTTCTGAATGGATGTGGCGAGGTGGAGGCGTTTATGGAATTAGAAAGCTACTTTGAATTTCTGAGCGAGGATGATATCCGTATCAAAGGCACGCGGGTGGGGATCGAAACGGTCCTGGACGACTATCTGGAGGGGGCTAGCCCCGAGGAGATCGCAGCCCGGTACCGCAGCCTTTCCCTCGAACAGATCTACGCTACCATAACCTACTATTTGCACAATCGAGCCCAGGTGGATGCTTACTTGGAAGCATGGCGACAGTACACGGATCAGGCATGGCAGGAGCAGGAGCGCAACCCCTCGGAAGTAGTCAAGCGTTTACGCCGGCTTAGAGAAACACAGGCGGACTACAAGGGGTGACACGTTGACCAATATCCGCTATCTGCTGGATGAAAATACGCCCCATGCCGTGCGGGATCAGTTGCTCCTTCGTGAACCAGAGATGCAAGTTTTGGTCATTGGCGATGAGATGTCTCCTGCTCTTGGTGCACCGGATCCGGTGATTCTGGAGTGGATTGAACAGAACGGATATATCTTGATCAGTCGAAACCGCCGCACAATTCCCGGGCATCTGCGGGAACATCTGGCGGCAGGGCACCATGTACCGGGCATCTTTTTGTTGCGACGTCGGTTTTCTCTGGGTCGTTTGATTGAGGACCTGCTTCTCATATGGCGTGCATCGAAGCCAGGCGAATATCAAGATCGCATCGAATATTTGCCACTGTAGTTAGAAAAGCCCCCTGGCTCACCGTCAGAGGGCTTTTGGATTTTGTGGTAGTGGGACACCGCCCAGCGGCTCGGTGTAAAAGTCCGCGATTTGGGCGAAGCCACCAACCCGGCCGATGAAGACCGAGCCGCTGTGACGCTCACGGCGTCATGGGCATATCTTCCCAGGTGCCTGCCTCCCATAGACCGCCGGCTACTCATAGTGGATGTTATCGGGCACATTGCCGATGTAAGAGTTGTCGTCGGGGTCGTTCAGTTTCAGGGTAGAGTCGCCGCTGACCCAGATTGCCCCGCCTTCACGTGCCTCATTGTTTTCAAACGTGTTTCCCGTCACTCTCGGCGAGGAGTTGTCCACGTAGATGCCGCCGCCGTAGGACTCGGCCAAGTTGCCGCCGATGGTGTTGCCCTTGATCGTAGGCGAGGAGTTCCCTCCCACGTAGATGCCGCCGCCGTCACTGGCACTCCCATTAGTAATGGTGAAGCCCGCGAGCACCGCCTTGGAGGTCTCTCCGCCCATGAAGGTCACCACGCTGCCGCGCCCTCCGCCGTCTATGATTGTCGCGGCCACCACATCTGGGTCGTTTGGGTCAGTGCTGCGCAGGGTGATGTCCTTCCCCTTTAAGTCAATGTTTTCGATGTAGGTTCCGGGTGAGACGACGACCGTGTCTCCATCCTCTGCGGCGTCAATAGCCTCCTGTATGCCAGGATAGTCTTCAGGTACATACAGTTCCAGGATAGGGATCGGAGATGGGGGCGGCGTCGGCGTGGGCCGTACGGGCGTTGGCGTGCGTATGGGGGTAGGCCCACGAGCAGCTAGCAGCGTGGTTAGAAGAAGACAAAGTCCAAACGCGGTTAATATCCTCTTCATTTTGAAGGCCTCCTCTTTTGCAAAAACGCATCGAATTCATTATACCCTACCTCATCCCCTTCGTCAATTTGGTTTGGAAACCAGCCAGGACAAGGAACCCATAGGGTCCCTTAGACCACAGATGGAGCGGCCTATAGTGCAATTTCAGTTTAGTATACCACAGTTCATTCGGGCTAATTTCCAATGCAAAAGCCTCTTGCAATCGCAAGAGGCTTTCATTTTCGGAAAGGGGTCGTTTTACCTTACCGCTACCACCTCCGGCTGGGCCACGCCAACCTGGTCGGGGTTGTAGTAGTCGTAGGCTGTGGAGGCAGGGGTCTTGACCCGCAGCGGGTACTTGGCCCGCAGGCCGTAGTGGAAGCTGATCGGCTCCCCGTAGCTCAGGTTCTCCAGGTAGACGATGATCTGGCGGCCGGTCAGGTCAAAGCGCTTGACGGTGGCCCCCGGATATTCCTCGCCCTTTTGCAGATCCTGCTGCACCCGCGCGCTCAGGTCCTCGGCCTGCACCTCGAAGCCGGGCGGGATGCCCAGGTCCAGCACCACCATCTTGGCCGTGCCCTCCAGGTTCAGCTTGGCCGTCACGTCCACCCGCACGGTGTCGTCCACCTGAAGGTCGGTGCGGTCATAGCGGACGTCAATGGTCATGGCCTCCTTTTCCTCGGGTGGCACCAGCTCCCAGGGCACGTAGTATCGAGAGGTAATCTGGTACATCAGATTGCCCTTCCCCTCGACCTCGATGCGTACCGTGTTATCACCTTCTATCGCCTTGTCGGAAAAGGTTACCAACTGCACCACGTCAAAGTTCTGCGGGGTGATCTGAATGGGCTCGGCCTCCTCGCCGTTCAGGCTGACCCGCACCGTGACCTGCTCGGTCGGCTCGCCAGCCTTGGCCGACTCGATCAACGCCTTCAGGCTCAGGATAGTGGCCTGGGTGGTTGACCAGGTGCCAAAGCCGTCCTTGTTGCATACCAGGTAGGTTAGAGCTTTGTTGGCCACGTCAGGGTGGGCGTCCCCTTTGAGCAGGGCGTAGGCGGCCATGGCCGTGGTCTCGATGCTGACCATCCGCCTCCAGATTCGATTCGATACTTCCTAGCGAGTTACTCCCATTGTTCCAGTTCGTGCCCCCCTCCGACCGAGTCCCTCCCTGCCATGTTGACCAGCTTCGCTGACTGAAGCCGGCCCTGAAGTTCTTGCACATTGTTCTCGGGCACCCCCTGAAACAGCTTGCTGACCGCCCCCCGAACAATGGTCAACCGCT
>Ga0315308_1000831_pt1 | contig 17667 bp, 24 predicted proteins | sample TDP3_MG_FD_203078 | JGI IMG/M metagenome (GOLD analysis project Ga0315308, IMG submission 203078) | Freshwater sediment microbial communities from Lake Towuti, South Sulawesi, Indonesia - TDP3 | ecosystem: Environmental > Aquatic > Freshwater > Lake > Sediment | place: Indonesia: South Sulawesi... | reverse complement strand
ATTATCAGGAGAAACTTGTATCGCAAAAACGTGCGCATGTCTCTCTCTGCCACTATCCAAACTTTTCGGAGGCTTATCATTTTCTTTGCGCCTCTTCAATAGTTAAGCCTGTGTAATGTGCAAAAACGTCGTCAAGGGATGGTTCGCTCATGTGAATCGATTTTATTTGCATCCGTGCCTTCATAAAAAACTCTGTGATTTGAGGCAGGATCTCTTCGGCTTGGTTTAAGTAAATTTTTAAGTGGTTTGGTTTTGTCGTCAAGATGTCTACGATGCGGTTTATTTCCTTCAGTTTTTCAAGGGATTTTTGGGAAACATCCTTTTCTAAAGCTACCTCTATCACGTCTCCGCCTGGTATGCTGTCCTTCAGCTTTTTGGGCTCGTCGCACACGAGTAGCTTCCCCCTGTGCATTATTGCTACTCTGTCGGAAAGCAGATCCGCTTCGTAGAGCTCGTTTGTTGCGAGCAGTATGGTTGAGCCTTCGTCTCTTAAATCACGGATCATGTTCCAAATTCTGTGTTTACCCACAATGTCAATCTGTGATGTGGGCTCGTCAATTATGGCGATTTTTGGTCTTTGAATCAGAATTTTGGCTATTTCAACCCTTTTGCGCATGCCTCCTGAAAATGTATGTATGATTTTGTGCCGTTCGCTCCAAAGTTCAAGCTCCTCTAAAGCCCACCGAACTCTCTTTTTGCGTTCGTCGGTTGATAGTCCACAGACTTTTGCGTGCCAGTCCAAAACGTCCCACGGAGTGCTAACCCACAAAAGTTTGGGTTCTTGAAACGCCATGCCGACTAGAGTTCTAGCCTTGTCCGGCTCACGAGTCACGTCGTGAAGACCTATGAAGGCTGTGCCTTCTGTTGGCTTAATAACAGTTGTGAGCATGAGCAAGGTCGTCGTTTTTCCCGCCCCGTTCGGACCCAGAAGCCCCAGGATTTCGCCATCTTCAATCTCTAGGCTCAGGTGGTCAACCGCCACGAGGCTTCCGAATTTTTTTGTAAGGTTTGCAATCCGAATTATCGACGGCATTTCTATACCTGACGCTGAAGCAGATACAATACATGAGCAGCTAAATAAAATTAACTACTTGGTTTTTCACGTTAACCAGCACTTTCGAAGCTTTTGTTTCCGTTTTACTACCTGCTGTGCTGTACTAGCCGCATGGTCATACTCATACTCACGGTGTATCCCATGGATGAGGCAGATTCTTGTATGTTGAATTCAATAGGTAAGCAAGTACCATTTTTGGAGGTGGTGGCGGTGGTGCTTCTGGTGGAACAGCTGGAGTTTCTGAGGGAGGTGGAGTTTCATTAGTACTCATCATAAACGTCTCCTTTCTATTTTATGAATCTCGCAAACGCTTATTTAGAGTTTGTCATGTCCCCAATCAATAACCATATGTGCACTCAACGCTTAAATTAGGATCTATCGTGACAGCAAATCTAAAGCAGTCCTTTGGGTTTTTTCCATGACGGCTTGCTCATCTAAAGTCTTCACTCGTCTATTTTCCATCAAAATTTTCCCATCAACAATAACGGTGTCTACGTCACTCCCGTGCGCAGAGTAAACCAAGCTTGCGTAAACGTCATGTAGGGGTTTCAGATGCGGCTTCGAGAAGTCAATCAAGATTACGTCGGCTTTCTTCCCCACCTCGAGTGAACCAACCTTTTCCAGAAGCCCCAAGGCTTTGGCTCCATTCGTCGTCGCCATCTCCAAAACTTCATAAGCCGGCAGAACCGCAGGGTTCAGGTATGTGAGTTTTTGAAGCAAAGCCGCAATCTTCATGGTTTCGAACATGTCGAGGGTGTTATTGCTGGCTGGTCCATCCGTCCCCAAGCCCACGTTTACGCCCAAATCGATTAGGTCCTTTATTCTTGCTGCGCCCAAACCAAGTTTCATGTTAGCCACAGGAACATAAGCTACATCAACCCCACGTTTAGAAAGGATGCGCCTATCCTTCCTTGACAAGTTTATACAGTGAGCGGCGAGAACACGCCCCTTCAAAAAACCAATCTCACCCAAGAACTCAACCTCGCTGAAACCGTGCTCCTTCTCAAATTCCCTTAGCACCACCTTCGATTCGGCCAAATGCAAGTGCACGCCAACTTTTAACTCAGAAGCTTTCTCACTAACATTCACGAGGAGCTCTGGACTACAACTGTAAGTCGCGTGGGGCCCCAACATGACCTTCACTCTGCCGTCGGCGTATTCATTGAAAGCCTTGGCGAAGTTTACGCTTTCACTGAGCATTTTTTCGCCTAGCGCCTTGTCTCCGGCTTCGATTATGCCTTCTGCCAAGACACCCCTCAACCCGCTTTCCATCACGGCCTTTGCAACCATGTCCTCGTGAAAATACATGTCAGCGAAGCATGTCGTTCCACTCCTAATCATTTCCAAACAGCCTAAAAGAGCCCCAACATGAACATCATCCGACCTAAGCTTAGCCTCCAAAGGCCACACGCGCTCCTTCAACCATGTATCCAACGGCTGGTCTTCGGCTATTCCCCGAAACAAAGTCATGGGCACATGTGTGTGGCAGTTGATCAAGCCTGGCATGGCAACCTTTCCCTTTGCGTTAATCTTTGTCTTCGCCTCGACGCTGGTTGCGGATGCAGACTTGCCGACGAAAGTTACTTCTCCATTCTTAATGGCTAATGCTCCATCTTCTATGAAGCTCTTACCATTCATCGGCAAGACAATGCATCCGTGAATTAGGATGTCCGCTTTTTCCAAAAGTGCACCCCTTATTTAGAGGGCGAACTGACCATAAAAAGTGTACTAGCGTAATGTTGCTGGGTTTCTCGGTTGTTGAAAGTAGAGGATAATGGATATTTAGACGCTAAAGCAGTGTTTTTGATTCTTCAATCTTCTTTAGGAAGTGGGGACGCAAAGGTGGCAGCGGAGTATTCTCTTCTGCCAGACCGCCTCTTGGCAGCCCCGGTGTGCCTATTTTCCTGCATATGAACTTAAGCGAATCCTCTGTGAAGTTTAGCAGGTTCTGCCCTTCGGTTGTCAGCTCATAAACTTTCCTAGGCCTTTCGTTGCTCATGTTCCATTCACTTTTCACATAACCCTTCTTCTCCAACGCGTTCAGGAGCGGATAAATGGTGCTCGGTCCAAAGTAAACCCCGAAGGTTTTGCGGATTCTTGTGATTATCTGGTAGCCGTGCATAGGCTGGGAACTCAAGAACTGTAGCACTATCAGGTCTAGAAGACCCTTCATCAATTTGACCTGAACTTCTTTCGAGTTGTTGACCATCTCACTTTCCCTTCTGTATTTGTGTCTAACAGTCCTTTTGTTAGACGTGAATACAATATGTCCTTTTTGGGACATATCTCAAGACTCTATAGAGCCTAAACGAGAATATAAAGGTTCATGCTTACGCCAAACATAAAAAAGCATACCAAAGCATATCAAAGTATTCCGTTTTCTACATAACTTAAATAAGCCAAAACATGAACCAGTTCAAAACAGAACAGCTCAGAGAGTGAAAAATTGACAGAAAACTTCAGAAAAGAAATTGTTCAACGCATAACCAAAAACCTACTCGACATCCAAATATTAAGACTCATTCAGACGCAACCCATGTGGGGCTACAAAATAAAGAAGCAAGCAGAGACAAAATTCGATGTAAGACTAAGACACGGAGCCCTATACCCACTACTTAACGCGATGGAACAGAAAGGGTTCCTAACAAGCCAAAAACAACAACGAGGAGGAAGGACGAGAAAAGTGTACGCAATAACAAGGAAAGGAAAACAATTCATCGAAACATACGACAGTATACTAAAAGAACAAATACAGAAACAAGACATAAAATAAGTGAAGCAAAGACTAGAACCTAAGGAGAAATCAAGTATAAAAATAATGGATAACTGTCAAAAACTGCTCGAAAAATATGGTTCGAAAGCATTATCCATAGCAACAAAGACTGCGTTGCAGGGAAAAGAGAAAATCACGTGTAAGGAAGTTTCTGAAGCGCTAACATATTTTGTGGAAGAATATTGGCAAGACACTCATAGGCCTACACTGCTTTCCATCTGTTGCGAGGCTGTTGGTGGTGATCCAGCTTTGACTGTTCCGATAGCCATCCCTTTAATGCTGATAAGCGGTGCTGTAGACATACATGACGACATAATCGATGAGTCAAAAACTAAAAGGGGACGCCCAACAGTTTTCGGAAGATTCGGGAAAGAAATTGCACTGTTGACAAGCGATGCTCTACTTTTCAAAGGATTCTTTGCACTTATCGAGGCGCTTCAGGCAGGAGCGTACAAGGACAAAGAAGAAACGATAAAGGACATTATCATAGCTGGCTTTTTCGAGCTTGGAAACGCAGAAGCCCTGGAACTCAAGCTTAGGAGAAGAATCGACATCGATCCGAATGCTTACCTTCAGATCATTGAAAAGAAGGCTGCGGATGTGGAGGTGCACTCAAAAATAGGAGGTATTGTAGGAAATGGTTCTCAACAAGAGATTAAGGCATTAAGCGACTATGGTCGAATGTTAGGCATGTTAATAATTTTAATTGACGATTTATTTGACATGTTAGACCTTAAGGAACTTGTCCACAGAATACGAAAAGAACACTTGCCCTTACCGCTGCTTTACGCCCTGCAAAATTCTAAATTCAAGTTCAAAGTGGAGAGCGTGATTAAGACCGGAAAGAGAATAACTTATAGTGATGCAACAAAAATTCAAGAAATAGCAGAGGAAACTGGAGGCATGGAAACTGTTGGACATCTTATTTCAACCATCTCTAACAGAATAGACGAATACCTAAGGCCACTCAAGTCTCCTCTCAACCTTCTACTATTCAAAGAAATGGCCCTACGGCCCTTCAGAGAATGGGAATTATAAATCCTAAACTATGGCCACCAGAAGGGCCATGGCCAGCCGCGAGTTCTAAGCTTTCTCCTTCTCATCGATAACCCCAAAATGTATTAGTGTACAACACATAGATTTAAGACTTTTGTTCGACACATGAACACTTAATGATTGAAAATATGAATTCCATATGCTCAATCCTTATTTTTCGTTCCTACCTAAGACTACAATTAGTGCTAAGAAGTGACTAGAACCCTCGCTGCAGTTGATGCATACTCGCGAAGAGATCTTGCCATAATCATTGTATTACTTGTTAATGGACTAGTATGGTTCTATGTGGCAGGTGCAATGATTGCCAATATGTTGGCTCAGGCTCATTTAGAAGGTGAGCAAGAGATGTTCACTTATCTATTCTATTTTGCATTTGCAGGTCTGTCAGCTTTTGTCGGTTCCTTGTTGCTGAACAAGATGGGTAGAATCCGCTTACTTCGCATTTGGGTCGTTCTTGGTGTCATAGTATCTATTTTTCCTGTTTTAGCGAATGAGCTAACTTTTCCGCAAATCCTAACAATCAGTGCAGTCTTAGGGCTTTCATTTGGGTTCGGTATGCCTTCCTGTCTATCCTATTTTGCAAGAGTCACGAATTTTCAAAATAGGGGCCTCCTCGCTGGGTTAATATTCATGATAACTAATCTAATTGTCCCAATGCTCGCGCTCATGCTACCAGCTGACTTGATGATAAATTGCTTAACCTCAGCAATTTGGAAGAGTAGTGGAGTGTTTATCTTCTTAGCGAAATCGAAAGAGAAGAATCACCTATCGGATGATATTGAAGAAAAATCATTTCGGAACATATTGTCCGAGAAACCCTTTATATCATACTTCACCGCTTGGTTGATGTTCTGTTTCATAGAACGAATGGAAACTCCCTTAATCAGTGATCTACTTAGTGGTATTTCAACAGTTTCCTTGTCAACAGGAGCACTAATTGGCGCAATAGCCTCTTTCGTCGCAGGTATGCTATCTGATCGCATTGGTAGAAAGAAAATTATTCTTTTCTGCTTCGTGACATTTGGTGTAGCTTACGCGGTTATAGGTCTTGCCCCATACTCAACCTTTTCATGGTACTTGTACTTGGGAATATATAGTATTACATCAGGCGCCCTCTGGATGATCTTCATCCTGATAATCTGGGGCGAGCTCGCCAACTCAAAATATTCCGAGAAACACTATGCGTTAGGAGAGTTGCCCTATTTTTTGGCATACGTTGCACAGTTGTTTGTAACCGGACACGTTTTACAAATTGAGAAGACAAGTGCGTTTTCTATAGCAGCTCTTTTCTTGTTTTTGGCTATTATTCCATTGATGTATGCTCCGGAAACATTACCTGAAAAGAGAATCAAAGAAATTGAACTCAAAGATTACATTAAAAAAGCTAAAAAGATTATGGAAAAAAGGCTTAAAAGCTAGGGTTACCTTTTTCGACTGGAACGCGTATGTTCTTCAACGTGATACTAACGACTGAGTGTAATCTTCAATGTAGGTATTGTTTTGATGGGGTATTGGATGATTTTGATGCTGATTTTCCAGACTTTGAGGTTGATTATTCTTTCCCCAAGAAGATAAGCTATGATGTTGGTTTGTTGGATAAGTTTTGTAGGCGAGACTCGGATTGCGTCTTGATTTTTTATGGTGGCGAACCGCTCCTCTGCCTTGACGAGATAAGGCAAATCATGGACCGTGTGAAGGCTAAACATTTTATTATTCAGACGAATGGGCTGCTTTTAGACCGTTTAGAACCAAAATATGTTAACCAGCTCCACACGATTCTTGTTTCCATAGACGGCGATGAAGCCTTAACCGATTTTTATAGAGGGAAGGGCACTTTCAGGAAAGTTGTTAATAACCTGAGGTTAATTAAGCGGAATGGCTTTGGCGGCGAATTGATTGCTCGAATGACGGTTATGGAGCAAACAGACATTTACAAGCAAGTTACATGGCTTGTAAACAATAAGGAGTTTCCGTTTTCTTCTGTGCATTGGCAGCTGAACGCTGGCTTCTGGGGAAAAGATTTTGCAAGAAGAGATTTCAAAAGGTGGACTGAAGAAAGCTACAATCCAGAAATACGGGAACTTGTCAAGTTTTGGGTTGATTATATGGAGGAAAACGGAGTTGTTTTGCGGCTTTACCCGTTCCTTGGAATAGCTCAGTCCCTCTTATCTGGCGAGAAAACAAGTCTTCTGCGCTGCGGGGGAGGCTGGATAAACTTTGCCATCCAAACAGACGGCCATATCGTCCCTTGCCCGACCATGTGGGGGATGAAAGATTATTATTTGGGGCACATCAGCAACGCAGACCCGTTGAAACTGAAGAAGGTTTTTGTAGGTGAGCCGTGCACGAAGTGCGGCGTTTTGAACATGTGCGGGGGCAGGTGCTTGTACGCAAACATAACAAAGCGCTGGAATCATAAAGCTTATAGCCAAGTCTGCAAGACCGTGCAAAACTTGATAGAGGCGGTTTCTCGGGAAATGCCAAGGATACAAAAACTCATCAAGAGGGGAAGAATAAGACTGAAGGACTTTGAATACATGAAGTATAACGGGTGCGAAATAATACCATAAAGACTAAAGCTTTATAGTGACCCTTAATCTGTTTCAACGTTTGTTTCAATTTTTGTGTCGTCTCTATCAAAGATTAGGTATGTTGCGACGTTAGTTTTGTCTATGCCGTGCCAGTTGTAGGTGTTTCCAATGGAAACCAATTTTTGTGTGGGTGCTGCCATGTTGTAGCCGTTGTACTGCGGATTGTGCTCGAACAATGCGCCGATTAGGGTTATCGTTTCTGCGCATGGCTTTAGAGGGCTGTAAATGTTTGGGCTTCGGTCTGTGTAGAACATTCCGCCCATTATTGTGAGCTTCGACATCATGCGATTCTTTACAAGTATGTTTGGAACGTTGCCACCTGGACCGTTTTCCACCCAACAGTTTGTTAATTCTAAAGTTGGTAGAATCGCGTATTCTCCAGTTCCGCCCTCCACAATGATGTGGGCCTCTAGCTCTTCGCTCCACATGTTTTTGCTCGACAAGAGGCAGTTTGCAAGCTTCAATTGGGCAACGTTTTTCGCGTATATGTCCGCTTTCCTGTGAAAACCCATCAGACAATGGATTAGGTTTATTTGACCCCCTGTTCTGTAGCCGTCGCAGAACTCTCCTATCTTAACGCCATATTCCGCAGTTGCGTCTGGAGGCTCGCTTATTTTCCTTCCATCTATCCAGCAGTTGAATATTAGGCTGTCTTCGCAGCCTGTGAAGTCTATGTTGGCGAATTTGGCGCCCCATACCTTGCAGTTGCGGATTTGATGGTCTGGCACCTGGCTCGGAGTGCGCATGGCGTCTATGCACTTTTGAGCTAAGCCGTTGCCGTTGATGAACAAGCCGTCGAAATGCGCATATCTGACGCTGCGTATGTCGAAGATTGCCGTCATCGGCTCAACGGCTACTATTTCAGCGCCGTTGCTTATCATGTAGAAGTCTTCTTTTGGAGGCGTTACTGGTTCTGTGACGCTAAATCTCTGCTTTTTTAGGTATAAACACAAATAACCAGCGTCCAAAGCCTCTTGGATACCCTCATATTTTTCTCCTGTTCCAACGGCAACTTCTGCTGTGACAGACTTATTCAATGGAGGCTCATCGTATTGTTCGTAGCCTCTCTTTATCCAGTTGTCGAAGTCTTCAAAGAACGTGAATGACGATGTGTTGTCGTTGGGGATATGGTTTGACGTGGGAGCAAGGTAATTGATTAGCAGCAGTAGTGAGAAGAGGATTGATGTGATTATTTCAAGGCGGTGGATGCGCGGTGATTGCATTCTACATTCCGAAGAGCGAACTTACCGTTGATTTCGTAAGGTTTTGTATGTAACTCCTTTATACTCACAGAAACAAATTTTAGTTTAGGAATGGAGGGTTGGTTAGCGTCATCAAAATCAGAGGGAAAACCATCAAAGGGGTCTTTTCGCCAGCCGACGATGTTGACCTGGAGTTTGGAAAGGTCCTGCGGCACGCCGCTAGGCAAGGGGTTGAAGTTTACGCGTAGTGTTCTGAGTTTGTCGGAGACAAGATAATGCTAAGCGGAAAGGTCAAGGTGGAACTCTAAGCAAAGCCAAAGTCTAAATTCGGCTTTTGCTTAATTTTGCGTTGGTGAAACATGTGTCTTTGACTCTGCGGGACGCCCAGCATCTTTGCTGGAAAAACTTCAAGAAAATCAATGAGAAGCTTGACCAGGAGAGGGGCAGGGGCTGGACGCCCTTTGTGATGGTTGCGGACTTGCTTGAGGAGGCTGGTGAGGTGGCGGCTGTTGTCAAGGGGTTAGAAGGCTTTAAGCCTCCTGAAAAACCCAAGACAAAGGAGATGTTAGCCACAGAGCTTTCAGACTTGCTTTACATAATCTTCGTTTTGGCGGAGCATTATGGCATAGACTTGGAAGAAGCCTTTCTGCAAACAGTAAACGACTACATTCTCAGATTCATCAAATGAGTAGATATTAATTATTTACCACCCGAAAAAATTAGGAGCGTAGGATATTTCATGCCATATTCGTCTATTAGAGCACCTAATCTCTTCTCTACGTCCGAATCAAACCATACTTGTGCGAATCCAAGGTCTTGCTTTGCGAGGTCAGGCGAAAACCAAATGTTAGTTTCAAAGGTTTCCATACGAATATTTGCCAGTTTAGCTGCTTTCATAGCTTTAGTGATTTCGTGCGGCTCAAAAAGTGAGTCTCCACTTTCTTTGTGAAGTCTGATGTATGTTTCCTCAGCCCTATTTTTTGCTTCTGTGCTTAACTCGATGAGGCAGACTCTTCCTCTTTTCTTAACAACTCGAGCAATCTCTTTAACAATTTTAACCATATCCTTTGGATTTTTTAGTTCTTCGAGAAAACGGTAACTAACAACCATGTCGGCAAATTCATTGGGTATAACGCCTTTAAGATCAGCTGCGTCAGCCTGAACGAAGGTAACTAGACACTTGACGTCCCACTTGTTTAGATTCTCCACAAACTCAGCCAAGTACTCGTCGGAAACATCCACACTCAGCACTCTTCCACTTTCTCCAACAATTCTTGCCAGAGAAACAGTAAATCCGCCTCGCCCGCAGCCCACCTCGACAACGGTCATGCCTTGCCGCACTCCAATTTTTTGCGCAAGCTTTAACTTCAGTTTAAAAATGGCGTCTTCAAGCTCTTTAGAACCCGTTATATTCCAACCCATTTAGATTCTCGCCGTATTCAGTAAAGTACTTCAAATAATAAAAATCGACGTTATCTTGGCTTCATTCCGCAAACTTTGATGCTTGCAACCGAGCTCGCAATTTCCTTTACTTCTCTAATGGAGAAACGTGTCTCTTCAAGTATTTTTACTTCTTGAAAACCAGCTTCTCTCATTAACGCCATGTATTCGTCCTTCATCACCGCGCCGGCAACGCAGCCAATGTATGCTTTTTTACTCTTCTTTATGGTTTCAGGCAGGTCCTTCAATAAAACAATGTCTGAAATCATTAACCTCCCGCCGGGCTTTAGCGTTCTAAACGCTTCTTCAAAAACTCTCTTTTTGTCTGGCGAGAGGTTGATGACACAGTTTGAAATGATAACATCAACTGTGCTATCGGCGACGGGGAGGCTCTCGATTTCTCCGAGTCTAAACTCCACGTTCTTATAGTTGCCTTTTCTAGCATTTTCTCTAGCTTTGTCAATCATTTCAGGGGTCATGTCAACACCTATAACTTTTCCCTTTTCTCCAACCTTTTTTGAGGCGATGAAGCAATCTAGTCCCATGCCTGAACCGAGGTCAAGAACCGTTTCTCCTTCTTTCAAAGATGCAAGTGCAACTGGGTTTCCACATCCGAGACTGATATTAGTGCCTTCTGAAAGGGATATCAGCTCTTCTTCTGTATAGCCTAATTTTTTGCCTGTTTCTGGACCACAGCAACACGTTTCTTTTTTGGCTATTTTGGCGTAGCCTTCTCTCACAATTTTCTTTATTTTATCTTCTTCCACATTAGACACCTCTTTATTTGAAAATCTCTTTGAGCACTGGTCCAAGGGCTTCTTTTACTGTGTTTGCAAGTTTTTCCGTTTTAACCAACATTATGCAACAGATTTCACCCTTTTCTTCGCAACCTATGACCACTAGTTTATCATCTGGTTTTAGTTTTGCTTTTTCTCTAACATCTTTCGGCAGGACTATTTGACCCTTTGAATCTATCGTCACTACGGCATCAACTCTGCAACATCCTACAGCATCAGTCATATTTCTCCCAGTAGAAAGCAAGACTGCTCGGAATATTTAAATTTATCGGATAAATCTGAATTTTCAGATAAATCCACTATTCCAATGTAAGAGTATCAATGTCTCAACGGAAAGTTGCTCTATCCAAAAAATAAAAAACTTGAAATTTAAATGCCCCGAGCTGATTTCACATGGATCCTGCCATCATCCCATAGAGCAAACCGAAACTCACACTGCATGCCCATGCTATTAGAGCATATGTTAATACTGTTTTCCAGCGGACAATCCTCGAAACAGCCATCATGTTTGGTATGTCATAGGGCTGTCCCATAAGCCACGAGAGAAGCGCAGCCTTCGACATGCCCAATTGAAGCAGACTTCTGCCCAAAACTATTTCGACAAGTGTTGGAGTATACAACGGACCGCCAACAACCGAGGCTAAAAACACGCCTACTATCCCAGTCAGGTAGCCTTCAACTATTCCTGGAGGAGTATAAGCCGTAACATAACCAACTATAATAAGACCTACGATGAAGTAGGGCAAAATCTGCTTAGCTAGGTATCCTCCAAACTTCAAAGCCGAAACCAGCCTTTCATCAAGGGGAGGCCTAACAATTTCAACAGCTTGTCGAGCCGCGTTGGAGTTTTGGCTTATTCGGTGCTCTTTTTCGATCGCTTTCCCCCATGGTGTTTTGGCGATTATTACTCCAGCAAGAGCTGCAGTCACTAGGGATACTACTATCCGCACTCCCGCGATTTCCCATCCGAGAAATTCGCCAGTTATGAAGATTGTCAGTATGTTTGCGGCTGGCGCCATGAGAAGGAAAGTTATCGCCGGCCCTATTCCCGCACCTGTATACAGTATTCCTGCAAAGAGGGGAACCATTGTGCAAGAGCAAACGGTGAAAAACGGGGCTAATCCGGCTCCAAGGGCGTAGCCCGCAACCTTGCTGCTGCCCATGTATTTTGTTATGATCTCCTTTGGCATGAATTCATAAACTAAGCCCGCAGCAGTAAATGCGAAAAGTAGACATATCCACGCATGAGAGAAGTAGTCCCATAGATACTGGAGCGGGATTTCATACCAGCTGTATTTTGAGAAGTCTTTTGGCTGCAGCGTGGGAGCTAGAGAGTAAGCACTAACGCGAGTGTAAATTAGATAACCGACAACCGCAAAAACAAAAATCAACAGAAGGACTGTTCTAATTTTTCTAGCCGAGTTTTCGTTCAGTTCTGCCTCACCTTGCTATTTTGCAGCTTCCCTCAGTATGGCTTCAACATCCTCCTTGTCGGGTACCCAGCCCATCGCCTTTACAACTCCGTTCACCGCCAACACTGGAGACAGAAGCAAGCCATACTTTCTAATAACCTCTCTAGAGATGATATCTAATCTATTCACCTCGACCTCGATTCCCTCAGCTCCGAGCTTTCGAGCCACCGTGTCCACATTCTCCTTCACCGCCATGCACCTATAACAAGGGGGATTAGGACCGATCACCTCAACAATCACCTTTTTCATGCAATCACCACTTTATTGACCCGAAATTTCTTGATGAGGACTGTCCAAGTATTTACGTATGAGAAGCCTAAACTCATCAAGGGATGGGAACGCGCCCTCTGAGACAACCTGACCATTGATAAGAACGAACGGCACTCGAGTGCCTACCATGAGATGCTTGCAGACGTGTGGCGGATACATGTCGTACTTTCTTCGACCACTTATTATCTGCCTCTCGATCTCGATTTGTTCCTTGAACTCTTCCCTTAGTGCCCTGACTGTTTCGTTTCTTTCCATCAGCATCTTCCGTAATCTCTCAACAGCACTTACAGAAGCTATTCCAGGACCACAACAACCCGTGAAAGGATCTCCTTCGTATATTTCTACCTTTATTTTATTTTTTGACATGTGACTACACCCCATACATATAAGCTATCCGTACCCATATTTTTTTCTCAAGGTTCTGAGCGTTTGCTTCAGCTCTTCCCTAGTTGGGAAGTTTATAGCGCCCGTTGGACATTGTGGTCTACACGACTGGCAACCCACTAGACAGTCATAGGGTCGAGCGACTACCACTTTGTCTCCCTGTTTCTCGTAGACGTGATCGTGGCAGAACTTAACGCAAACCTCGCAACCGGTGCACAGCTCATAGTCAATTGTGGGGTACCACTCTATCTCCTTTCTAGGCAATCCTGAATAAGTCTTCTCGCCCAACAATAGCACCTACAGTTTTGGCTATTTCTCAGCTTGTTTTTTCATTGTTACTGAAACATGTATCTCTTTTACGGCTTTTATATAGGATATAGCGCCCACCACTGCTAACACCGCCCCACAAACATAAAATCTAAACGCGCACACAATCCCCCACAACATCAGAATTAACCCCCAGCCACAACAATCCAACCCGCGAGATTGTCAGGTTCTCGTCTTCAGGGATTGCTTTTGACGTATCCATATTTCTTCCTTAGATCCCTGAGCAGGTGTTTCAGCTCCTCCTTCGAGGGGAAGCTGATGGCTTCGGTGGGGCAGCGTGGCGCACAGGACTGGCTGGGCACGTTGCAGTTGTAGGGATCGTCGACTACCACCTTGTCTCCTACTCGCTTGTACACTTTCATGTGGCAGTAGTCAACGCAGAAGTAGTCGCATTTGCTTGGGTCACACTTTTCAGGGTCTATTTTAGGGCACCAGTTTATCTCCTTCCTTGGAAATCCATAGGGTTCTTGAGGAGCGATGACCTTCTCTCCATAGTATCGCTCTTCGGAACGATACTTCTCTCCCATCTATGCTGTCACCAGCTTACTAACAGCTTCTTCAACCTTCTTCATGACTTCTTGCGTTTCCATGTTTCTTAGGTCTAGGGAGACCACTTGCTTGTCGAAGTCGAGGGCTTTCTCCGCGAATGCGTCCTTGAACATCTTCCTCTGCATCCTTGGGTCGCACCCGCCAACGATGTACATGGTGTCCTTACCCCCTTCATGGAGATAGTCCCTCCAGAAGTTGTCGCCGTCGTCGACGCAGAGTTGCGGATGAACGATAGCATACTCCACATCAAGCTCGTTTCTAACAAAGTTTATCAACTTCCACAGATCCAACTTCGCAAAACCAGGGCACTCGCCTGTGCAAAAGCACATTATAAATCTTGGCAGTTTCTTTTCGCTCATATGTCAAGCCTCTCATGTAGAAACTCAATAACAGTATTTAAATATTGCTATTATCTTCACTTAAGCAGGTGTCTAGAAATGAGGTACCAGAACAAGTTCAAAGCTAAAATTTTCAATGCACTTTCAGACCCTATTAGACTTGAAATACTCGAGATCCTGCGCGAAGGGGAAAAATGTGTATGTGAGATAACTCCACAAATTGGAATTATTCAGCCTCTGATTTCTCGTCATTTAAAGATTCTAAAAGATTGTGGGCTAGTGAAGGACAGAAAAGAGGGAAATAGAAGATCCTATTCAGTCATAGACTTAAGAATATTCGGCATAATTGACGCAATCACGCCGGAACTGATGGAAACCCTTTCAGAACGCATAATTGAACAAATAGCTTAGCTAAGGCGGAGCTATTATGGAGGCACGCTTTGAAGAAATACCGGAATGCCAAGCGTGAAGAAGGCAATATCGACCTTCTATCGTTGAAACGGGAAATTGAGGCATTCCTAAGTAATTTACGGGCTTCTGATGAGAAAAATGAAGATTCAATGGCTGAGGCGGAGGAGATGTTAATTGATTTGATAAAGATGATTGAAGAGAGTCGTTGCCAACCATTCAGACCCAAAAAACTTTAAATTGTCCAGTAGGAACTGATGGTTAAATTCTCTCTTTTAAACTAAGTTTTCAAAAAAATTATGACGTCTTCATCTTCTATGTAGCGGTTTCCTTTCTTATCTTTGCGTATTGGAATACCTGTTTCCCTTAGTTTTTCTCCTTTCGGAAAATCGAGAAAAACATAATAGGAGTCTCCACATGGCATTATCAGCCTCAAACATGTGAGTTCTCTTCCAAGGGATAGTCCGCTCTGTTCTATGTTGTAAACAACGGAGTTAGGCTTTAGCTCTATGGCTAGCCGCTCAAACTCTTTCCAACTCTTAACTTTAACAACTCCACCATTCAACTCTGGTCACTCTTCACTCTTTTTATTCAAGATTTAACCTAAAACGCATAGTAAAGCAATTGGGGGAAAGTTAATAGCAATATTTAAATTTTGTTATTTTCTTTTTTACTATGCACACGGTAAGTTAGAAACAAGCAAGTGAAAGAATTGCCGAAAAAAGAGAAAAAGAAGAAAAGTTGGAGGGAAAGACAGCGAGAGAGACAGATAAGGCAACAGAGGGCACAAGAAGCTTATCGAATGCAACAAGAAAGAGAAGCTGAAAGAAAGCCGAGAAAATGGCCAAAAGGCAAAATATTCGGGGCACTCTTCATGATTATCCTTATATTCGGAGTCTATGGGGCATGGCGATACACACAACCTTCTACGGAACCTCCACCAATCAATCCGGCAAACCCTCTACAAACACCATATGAATTTGCTTTGAGCGACATAAATGGCACTCAATTCTCGCTGGATAGTTTCAGAGGACGGGTCATAGTCATACATGTCATGGGGGTTGGCTGCCATGGAAAGATATACCCAGTCAACGACAACCAGCTTACACAGTTAAAAACAGTCTGCAGTGGCTTCTGTGGAAAAGAACCTGTCACTTTGATAACAGTCGCTGTCGCGACATGCCCCAGCAGCGATCTTGAACAGATCCGTGCCACATACGGAGTTACTTGGCTGTTGGGAAACGATTATGCCGACGGAAAAATAGACATAGCGCAAGAATATGCAGCCCAAGGGGATGGAACAATAGTGCTAATAGACAAGTCATTTCGCATTTCCGGCTCATACAGCACGATTACTGCTTCAACATTATCGACACAGATTAACCAGCTTTTAGGAACATGATGAAAATGTTTGAAGAACTTTTAGGTTTATTCTTTCTTGGAATCGCAACCTTTCTTTCACCATGCTCAATTGCTCTTATATCGGTTTACTTGACATACGTCGTAGGCATAAGCAAAAGCGTACGCAAAGCCTTCATAATTGGCTGTAGCTTCACTATAGCCATGTGCCTAGTTTTCTTCTTTCTCGGATACGCCGTATACTCTCTTATTCCAGTAGATCCAGCAACCTACCGATTCTTCTTCGGCATCGCAGGCCTTCTCCTCATTCTATTTGGAATTAACAACTTAGGCCTGTTCAAGAGAATCCACTTTACAAGCAACGTTAGCAGCTCTTTTACCAAAGGAATCAATGCTTTGAAGTTAACTGCTTTGACGCGTTTTTCAAAATACAATTATGCATTAGGCTCATTTCTGTTCGGAGCAGTCATCTCCCTAGCTTTAGGTCCGTGCTCCTTATCTTTGGTTTTGCCGGCCATACTGCTAACCGTGTTTAGTGCGCCCACACCTTATCACGGTGGCCTTTTGCTTTTCACTTTTGGTCTAGGTCATGCTCTACCAGTTATTTTCCTAAGCGTGCTGCTGGCAGCAGCAAGAAAGGCTGTAAGCGAAAAGACCACTATAGCAGGCGAATGGCTAACCAAGATTTTTGGAATAGCTTTTATTGTAATTGGCGTGGTTATGATTACTTATTTGTTGGGAGGTTGGTAAAAAATGAAGCGAAATAAAGTGAAAGTCGAAGTCTTTATGCCTTTAGGCTTCTGTGTCTGCAATTTCGCGCCACTTATGGAAAAAGTGGGACAAGTAACATCAAAGTTTAAAGATTTGCTAGAAGTTCAGATGAAGTCAACCAAGTCATCAGAGGCGTCCAAGTACGGAGTTCAAGATATGTGCGTCGTAGTAAATGGAAAAACCAAGCTTCCCTCAGATTTTGATAAGAAAGAGCTTGAAGAGGCTATCAAAGATGCTAAATCATAAAATGTCTAATTCGAAATTCCCTTAAATCAGTTCAGCTCGAAGCCTCAGCGAGACACAACCATGAAAAGGGTCACTTTAGTTGTCCGCCAAACCGAGATAAGCAAATTATTTCCTAGCGGTTTACAGCTTCTATTGGAGGATAACGCGTCTACTCTTGATGCCATTAAAGCCGTAGATGGAGAGTTAAGGAGAAGATGCGGAAAATTTCCAGTTAAAGGCTTTGAAAGTTTATTTCAAATGGTTTATCATCCTTATGAAGATAGATTTTACAACCAAGTCGCGATACAGGCGCACGTAAAGTCGAAACCATTTCTGAATGTAAGAGAAAGCCCAAAGACGCCTTTGCCAAGCGAAACGGTAATAATTTTGGTTCCTCATGGCGGGTGCCAAACGGATTGGGAGGAGCCAGTTAGATAAAGAATGGAAAAAAGGAGAAGTTGCTACAGTTTTTTGTAGACTATGTCTGTTTCTCTTACGCGTTGTGGAACTTTTAGGCCTATGCTTTGTCCTGCCTCGGCCCTCTGAACATTCTCGTGCTCAATCTGCATGGATTCCACAACTTGTTCGAAATCTGTGGTTGGTCCCTTGATGACTATGCGGTCGCCGACAGCCAAAGGCGCCGTAAGCTCA
>Ga0315308_1000827_pt1 | contig 17700 bp, 8 predicted proteins | sample TDP3_MG_FD_203078 | JGI IMG/M metagenome (GOLD analysis project Ga0315308, IMG submission 203078) | Freshwater sediment microbial communities from Lake Towuti, South Sulawesi, Indonesia - TDP3 | ecosystem: Environmental > Aquatic > Freshwater > Lake > Sediment | place: Indonesia: South Sulawesi... | reverse complement strand
GTGAGGGACTAAATACAGCTTTGACGTTCGTCACAAGAGCGGTGGCTGCTGTAGCGATATTTACGTCCTTTGCATTTGTGTTGGGGTGGAGAGAAATTGTGAGAGGATTACAGGGTTTGCGGATACCGCAAGAATTGGGTCTCCTCCTGAACATGGCCATCATCCACATACCTCTCTTCCTCAGAGAGGCTGTGAAGATGCTGTCAGCCAGAGAGTCACGCATGATGAGAAAGATCAGATTCAAGGAAGTGTGGCGAATTCTGTCGACTGTGGTTGGCGACCTCTTGCTGAGAAGCTATGAACGTTCATGGGTGCTTGAGAAGGCTATCAAAGCCAGAAGTTTCAGGGCAACAGAGCTTTCTTGGGAGACTCCTTCTGAAGTGATGGGAATCAAAGACTTACTGTTGTTGTCGTTTTCCTTATGCATTCTGGTATTAGGAGTCTTTCTTGGGGCCTAAGCTATGCTACTGACACTAGACGATATCCATTTCAAGTACCCTGGGGGTTCAGAATTGTTGAGAGGAGCGGGTTTCTTGGCGGATAGGGGCGAGGTAGTGTCAATAATAGGGCGGAATGGAAGCGGCAAGACGACCCTCCTCCTGATCGCGGCTGGGCTTCTTGAGCCTCAGAGAGGTATCGTCTTGCTGGAGGAGAAGCCTCTGAAAGAACAGTTACCTGAGGCCCGTCGGATGATAGGTCTGATTTTCCAGGACCCGAATGACCAACTCTTTAACCCGACGGTATACGACGAGATAGCCTTCGCTCTTCGCCAACTTCTGTCTTCTGAAGCCGAGGTAGAAAAAGAGGTTAAACAGATTGCTGAAAAGTTTCACCTTGGAGACCTGTTGAGTCGACCCCCCTACAGACTCAGCATAGGAGAGAAGCGCAGGGTGACCTTGGCGTCAGTGCTAGCCTATGATCCCGACATCGTATTGTTCGATGAGCCTACCGCTAACCTGAGCGCCAAGTCCGCTGAGGAGATTGAACAGATAGTCGAGAATGCTAGAGACGCTGGAAAAGCTGTGGTGGTGGCTTCGCATGATGTGGAATTCGTGGCTAACGTATCTAGCCGGGTTTATGTCCTCAATGAAGGATCGATGCTTGGAGGGTCAAGTGCTAAGTCCATCTTGTCTGACGAATCGTTGCTTGCCCTCGCCGACATGAAACCTCCGCTGCTATCACAAGCCTTAAGCCTATTGAAGCTCAGACTGAAGGAGAACCCTCTCACAATTAGGGATCTGGCAGAAGCCACAAGCGTAACCCAATATGATGACCAATGACCTGACCGAGATCAGAGACGGGAAAGACGCTCGGAACGGCTTGACATCACTCTTCTGATCTCTATCCCCTGCCACAGATAATCCAGTCAACCGCGAGTCCGGCGTGGAACCATAAAGGGTGCAGGTCGAATATACTTCACGCTCGCGATATGCCCCTTTAATGCCCGCTACATTAATATGATGGTTCCCTCGATGGGTATGATGAAGGCCCGAGTTGAAGGCAAAGATGCTATCGGCAATCGGTGAGTCAAACCGGACGAGAAGCAAAAGAAAACGGATTCCCAAGATACTCGCACCGGTTAATTCATTTGAAAGCACGGTCAAAGTGATCGATGCCGGGGCCGACGAGATATATTGCGGCGTTGCCATGACTGGAAAAGGCAAGAGTTTCGGGTTATACCGAGGCCCGGGTGCATCGCCAGCTCAATTACCTTCCTACGATGAACTTGGAAGGGTTGTACAACACGCTCACATTCATGGTGTAAAAGTAGTTCTAGTGGCAAATGAACCGTTCATGTCAGATGAATTGGAGGAAGGAATGAGGAATCACATCCGCTTGGGCGCTGACAAAGGTGTGGATGCGTTAATGATAGGTGACATGGGTGTGTTGTCAATAGTGAGAGATCTGGGCGTAAATGTGCCCCTTTATGCCAGCACTTATTTTGTGTCGATGAACTGTGAGGCTATCGATTTTCTGAGGAAATTGGGTTTTAGTAGAGTGATTCTGGAACGCCATTTGACCCTTCATGAGATATCTGAAATCGTCAAACATAGCAAAGTTGACATAGAGGTTTTCTGTCATTATGGAGGATGCTCCAACATCAATGCTTGCTGTTACTTCTATCATCTCAGGATGCCTAGCAAAGTCAAAGAGGAGTGGAGGATGATGGCGAGTAGTGTAGGAAGGCACACAGCTCCATGCACGATACCATATGATATATACGAGATTACTAATTGGGGGGACAAATTGCTATGTAACGCACCAGTGATGGACGCGTTAACATATTGTTCCCTATGTCATATACAAGCCTTGGTTCAGGCAGGTGTCGTCGGTTTGAAGATAGTTGGCAGATTGAGGCAATGGCATGGATACGGAGGTGTAGCGATGGACGTAAGGATCTACAGAAAACTCTTAGACCGAATAGCGAAAGATTCAGCAGGACCAGAAAAGCTTAGAGAGACCGTCTCCACGCTTAGGAAGGAATATGATCAATTGATGATTGAAGAGTGCAAGAGAACACTGAGAGCGCAGGGAGGTGGGACTGTAAAATACTTGCCTTATTACGACTTTTATTGTAAGCCAAAACGTTGTATCTTCTCTAACCTTTTCAATGCTCCGTACAAAGAGCAGGAGTTGAATCTGAGAGAGATCCGACTATGAGGTTCTCAGTGCAGACGACATCAAGTGACCTCGAGATGCTTCGGGAAGCGGTTAGTAGCAACTGTGACAAGGTGAGATTTGGCTCAGAATTCTGCGAGTGGAAGATACCTAGCTTGGCTGAGCTGGAGAAGGCATTCATGTTGGTAAAGGATGGAGGGAAAGACTTCACCTATGTGACGCCTCGAGTTTCAGACAGTGGAATAGGAAAGTTGGTCAGACAACTCGATTTTCTGAATGGGAAAGGAGAAATCGGTGTCGTGATGAATGATCTGGGTGTGTTGAATATCCTTGGTCGCTACCCTAATCTAATCCCGCATTTGGGTAGGCAACTAGTCCATGTGCCTGCGAGATGTCCATGGCTGAAAAGGAGCATAAGAGACACATTGTTGGAGAAAGTCGGGGGTATAGATGAAATATACTCTCAGACCAGTCTGAATTATCCGCCTACTATTAAGTTTTTTCAGGATCAAGGGGTTAGAGGCGTTGACCTCGACTGGATCCCTCGATGCTTCCCATACTACGATCTCTTAGCCAAAGCTGGGATTGACCTTTCAGTCCATCTGCATCTGGTACCTGTAACCCTCACAAGGAAGTGTCACACTGCACGTCTCCTTGGTGAAGATGCTCCGGACACCTGTTCAAGACCATGCACAGATAGGGCATTTCTATTGAAAAATCCGAGACTTGGACTAGGATTCTTTCTGCATGAGAACGCGGTCTTTCGCCTGATAGAGCCCTCTAAAAGAGATGTAGCGAAACTGCCCAGAAACGGTATCAGTGAGTTCGTAATCACAATGAGTCCGATCACGAGAATACTGAACCGAGAGAGAATTGAGGAACTTGTACTTCAGCTGAGACAGTTGGCAAGCTGATGAAGGAGCATGTCTCTGGGGCTTATTTGTCCAATCATTTGAGCCTTTCCCAATCACTGTGTCCTGACAGAGTGTTCTGGGGGCACTATTACTGACCGATCGGTAGTTCCGCGACTTATTATCTGCATTCTAAGAGGGTAAGACCTGGGGCCAATCAATAATCATCGCTAGGATGCGGTTCCGAGACCAAAGTATTTATTATTTCTCTCCTTATGCATTAATGAGGAACGTTGAATGCTAAAATCCCACAAACATAGAGTTAGAAGAATGATTAGAATTCTCTCTATGACCTTAGTTTTTCTGTGCCTACTATCGATTTACATGTCTCCCGTTAAAGCGCATAGGTTGTCCATTCTGGTTGAAAGGATTAACATTGTGACGAGTTTAAGACCGGAGTGTTCAATCATAGATGTGGACGTAAGAAGCATTGAGATTCTGACGTTGCTCGGACCAACTTACCTTGTTGGAAACATCAGTATCAAAGTATACGACCCAGAGGGCTCGCTTTATGTGGAAGGGAAGTCGGACGATAAAGCAAGATTCAGCTTTGAGCTTCCAGTTCCGCCGAAGCCGGGGAGGTGGCGAATCGTTGCACGATATCCTTCTCCACTACACACAGCCGTCGTCGACTTCTACCTAGAGCGTTCGATTATCCCCGAGGAAGCACCCGAAGCGGCGCCGCCAGTATACATGATGGTAATTGCTGGATTGGGTTACGCCATCGGCGTGGCTGGGACTGTCATAGGCTACGTAGGCTGGAAAGCGGGAAAAAAGCGACAATGAGGGAGTGTTTCGAATCGGGGAATTCGCAGTCGATCCCACTAACCTACTGTCATGCGCACGTTTGGCACATGATTGCGTCTTGACATTTCATCAGTATCTGGTTGAGAGGTAAGCGGCATCCTCGTTATGATGTGAAATGATGCTTAATCTCATATGAGGGTTGCTATCTTCAAATTCCGGAATGGTTTTCCTATGCAGATAACATCAACCCTTGAAGAAGCTCTTCGGATGTTCATGATCCGCTTAAGATCTGTTGGTCCTACGGTGGAGATGAGGATCTTTGGAGGACGGAAACCATCCGTTGAGAGTCTAACTCTTAAATGGCTGCAACTTCCCTCCCGTGTCGAATTCGCCGGTAACTATGTCAAGCGTCGTCCGGTCACAGATGTCCTGGCGTTCCATTCAAGGATCATTTTTCTCATATCCGCGGCAGTCTTACGAAGTATATCCTCGCGTTTGTATGTAGAGGGAAGACAGCGAAGTTCTACGCTGAAATGGTCTGCTATTGTTGGCTGTACTATGATTTGATTCGTACTTGAAGCCAGCGTAGATGTGTCGGAATATCTAAACATTATTCTTCTTAATGAACCTCTTTCTGTTACTTCTTCCTCGGCTCTAACATCGCTCACCATACTATCTTGACGCAACCTTTCAAGTAGGAACCTCGTGAACTCATCAAGCTCTCTAGGCATTACCTTGACGGGCAAGTCTACTGTCGAGGGTTGACCGGTCTTGATCAGCTTCTTGTCTTCTTCAGGTCTCCACCTTCTCATTAGTGAGGGGGTGATGATCGTGGATGCTAGCATGGAAGCAATGACAGAAGCAAGGATCGCCGTGGAACATGAAAGAACAAGCGATATCAATCCCCATTCAGCTGAGGCTTTCTCTCGGACTAGAAGTGTGCCAAGGAATGTGTTGGGCACCAAACGATAGCCCAAGATTCCTAGTAGGTAACCCAAGCCGCCGCCGATAAACCCTATGACAGTTGCCTCAGCCATAAATAATGCTACGATGTGAGTTGGGTTCAACCCAACGGATGACAGAGTTGCTATCTCATTCCTGCGTTCGTGAACCATGCCTAACATTGAAGCAGAGATGTTTAGGATGACGAGAATCATCAGAAAAGGTATCAATCCAGCTCCCTTCTCTTCAATGAACGGTCCGAGAAGTTGAAGCTGCAACGAATCTGGATGTGAAATGTAGACTCGGTATCCCGTGCCTAATACGATCATCCAAGCGAAACTGGAATACCCTTCTGCGGTGGCATTCCTGAGCTGAACGGTAACCCTTGAAGTAACTACGTTTGGTAATGTCAGAGCCGTATCATAGTTGACGATGATGACTTGATCTCCCCTCAAGAGTTGTGGTCCAGCGATGGGGTCCAATCTTTTCGGTATGAACGGTAGTCCGTCAAGATCCACAAGTGTCTCTAGAGCTGCTGGATCGAAGAAGCCTCTAATGACGAACTCCTTTCCAAAGCCGTACAGCTTGTCTCCAACGTTCAATATCCTCCGTAGAGTGGAACTCATGAGAATACCGAAGCTGTCGTTGCTTCGGAAATATTCACCATAGACGACGATCCTGTAAATACGTGTGAATGTCGACTCATTACACGACGTAACACCAATCACGCCATGGACAGGAATCTCGGCACCAGCTTTCGTATGAAGCGAACCTATTGGCCATTCCAACGGAATGTTTTCAGCCTTTGGAGAGACTAGGGATACGTTCTGCTGGTTCTTGAGCCACATTACAGAAGACTGTGGCAGTGAAAGAAAGGAAAGACTGGAGTAGAGTGGTACAGATCTTATCAAAAGCGCATCAATTGGGGCGACTGGTCTCAATGGTTGTCTTATTAGGCCATAGCCTGGAGATATCGATGTGAAGGTGATCAATCCGATAACGAGCACCACCGCATTGAGAAGACTTAGCACTGTTCTCAGTCTTCTTCTCCGAAGATTTCGAGAGGCCATTGAGAATGCGATGATGATAGCGCTCCTGAGCTGGATTGAGCGGCGCTCGGCCTTCTTTTCATAACATATACGCGGCAGTAAGATTGCGGCAACCTTCCAAAAGATCAAACTAGAAACAGCCGTCATGATGAGTAATGTTTGTGATGTGATGTGGGATCCAGGATAAAAAGCGAAGAAAAAAGACAACAGGATCGTAAAAAAGATGACCGTGGTTAATAATCTATTGGACAGAGAAAACTTCCTTCGCCCTGCCGTCGGAATCTCTATGTAGCTCTCCCTTTCCGTCACAAGATGAGCAAGTGCAGAAGCGATGAAGACAAGCAAGAACGGTACCAGCAAGGCTGTTTGAGAACTTACCTGGAACGAGCCTTGGAGATAGTCTATAGTCTTGGAGGTCAAGATGTAGGCGCCACGCATCTTCGCGAAGGATTCATCATATAGCCCCGACTTCATGGACACTAATGATGAGTTCATCAGGTTGCGCGCGTCTAGGAGGTCTTGTCTTTCAATTGCGACTAAGAACTCTCCATCCTCAGCGTCTTTGAGCAAGGAGAAAGCCGAATCTAACTTCTGACTCAACCTTGCCAGATTGGAGTTTAGACTATATTCCCTAATGTCTACACGTAATACTTCGCCCTGGGATAGATTGAACCACCCCAGTCTCCCTTTGATCGTGAAGGTGTCAGAGAGATTAGCTCGAAGGTTTCTGGCGAACACAACTATGGCTACTTCTGTGTCGGCTGGAATGACCACAAGCCTCTCGTTGAAACCGAACTTCCTGACCAAGTCGGCACCGTTTCCATATCTGGTTACAAGACCATCACTCAAGGGTGCGTCTGGGCGCATAACCGTGAACTCGTAATGATCGGCTTCTTCTGTGCTTTCAACAAACCGTACATTCCCGTCGATATGGAGTGAAGCCCCTTTTCTGAGGACAAATGTGAATAAGGTTGTGGTTCCCGCTTGTACATACGTATTCCACAATGAAGGTACGTAATCTATGCCCGGTGTGTCGGGTCTATCCAGCAAAGCATAAATAGAGTACGCTCCTTCATGATCAAGAGCAAAAATGAACTCACCGTGAGAGTCAGTCATCGATCTTTTCACCACCGCTCCTGTCTGATTCAAAATAACGATCGACGCACCTGAAAGCGGCTTTCCATCCTCATCGTGAACAATGCCAGTGATAACAGTTGAGCTCTGTCCTTGTACATCATTGGTCTGAATCAATATGGTGAAAGACAGAATTATACAGACTGCGATGGGTATATGTGACAATATTCGCATAACAGACCATCAACGACTAATAACAGATGCCCATTTTTTACATTATAAACGTTTTTGCCCGGTTCACCATTCTTCCCAATAGACAATGGCCTAGAAGAAGCAAGAGGACGTCAATATCTCTGGGAAAAAAGAACCTGCTCGTGGCAAATCTCTCCTAGGAGGACTAACGGAGAGTGGAAGAAAAGAAAAAAAAGATGTGAGGATTCTCGGGCTTTTATGCTGGGAACAGGTTTCCGTATATCTGCAGGTTGTGTAGGCCGCCGAATACCCAATGTAGGAGATAGCCTATTGTGAAGCCGAAGAATAAGCCTAGAGCTAACGGTCTGCCTCTCTCGTTGTATAGCCTTACGCCGCCTAGTCTTAGGGTTAAGGCTTTCAGTACCCAAGCTATGAGCATACCTGTGCCCCATGATGGGTCGTCGCCGCCATCCCAACCGATGGACGCGACTATTCCTATCGGATTGACCGCGAACCACGTCAGCATTCCTCGCAGGACGTATACCGCGAAGGCTATTATGAAAGAGATTCCGATGGCTCCAATCATGCCTCCAGCTTCAGCCGCATTTGGCAGCCTGATGTATCCCCAACTTCTAATTGCTGGATCTGCTTTGTTCCTCAATTGGTCAGCAAACGTGCCTTCTACCCTTCCGTAGCCGGGCGAGCCGACTGGGAACGGCCATGCGTACAGCCATATTACGCTTGCTAGGACGGCCACGATCAGATAGGTCACTATGGCTATTGCCGCGGCTTTAGCCATATCGCTTATTTTTACTCTGGCTTCGTCTGCAAGTTTGAAGCCCACCAGAGTACCAGCCATCCATCCGCTAAGCATTGGTGGCAACCGATTGTGTTCGCTCGGGAAGTCTATGGTAAAGTTGCTTGTGAAGGTTGCTGCTCTGCTTGCCTCTCCAGCCATACCAGATGTTGAGAACATTAGGATTCCTGTTGCCCACATGGGGCTAAAGTGGTTGTGGAATCCGAAGGCTCCGTATCGACCTGGAGTTTCGCCCGCTATTCTTGCCATGCCTATGTTCATGATCAACATGGTGAATATCACGAAGATCAGAGCATACCATATTGGTGTACCAGCTGAAGCCCAAGCAACGACGGACAGAATTATAGAGACTATCAAGCCAATCCATGCCACCCTTAGGGAGAGTATTCCTCCTTCTTCCTCCATCTCTGGAACAGGCCCAGTTAACCCTCGGAACATCTTCATCACCGTTCCCCTGTTCTTCAGCGCCGGATATATGACGATAGCGAGCAGGGTGCCAATCTCTATGGTATGTTTCCAGCCTGGCATCTGAGGCGGAAACTGATTCATCCATTGGACATCTATCGTCCAACTGTCGGTTCCATATGGCATGGGTGGAATCCACCCAATGCTGGTGAATAGCACCGGGAAGAATATGTGATATATTGCCCAGCCGAGCACGAAGCCGTTGATGCAGTCCATGGGCCAGAGGTAGGCAAAAGCTATCAGCCAAGGCCAGGGTTCAATGAAGAGGTCACACCATGGAATGAGGTTCCAAATCGCGAAGTCCTCAGTCCAGACGACCCGATAGAAACCCAGATAGCTTGGGGGCGATCCTGGAACAAATGGGTAAAGCACACCTAACGCGTGAAGGATCGGCACGTATATTAGCACTGAGATTGCCAGACCCAGCCAGAAGTACTTTGCTGGTGATCCCTTAAGTACGCTTGGGCGTCCCTTCTGTGTAAGGTTTACAAGTTCCATCTGAATGCCAGCCAATGGGAATGGCAAACCTTCAACACGTGTCCACCAGTGTCGCAGAAGTATTGCTGTAAATAGACACATAAACGCGGCGCTACCCCAGAACAGGAAAGTCCAAGCTAACGTCGGAGACCATTCAGCCCAAGGTATGTTCCATGTCGATCCAGTAAGCACCGCTACTGCGGTATCTCTGTCTCTTATTGGACCCCAAACCATAGGATCAATGTAGTCCAGTCGATCAGGCCAAGTCATTGCTACGCCCATTCCCATGGCAAACTGCTTGATGATGGGGTTACAGATCGCCTCATGTGGGACCCCAAAAATGGTGAATGAGGCGCCAACGTAATACATTATCGAAATCACTGCTATCTCCTGAGCTGTAAAGATCGGCTTTACACTATTCACCAACGCCAAGAGGATCATGAACAGAAACATGAAGCCAAAGAAAATGGACTCTCCTTGGTCGCCAGTCCATGTGGGATACCAATTCACATGCGGAACCAGCCCAGCCACAGAGTACCAGCCAGCTGTTACCGTAATGGCGATTATGCCAACAATCAAAGCCTTAGTTGTCAGCCCTGGAAGACGTTCTATTTTCTCCTCCATATTTTTTCGCCGTACATATCTCTTACTTTTTGCCTTATAAGCTTTTGGAGAACCCAATCAGAAACGAATTTACTCGCTAATCTGACAAAAAAGAAGGCGGAGCCAGCAAAAGGTCGCTTAGAAGGGTAAGACCCATACGGATGTAACGACTAACGCTATGGCGACTCCCGCCGCGACGGCTATGACTTCGCCCAACATGATGCCGGCCGCCACTAGCTGGCTCTTTGACTCAAAGAAATCCTTTCCCACGATTCTCCAGAACACAACCCTTATGATGAAGCCAATCAGGTATGTCACCGCATAGGGGGGATACGTTACTGTTCCTGCAGCTATGGCTATGAAAGATATCGGAGACCTCGCAAAATCAAGCACCAAGTGTAATCCAATGCCTATAGCAATTGAGATTAGAAGCCAGTCGAATCTGAAAAGACCGAGCTGACGACCCTTCATCCATAAGGATTCATATGTTACATTGATGGGCCATATCATCGAGGCTCCGGGATACCTGGCTGAGGGTACGGGCGCCATGCTCCAGAAGATCTGGACGAAGATTAGCCCGAAGATCATGGCAACCGGGAGGAATATCCAGTAGGCTTTGATCATGCTTCTGGCGGAGGTATCCGTCAACTCACAAACCTTTAGATTGCTTAGTTGTGGACCAATGCCGGTTAGCCAAGGCCAAGGCACAAACCATATATCCGCCTTTGAGTAGCCGGTGGACCATATAAATAGACGATATACGTTATTAACCTGAGCCTGATATGTCACTCCAGTTGTTCCTAACATGCGTCCATCAGTTAATGCCATGAGAATCGGAAAGCCTACTAGGAACGGAACCGTATACAAGAGCGGGAATTCAGGAGCGAGGACCATGTATAGAGCTATACTCACAGCATAAGAGACTACCATCGGTACTAGAACCCACATCTTCAACGAGAAAGTTTCTGGAAGCTTTCGTCCACCCCTCGATTCTGAGCTTCTTAGAAGCACCGGTAGGTTTCTTAATACGGGACCCAAACCGGCTCCGAGCCCGATACCGATTATTATGCTCGCCCAGAAAAACATTGTCGAGCGTTGTATGGCTAGAGACATAGACATTCCAGGAGACCACCAAGGTGCAAGATAAATACTGTAATTGACCGATATCCAGTTTCCTATGAAGTAGATTGCGAAAGAACCGATCACAATTCCTACTATCACGTTTACTGGCAATATCAAAGCCGCGGCGATAGGCATCAAGTCAGTTGCGACCCCAAGAATCGCGCCGGGTGCGATGGTCGTCAACTGAGACGAAAAGTCCATCCATGGGATCGGTATGATGGACAGGGATTTTCCTGTCCAAGCTTGCATAACAAATGGGTAAGCGTAAAGAACGAAGCCGTAGATGAAGCCGAGGGTACCAGAGGCGTAGAGGATGTGCAAGTCCTCTTCCTTCCTCGCCTCTGTAAGGGTTATGATCGCTCTTGCGTTCATCTGTTCTATCGGGAAAGGCAGCTGCTCTACTTCCATGAAGAGTTTCCGACCGAGGATCGCCATAGCCCAGAAGGCCATAGCCCAGAAAACTTGGTCGATCACATGTAGCATTATGGGCACGACCCAGGCTTCATGAAATATCGTTCTTATGGTGCCTATACCTGTCTCGGGCGGCGGAACCCACCAAGAAGGTATCTCGTCCGCTATCCCGAAGAATCGGACTATGGGTGAGTCCCTGAAGAAAACCCGGTATACCAGCAAGTTCTGAATAAAAACAGCAGAGCCAGACAGTAGATAGACCATTGTAGCCTCTTGTTTTGAGACGGGATGCCCAAACACCCTGCCAAGCTCAACCCATAGTATAAGTACAAACCATGAAACTGGAAAAGCCAACGCTCCACCCAGCATCAGGTCCAAGTAACCTATGGCTGGAATGAAGACCACTATGGTGTACAAAACAGCGATGCCAGAAACGAATGTGAGGCCAGATCTTATCTTGCTGATTTTGGTACTATCTTGCACAACCATTTCTCTACACTCCTTCTACCTTATCCTTGCCCCGTTTTCCTGAACATCTCCATATATCTCTTTCTCTCTTCTTCAGGCATGCTTCTCCAGAGTAGGAGTTGTTTCCTCAGGTTGTCTGTGAAGCGGGTGTTGAGCTTCATCCATTCCGGTGGGGCTCCGCTTAGCCTCGTGACCATCGAGAGCATCTCCCACCTTTCGCCTACTCTCTGGAATAGTATTCTGGTTATCTGGTGGACGCCGCTCTCATACGGGGAAATTCTAACGTCGGCGTATATGCCCTTGTATGGGGCGCCTTCGGCTTCACCCTCCTCAGACTTCATGCTGAGCAAGGAGAAGTTTGGCGGGGATTCGCCTACGTGCGCTGAGAAGAACTCCCTCAGGAAGGCTAGGATGCCTTCAACCTCCTCAATCGACGAGGTGAAGAAGGGCATTGGTATTGACCATTTGTCGCCCACAGGCTTCGTCGCTATCCTCCACTTCCTCTCTAGGCTCGGAACAACGAGTCTAGAGGCCTTGTAAAGCGGGTAGATTGACGAGATCAACATGGTTAACATGGAGACTAGCAATGCATAAACAACGGCTGAGGATGACATGTTCTGAATGACCGAGCCTGGAAACATCGTTGAAACGATATTGTTGACACCCATTGCCATGACGTAACCGAGGATTCCACCCACGAGGGAGTAGGTAAGAGACTCGGCGAAAAACACCAAGCTCACATGCATCGGCGAGAGCCCAAGTGCCCCGTAGATCCCTATCTCCCTTATCCTCTCGTAGACATTTCCAAGCATTATACTGAGTATTGAAAGGGATAGCAGGGCGAACGGGATTATCTGGGCTTCTAGTCCCATCGCTGTGGCGACTGACGCTTGCGTCAGCATCACGACCTGATCCTCGTAAGAGGCGTATATGAAGATGTCCGGTATGAGTTTGAATATGTCCATTGCTACATTCTGGACTGCTGACGCGTTTTGGACCTTGAGCGATATACTTGCTACCTGTCCTCCGAGGGATATGACATCGCCGTACGGCATAAGAATGGTTTCAATGGGGCTTATGTGGGTGTTATAGGGGTTCTTGCCAGGAAAGTTCATCATGATCGGCGTTATGCCTTCGCCATCGAGCTCAATTATGCCGTTGAACTCATCATCGATTATGCCCACAACCTTCAGTGGCCTTGAGAAAAGGTTTACCTCTCCGCCCGGTTGCTGTATCCCTAGCTCATTCGCAACCGATGAGGGCAGGATGCAGACGTACCGCTGTTCAGGCTGGAACCACGTTCCGTTCCCGCCCAGGAACACATCGAGACCTGTCACGTTAACCTCGTTCGGCGTGAGGCCGAGTATAGCATGAAGGATCACGCTGCGACCGTTATAGCTGAGTTGGAAGCCGAATCTTCCTTGAGTATTCGTCGCCTGATCTGTGTAGACCCATGCTCTCGGGACGACCTCGGCCTGCCCCTTATACTTTGCAGTTAGGATTTCGACGAGTGACTCGCCGAGTTCAGGCTGCCCAGCGCCCCATATGGACCTGTGCACATACACCCCGGGGTACAGCGCGTTGCCCGTAACTGGTGTTGGACGCACGATCTTTATGCCCCTCACCGAAGCCAAGTTAGTGAAGGCTACAACCATCAGTAGGAGGCTGATCAGAACCAGTGTGGTCCTGAACTTGCGTTTCCTCATATTCTCGACGCCTATGCCGAAGGACCATACGGCTGTGGATGTTCTGGCGACCTCGATCTCGTGTTTGCCCATGATCCTAATCCTGATGAACTTTATTGCTGAGAGGCCTCCCCCAAAGGTGATGAAGGCGATGGGCAGGATCAGCGTCAGGATCGAGAACCCTATCACGATCATCGCTGGGCTTGCGGCTATCCTAAAGCCTGGATGGACGAAGTAGTAGGCTGAAAGGATTATAGCCATGAACAGGACGAGCGATATCACCTTCTTCCTTCCCACGAGGCTAACCATCAGCTTCTCGCCTATTATGGTGAAGGGGATGAGGAAGGCTGCTAGGATCGGAACAGTGAACGATGCATCCTCCATGTTTGTCCTCGTGTAGAAGTATGCGTCCCTTACGAGCCTCCAAGCCTCACAAGCGTAGAGGTAAGCCTCCGAGTAGCGGTGCCGCGTGTACGCTTCTCTAGACTCTCTGATGAGTTCTGAGACTCTTTGACTTGCGCCGTATTCGGGGAAGTTGGTTATTCCGCGGTTGTATCCGGTTAGGATGTCGAATCTCCCCTTGCTGACGCCGTAAAGGTTCTCAGCAAACTGTAGGGCGGAAAGGTGGAAGCGGTACTGTTCCCCGACCTTGAACGTGTATCCTCCTCCCTCAACTCGATCCTGAGTTGCGTTCACAAGGAACGCTATGGGATACCTATACACCGTCGGAGACCCTATCACTATCTCTGAAGGTGTTGAAGGTGGAAATCCAATCACCATTATCGAGTATGCAGGGTCGGAGAATATTATGGAAGACAACTGCTTCAGGGCTGTGTGACCCGCCGACTCGTAGAGCGAAGGTATAACCGATAGGGCTTGGCTCGTGCCGAAGATCCTTGGCGGGGAGAAGGTCGTAGGATCAAGAGCATCGAAGACTACGGCGGTTCCAGCCTCAAAAACGGCAACCCAACCAACTGGCAGATTCTCGAAGAAAGCTATCTGCATGCCACCCGTATAGACCCCAGGGGGAGCATACTGGTATAGACCGTAGTCGGGAACATATATTGGAACGCCAGTGTCCCTATCGAATACGAAGGCATACAAATTAGCCGGTCCGCCTATAGAGGCTGCGGCTCCCCAAATCTCAAAATAGCCCTTTTCGTCGGCAAGAGTCCATGCGGTAATAGGCCATCGACCTGCTGAAAAGGCGGCAACATACTCTATCGGGGGACGGAAGTAGACAAGGGCATTCGGGACTGGATCGTACCATGCTTTTGTTGCATTGTAGAAGCCGACCTGACCCATCACGGCGCGCCAGAATTCGTTTGCTGCTTCTGCCTTCCGGTTCTCCACATCTACCCTATCATATCTCGGGGGATAATGCCAGTTAGCGTACTGTATCCACATGCCCAGCGTTTCAAATTGTGTGTTCAGTATTCTAGTCAGTAGGCAGTACGTCAGCTCAAGCTGGGTCTTCAGGTTTTCAAACTGTTCTTCCGTTAACCTGTCAAAGGTGTCCCAAGGCCTTTCGTAGGAAAAGCGAGGGTCATATGCAGTTGTGATCGTCACTCCCATATTCTCCACAAAGACATTAAACGGTTCACTGTCGTAGTTCCGCCCCCTTCCCGTCATGTACTCGTGCCTGGTCCTCTCGTACGGCAAGGCGGTTGCGTGGGCTATATCGTAGAAAGCATCAACAATGACCTCATACTGCTTCTTCGCCCCCTGCCTTATCTCCTCCATTATTCCTCCCCCACCGTAGACTGATTTGCTGGTCAAGTAGTCTCTTAGGAGGGGTTCCGTCCCAAGGTCCTGGTATCCTCCATACAACCTCATAAAGTCGCCTAACCGAGTAACGTAGGGAACTCTGGACCCGCCTGACAAGTCTAGGTTGAACTGTCCTATGAATTTGACGCCTACGGCATGTCTGGTCTGGTCGTAGGCTGGGTAAACCCAGTCCTCGAGGAATTTCATGGCGCCTGCCAAGTTCTCATGGTGACCGGAAAATGCGACGAACATGACTGTGTATCTGGGCGGATTGCGACTGAGCCACCTCGCATACTCGATGAGAGAGGCTATTCCCATCGACTCCTCCGCGCCTGGAGCCCATGACGAGGCGACTGATCCAGAGTCGAAGTACGAGCTCAGGATGATTATCTTCCCCCTCTCCTGCTCAGTTCCAGTTCCTTCAAGGAAGCCGACGACGTTGACACCTCGAACGTTCTCCCAGTAGGTTCTCGCGACCAGCTTAACATCTTCTCCCAAGTGACGGACTAGGACCTCAGCTGCTTCCTCATCTACAGTGAACCTCGGATACGCAAATGGAACATTAACGGTTCTGGGCACGCCTACATCTGGAACGTACGCTGAGGGCAGGAAAATGACTGCTTGCGCTCCGAGGTTAGCGGCGATAATCCAATTTATGCCCGTGTCCCAGTCGAGGAGGACGATGCTTCCCTCAACATCCAGTCCATCGAAGTCAGGCAGGTGTCCCTTTCCGGCGTATACAAGCTTTCCAGAAATGCCTCCCGGTGGAATAGTGGAGGGAGCTCCAAAGTTCGGCTTCATGGGGAATATCCTGAACGTCTCACCAGTGGAGAGCAGGGTTACGTTTGCACCGTGGTCGACAGCATCAGGCACCCAGAACTCATGATAGCTGACATTCTTCAACCCCGCTTCAACGAACTGGTTGTGAATGTACTGAGCTGATTCGTAAAAGCCAGGATAACCGGTCGACCTCGTTGTGAAGCTGGAGAAGAAACGGATATGCTCTTTAACAGCCTCTATATCAACCGCTCGTACAATCTCAGCGTAGTCTAAGGGTTGAGAAAGCCCCTCAGGATCCTCAGGGCTACCCTGAACCAGCATCACACGCAAGCACGAAGAAGCAACCAAAATGAAGGCAAGAACAAGTGGAAGAGACGAAACCACACCCCTACCCAATGGATAAGGATTCCTAGACAATCTCTCTGTCCCCGTATGATATTGACATCATTGAAATATAAGATTTTCCATACGTAATTCCAGAGAGAAGAAATGTAGCAGACGACGACTAACCTCCGCATTGAAACCTTCAGCCCTTACACAATCAGGGTGACAAAGTGTCAATCTTACCTTCGCCTCCTCAATCTCTCTCTGAAAACAATCTGCCCAGAACATTGAAGGACTTCTTAGGTCTTCTATCAAGGTCTAGGATGCCATGCAGGAAATACACGGGGTTCAGATATGCTGTGCCGAGCCTTCTTGCTTGATGCCAATAGTCAGTGAAACTCCAGACTATGCCGCCCATCACGTAGTCTCTGCTTGATATGAGGTTCCATGTTTTCTCTATGACATCGGCTTGGTGTTCTTCACCTCCTTGGATGTCCCCGTGGATTCCCCTGACAGCTTCCCCGCCAAATTCCGTCATTAACACTGATCTGCCGGGATTCTCTCTGTGTATCTTTTCCAGAACCTTCTCAAGTCTGTCTGTGTGCAAATCAAAGTAGCCATTAAAAGAAGCGAAGTCGCCAAGATCTAAGCACTTGCACCACCTTTCTTCACTGTAGATGTACATTGTCACGTAGGTGACTGGACGAGTTGAATCCATCTCTTTCACAAACTGAATGAGCTCGCTGATCACCGATCTGGCAACTTCATTGTCTGACTCGCATTCGTTTCCAACGCTCCAAATCACTACGGATGGGTGATTCCTGAGCCTATTGACCAATACTGCCAATTGTTGCTTTGCATTCTCAACAACCCTCGGATTCATCATGGCCTCTTTTCTTATGCCCCAAAATGGAATCTCAGCAAAAACCAGTAAACCGAGTTTGTCCGCTAGATCATAGAATCGCGGTTCGCAGGGATAGTGAATTCGCACCATGTTGGCACCAAGATCCTCTTTGATCATCTTCAAGTCGCTTTCTGTCATGTTATCCCTGTCGGCTCGGCCACTCTTAGGATATTCCTCATGTCTATTGACGCCCTTAGTCATGACGGGTTTTCCATTGAGGTGTAGTTTGCCCTCTTCCACAGTGACGGTTCTGACGCCGAAGCTTGTCGAAACAGTATCTAAGATTTCACCCTCAGGCGCCCTTAGACAAGCATCCAGAACATATGTGTTTGGGTCATCTATT
>Ga0315308_1000826_pt1 | contig 17725 bp, 12 predicted proteins | sample TDP3_MG_FD_203078 | JGI IMG/M metagenome (GOLD analysis project Ga0315308, IMG submission 203078) | Freshwater sediment microbial communities from Lake Towuti, South Sulawesi, Indonesia - TDP3 | ecosystem: Environmental > Aquatic > Freshwater > Lake > Sediment | place: Indonesia: South Sulawesi... | reverse complement strand
ATCCTGATTGCCGCCTTCACAGCTCCCTGGTAGGCCATCTGGGTCTCGGCGCCGTCCAAGAGGTTCTCAATTCTGGAGATCGGGCCAATCGTCCATGCGGACATTCCGTGCGGCTTTTCATAGCAGAGCTGCAGCAGGTTCGCCGGTTCGGAGGGGCTCACAAGCTCCCGGTTCAGCCGTTTGTCGAAGAGCGAGGTCACCGCGCCGGAAGCGGCAGAGATCGCCAGCCGGAAGTACCGGTTCTCCAGCAAGTGGGGCTGTCGGGGCCGCTGGGACGGCACCGCGCGCGGGGCATCAGGATCCGGCTTCTGTGGCTTGGCTTTCCTGTCCTGCACGATTCTGTAGCCGGCGGTGCCGAGGGCCGGGACGCTTGCCGTGAACAGGATCTCTGCCTCTTGCACCTGGGATGGGACTGGCCGGCCCGAGGCGACATCCACCACCGTTGCCCCTGGGCTCTCTTCCCTGCGCGGGACGCACACCGTTTCCGTCCTCTCCCAGCCAAGCGGGTTGAATACGGTCACATGCCTTGACCCTCGCTTCGCAGCCTTGGCATCCAGAAGGGCGGGCTCCGCCTGCGCCCCGATTCGCGCACATGCTTTGCTTGCGTCCCTGAAGATCCGTCGCGAGTGTTCGTACGCGGCGTGGATCGCAGAGCCATCGAGGAGGTCGTGGAACTGGTTGAACAGCACCTTTCGCCAGGCCTTCTCCAGGCTTCCGAGGGGATACTTCGCGCCCAGCGTGCTGGCAATCGAGGCAAGGACCTCGGCCTCGTGCAGCATGGACTCCCCCCGCCGGTTCATCCACTTGATGTCCCCGTGGGTGGTGTAGCATCCTTCGAATGTGAAGTTCAGCTCGTCGCGCACCACCGGTATGCGGGGGCAATCCCGGACGGCCGCGAAGAACTCGTGGGCCCGCGCAGGGCGGAAGCGGGGGAATCGCTTCTGTCGGTTGAGCATCGCCCCGTTGGCAAGGTCCTTGCGGGTGGGGCCGCCGCCGTGGTCGCCCACCCCGAAGACCACAAGGTGCGCGGCTAACCCGAAGTTGCGGAGCATCTTGGGGAAGTATCTGACGAGCTCGGGCCCAATTGAGTTGTTGTAGGTTTCGCCCTCGTCAAAGACGAGGACCCTCGAGCCGTCCGGGGCTTCCCACCACATCAGATGCTCCTTCTCCTGCCGCGAGCAGCGATGGGCGTAGTAGTAGTCCAGGCCGCACTTCTTAAGGATCTGCGGATAGGTCCAGGGGTGGCCGAAGGTATCGGGGCACCAACACACCCGCGGCGTGACGCCGAGCCTGTCCTCGATGTAGTTGAGGGCGGAGGTCGTCTGCCGAACCAGGCTCTCGCCGCTTGCCATGTTGAGGTCATTCTCCACCCAGGTTGAGGCGGTGACATCCCAACGGCCTTCCTTGACGCGCCTTTGGATGGACCGGAAGATGTCCGGATGCACCTCCTCCATCATCTGGTAGACGGCGGCCTGGCTCTGCGAGAAGATGAACCCCGGGAATTCGTCCATCAGCTTGTCCACCGATGAAAAGGTACGTCTGCATGTCTCCACTGTCTCCTCGTATGGCCACAGCCAGTTCATGTCGATATGGGCATGCCCGACTAGGAACGAGGTGAACCCGCCCAGTCCCGAAGCGGCCGGGAGAAGCTTCGCATCGTAGGCAAAGGCTCGCTTGCATAGTGCCCTCAAGTCCTGGTCTTCGCCGACCCCGAGCCCCGGATCCTTCAACGCGGCTCTGACAGCGCGGTTCTTCTTGTCGAGCCGGCCGAGCGATGCCAGGTCGCGGATGATCCGAGCTCGGGCGACCACAACGCCCAGTTCTAGGAGCATTCGCTCGACCGAGTCGACGTACCACTCGGCCAGGCCGAAGGAGCCCCACGTGTCGCTGTAGGGGCTGCGGACGGCCAGGGTGTGGAGCTTCCCGGGGGCGGTGTGCTCGCTTAGGGTGTGGATTCCGTCGAACCAGTAGCCGTCGCTGCCCACCAACTTGCCGTCGATGAAGAGTTCGGCCCCGGCAAGCAGCACCAATCGGACATCCACCCGGGAGCCCTCCACGGGCACCCCGTGGATCTCCTCGGGGATGACGATCTCCCGTCTGAACCAACGTTCCCCTTCCTTGCGATTCCATCCATATCCAGGGCTGAACTCATCCCACGATGAATCGTCGAACTCCGCATCCTTTGCGTCGGGGAACTCTCCTTTCGCCGTGCGCCAGTTGGCAAGCCTGCGGTAGCGTGCGATCTGGCGGTATGCCTCCTCAAGTGAGACCTGCGACACAGCTTGACACCCTCTCCGCCGGCCCGGCGGACTGGGATCGCGTCTGTCGTGCTCCCTGTCTGCTGCCCAGAGTCAGACCTCATGCACGGCACAATGGCCAGTCTAATAATGTTTGGCCCGGCGGACGGCCAGGGCGAAATGCCCAGGCAAAGGTTGGCCGGAGTCAACAATGGCCAGAGAGCTGGACGAAATCATGTTTGGGGGCGATGCATCCGGGACTTGAAGACGAATCTCTCGCCCCATGCCATTGTAAAGCATGGCGTCTGGATCGAGGCCATCTGCTCGATACTTGATGCATAGGTTGCCCTTGAGGCCAGGTCGTGGCTCAGCTCATTCTCGTGGGAGGAGATGGCCACGAGCGGCTTGATCTTCCCGATGATGGTTCGGAACTGGTACGGGCTGCGGTTCACCAACAGCACGTCTACCGGGTAGTCTTGGTGCAGGTTCTCAAGGGATGCCTCGTCGCTGGGGGCAAGGGGCATTCGCCGGTTTATCCAGTGGTCGCCGGTGTGCAGCACCGAGAGGCCCTCCCTCGTCAACAGGTAGTACATGTTCACGTCGCAGTTGTCCGGAGGGCCGTCGTGGTGGCCTTCTATGGCCTCGAACCTGATGCCGGCAGCGTCGTAGCCCTTCCCGGGGACCATCTCCACCAGCTTCAGTCCTTCCTTGGGCGACCATCTCTCAAGCAGATCCTGAGGGACTAGGATCTGGCCGCCGGAATCGGAGATGCTTCGACTGAGGTCCAGGTCCGCATGGTCTTCGTGCCAGTGGCTGATCGTGGCGAACTGCACTTCGCGTGCAAGCTTGGCCGCCAGTTCGCCGCCCATAGTTGTCCCGCCGTAGCCCTTGATCAGGTCGATCCCAATGGTTGCACCCGGTGTCTTGATGACGAAGCCATGGTTGTACATCTTCCAGATGATGGCTCCGGAATCAACCCGCTCTGCCTGGATCTGGCGCACCGCGCGGCTCATGCTTGACTGGTAGAATTGCTGAACCGGGCGAAGCTCCGAGGCCGTCCCGATGTGCAGCACATCATCGATGGCACGCAGAGCATCTGCTCGCGCATCTATGCCCGGGCTACCGGGCGGATTAGCCTCAAGAACTCCCGAGGCCCACTGAAGCGCGAAGCTGGCCCAGTCCTCAAGCTTGTCTCTGTCCGGCCTCACTCGCTCATCCCTCCGCAGTGGCCCGACCGCCCTGCTCCGGACAGATAAGACTTTCTTAGAAAGACATCACCTACGTTGGCCCGGGGGCAGGATCGTCAAGGGGGGCCAATTCGGATTCCTGGAATTGGCCGGGGCAGGGCATGCCTTCCGTTTTCACCGCGGTTTTCCCAAGACGGCAAATTGTCTCCTTTCCGGGTGACAATCCTTATCTTTTGTTTCACTCACTGAGGGCCGCGGTGGCTTCCATGATCGACGGGACCGCAACGGGCAGCTTCAACGACGAGGTCGAGATCCACGCCCTCATAGACACGGATGAGATCCTAAAGCATCGGAAGGCGAAGATCGTGGTGGATATCGCCCCGATGAACAGGTTCACCCAGCTTTTCCTCAGCCTCCTTTCGAAGGACGAGAGGAAGATGGTCAGGCTTCTGCTTGAGAAGAAGGCCGTGAGGCAGAGGCACATCTCGGAACTCTTGGCGTTCTCCAAGCCGAAGGTGACAAGGGTCCTGTCCAAACTGGAGGCGCGGAACATCATCCAGCGCCGCAAGCTCGGGCGCACCTACATGATCACTCTGAAGGACTTCCCTGCCTAGCTCGTCAGATCGCGGTGGCTCCGGTTGGCCTTGCTTCCTGGATTACCGCCGGGATGGTCTTCCAGCCCAGCCGTTTGCACGCCTCAAACCTAAGATGGCCGGCCAGTATGTCGTACAAACCGCCCTGGGGCCTCCTGGCCACAACGATCGGCTGCAACAGGCCCTGGGCCGCAACGCTCTTTGCGAGTACGTCAACGTCCTGGGGATTCGCCTCGATAGCGGAGGACACGATGCGGTCGATCTCGATCTCCCGGACATCCTTGCCTGCTTTCTGCTCCTGGATGAATCTATCCCGGACATCCTTGCCTGCTTTCTGCTCCTGGATGAACTCCTCCTTCCTGTCAGCGCCAGCCCTGTAGGAGTAGACATAGGGTATGGCGAGGTCAACCGAGGGTTCCATCTGGATGTCGTTGAAGATCCTCTTGTTGATCTCGTAGGCTATCTCGACGCGGTCCTTCACCCGGGTTTGGTACCTGAGGCGCAGGTAGACGCCGTAGTCGTAGTAGTCGGAGCGGATGTAGGGCTTCTGTCCGGTGGTCTCGATGAGGTCTTTGGTGACTTCGGTGGCGGCGTCGAGCAGTATCTTCTCAGCCTTCTTCCAGTCTGAGTCATAGGTTATCCTGATGACCACTTCGTCCAGCATGTAGGCTGCCTCCTGCATCACCGTGTAGTTTATCACAACCTGGCTGAACAGCATCGCGTTTGGAACCAGGACGTACCTGCCCACCGCTTCCTCGCTTCCGATGCTGCCCCCAACCTGGTCCAGCATAGTGTACATCAACCCAACGTCCTTCACATCTCCGGTCAATCCGAGATTCGGGAACTGGATCCGGTCGCCGGGCCTGAAGGGGCGTTTCATAGACACGAGGGCCCATGCCGCGAATCCGCTCACGGGGGCTTGGAGCGACCAGCCCAGAATCATGCCACCGAAAAGCGTGAATAGGGTGCCGAGGGAGCGCATGACTCCCGCGCCCCAGGCAACGCCCATGATGATGGCCACCACGGCCACGAGCCTATAGAGGCGGCCTATCATGGCGGCTTCCGCCGAGGGCTTGTTCCTCGAAGCCAATCTCCAACGCGTGATCACATACAGAAGCTCGGCCAGGGCCATCATGCATGCCAGCAAGCCTATGAGCTGAGGCAATGTAACGCCCGACTTCTTCAGCTGAACGAGCCCCGGCATGAACCTGTCGACCGCAAACGATCCAGCGGCGATGATGACCCACACTGAGAGGAGCGTCAAGCCGCCGTTTTTCACCGCATCTGCTCTGGTACCAAGGTCCTTCGTAAGAATCAGACTCCCGGAGTACCTTCCCCGTTCTCATCGTTGCCGGAAGGCAGTCGAGCCCATTCTCGGCCTACGATGGAGAAGCGTGATCGATCTGCCTGGCTTCCATGTCAGGCTCATTCTCGTCAAGGGGGATCTCTCTCAGGGTTGGACACCCAGTTGGGAACGGTGCTCTCTTAAATGCTCCCAAGGACATTTTCACGTCTCCCGGGATCCTACAGGACGCGCACCGGAAACCTCGGAGGAGCCGCTCCCTACGGCGCAATGTTCAGCTGCTCGTAGAATCTGGAGGCTATCGAGGACCCGATCATCTCTATGAGTACCTTCTTCTCAGACGTCAGGTCCTTGAACAGCCCCAGGGGGATCTTGGCCGCTCCGGAGGTCACCCGTCCCCCAGCGGGGCCGTCCTTGCCGAAGGCCCTCTGCATTATCTCCCCCATGTTCAACCCGACATCGCGGTTGCGGCCGGATATGACCACGTCCTCGCCCACCACCCCGAAGACCAACACGGTGTTTATGCCCTCGAGCATCACCAGCAGGTCCGCCGCCTGCGATATCGACTCCTTCTCCTTGACGTACCCGACGTTCGATATCAGGTAGGCGCCCCTGATCTTCTTGTTCTCCACGGCCCGCCCGAGGATCTCGACGGCCTCGTTGGACATGTCCGGGCTCTTTATCCTCAGGAGCATGTCGTGATCCGCCTTGGTGTGCAGCTTGGCGACGGCCTCGATATCGCTCCGGCTCGCCCTCATGGTCAGATCCGCCGTGTCCGTCATGATCCCGTGCAGGAGGGCGGATGCCAGCGACTGGGTCACCGGGATTCTGAGCAGATCCAGGTACTCGTACATTATGGTCGATGTGGAGCCGACATCCGGGCGCACATCGAGGAGGTCGCATTTGACGAGGTCCACACTAACGTCATGATGATCGACCACGATCTCGGGCCTGAAGTCCCGCGGCAGCGGATTGTTGGATCCGGGGAGGGCCGAGTCGACCAGCGCCACGAGGTTGTAGTCGCCGATCGGCTTCTCCAGCTCATCCATCCGGAAGATCCTGGTGTCCAGGAGGTTGACCATGGCCCGGTTCTCCCTGTGGCCGATCTCGCCCCCGTAGGCTATGATCCCTGCCTTTCCGTAATGGGCCGCAATCCTCTGCATTGCCACGGCACTTGCGATGCTGTCAGGGTCCGGATCGTTGTGCATGACGATGAGCATCTCCTCGCTGAAGGCATCGCGGACAAGCTTCTCAAGCCCCCTCGCCTTTCTCACGTCCTCCTCGGCTTCAAGCAGTCCCTTCTCGACGAGGATCGAGGTCAGGTCGTCGACCACGGTTGCCTCGGGCGAGAAAGTCCAGTCGGCCTTGGTTTTCCTGCGGTCATCCTCGCTCATCTCATCGGGCACGGCAACGAACGTTCTGCAGGTCGGGTTGACGCGCTGGACATGCCCCAGGGCGACCATGTTTGCCTCGGGGTCCCTCGAGAGGATGAAGGCAACCACGGCCTGCTCGATCAGCCCCTCGAACTTCCACGGCTTTGAGATGTCCTGCCTCAGGGCCCTGAATCCGCTGTCCCGGAGGAACTTGACGAGCTTTCGGTCATTGTCCACTATGGTGACCTGTTTGCCCTTCCTCCTGAGAGCGTTGCTCAACACAACTCCGGTCTTCCCACATCCCAAGACAAGGTACACTGTCGCACCTATTCCAGGAAGATGGCTGGCTTGAAAGGCGTTGCCCTCGGAGCCTTCCCTTCCGGGTCGCGCTCGGGGTTGTCGGCCTTCTGCACCCGAACCTCCGTCCCAGTCTCCGCTGAGAGGAACTTCGTGGCCTGGGAAAGGACATCGAACTCGTCCACGGAGACTGCGGCCATGGACCTGAGCTCCTCCTTCGACCGTCTGGACACATCCGGGTAGATCCGCTGCAGGAACGAGGCTGCCGTCTTCCCCAGCTTCCTTACCTGAGGGTCCTTCATGGCCTGGGAGATCACCTCGGACATCTCCTTCCCTTCCAAGGCTGCCTTCACGGCCTCGTCATAAAGCGACCGCTTCCAGGCCTCGGCGACGTAGAGGTTGAGGCGGGCGTACTTGAGGCTGGTAGCGGCGACGATCCTCTTCACATCCTCGACCGTGGTGGTGACAAGCATCTCCGCGACCTCGGCCATGCGTCCTGATTCATCCTCCTTGGCCTCGGGCCAACGCTCCAGGACCACGAATGGCTTCCTCCCGAGCACCTCCCACATCTCCTCGCAGAAGTGTGGAGCGAAGGGAGCCATCATCCTGACCCATGCATCGAAGACCTCCTTTAACACGGTGAGGTCTGGGTCCTCCCCCGCTCGCTTCAGGTAGTGTTGGATGTCGTTGTAGGTTTCGAACATCAACTCCTGAATGGCCTTCCGGGGGGAGACGTTCTGGATATGTCTCTCGACGGCCGACGCCCTCCTGCGCATCCTCTGGGAGAGCCAGGTGTCTATGGTCCGGTTCCTTCCCGCCTTCGGCATCTTCTTCTGGGCCAGCTCCGTGATCCTTTCCTCGAACCAGCCAAGCCTTCTGGCGACCGAGTTCCGCAGGCTTGCCTCGTAGTTGATGTCCTGGCCGAACTCCGCGCAGGCGGCAAACCAGAGCCTGACTATGTCTGCCCCCCATTCATCCAGCGAATCTGCGATGGGGATGGAGTTCCCCTTCGACTTGCTCATCTTCTGGCCCTCGTTGAGGACGATGCCGCTGGCGGCAATCCCCTTGGGCCAGAGTTCTTCGGGGAAGACGGCCGCATGGTTGAAGAGGAAGAAGGTGGCGTGGTTGCCTATCAGGTCCGGCCCCACGAATCTGATGTCATTGGGGTACCAGCTCAGGAACTCCTTCCTCATTTCCTGCATCGTCTCGGTATTCAGTCCGCCTGCCTTGGCAGCTGCCTCCGCATTGCCGATGCCAAGAAAGACGAAGTCGAACAGCCCCTTGGTCAGCTGCTTGGGCTCGATTCTTCTCTGGTTTATGATCCTGGCGATCGTGTAGTAGGCCATGTAGATGGTGCTGTCCGACAAGGGCTCGATTATCCATGCCGGGTCCAGTATGAAAGGCGTGCCGAAGCCGATCTTTCGCGCACACGGCTTCTCCTTCATCCAGTCCACGTAGTACTCGAAGCTCTTCCTGAGCTTGTCCGGAACCACCCTCATCTCGCCCAACAGGCGCCTTGTGGTCTCCTTCCAAGCCCGGTCGCCGTAGTTTATGAACCACTGGTCCTCGACGACCTTGATGAAGCACGCGGTGCGACACCGACACACGACCCTTGCGGTCGTCTCGTACAATACGTCCGCGAAGCCCTGGGAGACGAAGTCGCTTTGGAGGGCCTCCTTCGCCTTGGACACCGTCTGGCCCGCGTACTTGCCGGTCACGGGCCCCAGGACGCCCTCGTAGAACTCCTTCTTGTAGATGATCTGGGTGGCCTTCTCCAGCTTGTCCGTCTCGCCCTGGGAGGATATCTTCATCTTTTTGACTATGTCGACGGCCGGCCACTTGGACAATCCCTCAACCTGGATCAGGCCGATCGGCACGATGGACTCCACGACGGCTGGATCGACCCTGGTCCCGGACAGGAGTCCGGGATTGCGTTTGAGGTCCTCCAGCGCCTGGTAGTCTATGGGTGCATGGGCCGGAACGCTCATGACGACCCCGGTAGCGTTGCAGGTGTCGACGAATGTTGCGGGCAGGATGGGCACAGCCCTTCCGCTCAAGGGATTCGTGCATGTGCTGCCGATCAGCGACCCCGGATCGACCGGTCCGAGATCCTTCAGGGACTTCTTCTGCCTCTCGAGTTTACCGACGGCCTCCTTGCCGACTATCCATTCCTCTCCGTGGATCAGGATTTTCCGGTACTCCCCGTCGGGCTTCAGCCACATGTTGGTGACGCCGAAGATGGTCTCGGGCCTCAAGGTCGCCGCGGGGAGCATCCTTCCGTCGCGCAGCTTGAACTTCAGGATGATGAACTCGACTATGTCCGCCTCGTCGCCCTCCACCCTGTCGGCCTCCCCGACCGCGTTGCCGCAGGAGTCGCACCAGATGACCGGGTGGGAGCCCTTGACCAGGTGCCCAGCGGCGTCGAGCTTGGAGAACTGCCACTCGATGAACTTGGTGTAGGGCTTGTCCTTGGTCATGAAGGACCTGCGCCAGTCTATGGACAGGCCGATGTCCTCGAAGTTGTCCCTGATCTTCTCGCTGAAGTACTCAACGATCCTCTCCGGGTTCCTGAAGCTCTCTATGTCCTCGTAGGAGACCCTGTGGACCTTGTGGTAGTCCTCCACGACATCCCTGTCGCCCCTCTGGATCGCGCGGGCAAAACCAGTGGTCGCGGGCCCCGTGACATGGAAGCCCATGGGGAAAAGGACATCCCGGCCTTTCATCCTGTGGTACCGGGCCGTGAAGTCCGCCGGCAGGTATGTGGCCAGATGGCCCAGGTGCATCAAGCCGTTCGGATAGGGGTAGGCTGCCGTGACGTAGACCTTGGGCCTCTGTGGTATGTTGGCCTCGTAGATCCCTTCATCCTTCCAGCGTTTGCGCCACTTCGCCTCAATTTGCCTGAAATCGACCAAGAAGGACCCTCCGAGAAGCAGAAGGGACCCCTGCAAGCCCTCTGGGACCGCCTCCTTGAACTTTTTTAAATATCTTTCCGGGCCTGAATGTGAAATTGGTAAGTCTTGTTTCGCTCAACAAAGCTTCGAGGTGCTTTCGCTGGCGAAAATTGGGAAGCTCGTCACGCTTCTTGTCGTATTTGGTTTGATCTTCGTTGCACTTAGTGCCAGGAGGGGCATCGGCATAGATGTCCATACGGACGGGAACCTTTTCGCCCGCGGCATGCTTGACGAGGTCAACGTGACGCTGACGAACAGGGACAATCACCAGCACAAGATCGTCGCAGAGCTTGTCGCAGTCACGCCTGGCTCGCTTGTACCCACGGAACCCTTGGGCGAGAGCGCGAGCGCGCCTGCAACCCTGAACTCCGGAGATCGCAGGTTGCTGAACATGGCCTTGGACACCTCGAACCTGCAGCCCGGCCAACGCTACAAGATCGGCATCCTTGTCTATGCAAATGGGAACTCGACGGCATCACCGCTCAAAGGATCTCTCCTCGCCATCTCCTACGTGTCGACCATCACGATCTGCGATCCCCTCGAAGTTGTGAACGCCAATCTGTCGCTGTGCAACGAGATCGGCATCCTAGGGGTCAGCTCCGATGTGACCACCACCTAGGAAACCCCGCCGGGGCGAACCAGACGGTTCGCCCCTTTTTTCTGCGGGGATCGTCGTCCGGAGGTTGATCCCTTAACCTGGATCAGGCCGATCGGCACGATGGACTCCACCTGGAGAACCGGGTCAGAAGGCTAGCGTTGCACACGGCCGACGGGGGTCCCACCATCGCCCGGGCCGACCCGAAGTAACTCTAATATGCCCCAAGGCCCGCGTTGGGTCGGACGCAAATGACGGTGTATCTGGGAATCGATCTGGGCACCCAGGGCTGCCGCGTGATGGCGGTGAGGGAAGATGGAGCAGTCGTTTCCTCCTCACATCGCCCGCTTGAAGCCGAGGTCGAGGGCCTCCCCGCAGGCTGGTCTGAGCAGGATGTGGGCGGCTGGTGGCCTTGCGTGAGGGGAGCGATCCTGGCCGCAATCCGCCCCCTACGTGAGAGGGTCGCTGCTGCATGCGTGGATTCCACATCCGGAACCGTGCTAGCGGTGGACCGTCGGGGCCGACCTCTCGGCAATGCGATAATGTACAACGATGGCAGGGCGGTGAAGGAGGCTGCGCTGGCCTCCGAGGCCGGTCGGCATCTGGAGGACAAGCTGGGGTACCGGATAAACCCTTCCTTCGCAGTGGCAAAGCTCCTGTGGCTCAAGGGCAATCGAGGGGCCCTCTTCGAGTCGGCCGAGAGGTTCGTCCATGCGGCGGACTACGTGTCCGGCAAGCTCGTCGGCGATTGGGGACAGACGGATCACACGAACGCCTTGAAGAGCTGCTTTGACCTCATCGACTACAGGTGGCCGGATTTCCTCCGAGACCTCGGGATACCTCCAGAGAAGATGCCGGACGTCGTCCCGCCCGGGCGGCCGATTGGGCACATCACGTCCTGGGCCTCCAGGCAGACCGGGATGGAGGAGGGAACACCTGTTCTGGCCGGGCTCACCGATGGGTGCGCGTCCCAGATAGCGTCCGGGGCCGCCGGGCTTGGCGATTGGGAAACCACGCTGGGCACAACGCTTGTCATAAAGGGCGTGACCGGGGATTTGATGAAGGACTCCGAGGGTAGGATCTACAGCCATCTACATCCTGAGCGTCTCTGGATGCCCGGCGGTGCGAGCAACACGGGCGGAGAGTGTCTCAGAAAGGCATTCCCCGGCGCGGACCTTGAAGGCATGGACCTTGAGGCCAGCAAAGTCCTCCCAACCAGGCTTGTCGCCTACCCCCTGGCAAGAAGGGGAGAGAGGTTCCCCTTCGTCGCGCCGGCAGCCGAGGGCTTCCTGATGGGCCAGGCAAGGGATGATCTGGAGCGCTACGCCGCATACCTTGAGGGCGTCGGCTACCTCGAGAGGATGGCCTACGATACTCTGCGCGGCCTGGGGGCGCGGGTAGGGAAGGCCATATACACTGCTGGGGGAGGGGCTAGGAGCCGCGTATGGCTCCAGGTGCGTGCAAACGTCCTTTCCAAGGCCGTGCTGCGGCCCGCTGTCCCGGAGGCTGCGATGGGCGTTGCCATCCTTGCTGCCTCATCCGACCTCGGACTGGCCCTGGGAGGCGCCGCGCGGCGGATGGTAAGGATCGATGCAGAGGTATACCCCCAGGAGGAGCTGGTGCCGGAGTACCTTGAGAGGTATGAGCTTTTCCGGGCGGAAGTGGGGCGGAGGTTTGGTGTTTATACAGATGTATGACAAACCTTATATGCATGTACGCCCGTCCAGGCTGCGTGATCTCGCCCTCCCGGATTCAGGAGATGACGGATAGGTACCTTTCCGGCGAGAGCCCGCGACGCATTGCGGACTCGATGGAGGTCCACTTCCAGTCCGTGTACTACCACCTTCGCAAGGAGGGAGTGCTCGGCACCAGGATGGAGCATTGGAGGGAGATCGGGGAGAGGCGGTCCCACCTCGCAGGCAAGCTCGGATCCGCAGCCTCGCTCAGGGCATCCGGCCTGTCGAGGAAGGTTCGCGACACCCTCTCGGTTCACGACGACCTCGGCAGGGCATTCTCGCTGGTCTCTGAAGGCGTGAGAAGGATGCCCGTCTTCGACGGAAGGAGGCTCGTCGGCACCATAACCGCAATGGACATTCTAAGAAACGTGGCCGACCTTGTTTCCACCCAGCGACCCAGGGCCATCGCAGAGTACATGACAAGTCCCATCACAGTTCGGGCGCAGGACTCGATATTCGAGGTTGCCAGGAAGATCATCGAGGAGGGGGTCTCCGGCGTCTGGGTCATCGACCGCGGCGGCGTGCTGATAGGTGAGATCACGCAGATGGAGTTCGTCAGGATCGTGAAGGAGTTGGCAAGGGATGATACAAAGAGAGGAGATGCAGGAGATCGCTAGGGGCTACTCCAAACCGCTGCCCCTGATCCTTGGCAGCCACTCGGCCCTGGACATAATGGATGGCGCCAGGGCATTTGGCATGAAGAGGCTGGTCTACGCGCCGGCGGAGAGGGCGAAGATCTACCTGAGGCATCCCATCGTGGGTGCCCCTGGGGAGAGGATCGAGGACCTGCCCGCCACGGTTCGAAGGGACCTCCTGGTCGTGGAGGATCCCAAGGACATAGATCCCAGGGGATCTTGGAGGACGTGCATCCTCATCGTGGACCGGTACGAAGACGTCCTGAGGAGCGAGTACACCGACCGCTTCCTGGAGTTGGAGGCAATCCAGGTGCCCAACAGGGCCTTCGCGGTCTATGTCGGGGGCTATGCGTGCAAGAAGATCGAGGACGACTTCCCGGTGCCGATCTTCGGCTCAAGGCAGCTCCTCAAGATCGAGAACAGGGAGGAGGTCCAGAAGAACTACTACTATCTCCTGGAAAAGTCCGGGATTCCCCACCCCGATGAGTTCAGATACGAGGTCACGGCCCAGGGGATCAGGTTCAAGACCGAGGTCAAGCAGCCGCTGGTCCTGAAGGTGCCGCACGCGGTCAGGCGCCTTGAGAGAGGCTTCCTGTTCGCGTCGGACGGGAAGGAGCTGGAGCGCAAGGTTGGCGAAGCGGTCAAGCAGGGCATGATCGATCCCGCCGACCTCAAGGAGGGACGGGCCGAGGAGTACGTGCCCGGGGTGACGGCCAACCTCAACTTCTTCGCCTCCCCGTTGGACACGGCCGCGGACATGGGGAAGCTGGGCAAGTACTACGACGGGGCCTTGGGGACGCAGTTCATCTCCGTCGACATGCGCTATGAGACGACCCATGACGGCATCTCCAGGATGCATGCCAAGGATCAGGTCAAGTGCGACTGGTCGCAGAGCAGGTACCGAGAGACCTTCGAGGTGGTGGCCCACGGTCTGGAAAGCCTGCGCGAATCCCTGCTCCGGTTGATCTACCCGATCGCCGACAAGTTCGAGAAGGCTTGCCTGGAGATATACAAGGAGCCAATGATCGGGGCGTACTGCATCCAGACCCTGATCACCTTCAGGGAGAAGCCGATGGTGAAGGGCGCAAGCGTGGGCGTGTACGACGTTGCCGAGGGCAAGAAGGTGACCGACTTCGAGTTCGTCTGCCAGGACATCGCGACGCGCCTTGGGGGCGGCACGAACTGCGCCATCGGGATCGGCGGCCAGTACGGCAACACGCTCTACAACCAGGGAGGCTTCTCCATGGGCAAGAGGATGGCCCTTGAGATGAAGCGCGCAACCGAGAAGAAGATGCTTGACGAGATCGTCACCTAGATAGTCGGACCACGTACAGGGACTCGAAGAAGAAGCTCTCTCTTTCCAGGACGTGGAAGCCGAGGCCTGCCTGCGTAGCCATGGTCCGGCTGCGACCCAGGCCGTCCAGAGACGATTGCACTAGCAGGGCGCATCCACCCTTCCGAAGGTGAGGGGCCACTCCGGCGATGAAGCGATCGATCAGGTCGCGGCCGGTTCCTCCCCCGGCCCAGGCGACCTCCTCCGATCCGCCCGTCTCAACGGGCAGGTAGGGCGGGTTGAAGAGCACGAGGTCGAAGGATCCCTTGATCGCGGAGAACACATCCGAAGCGACGAGATGGACGTCGGGCGCCAGCCTACTGGCATTGGCCCTTGCGCAGCGAATGGCCTGGGCCGAGACATCGGTTGCGACGACGAAGTGACAGCCCGCCCTCGCGAGCATGATGGCGACGAGCCCACAGCCGGTTCCGATTTCAAGGGCTGCCCCAGGCCTTGGGGCAACGGCGAGCGCGGCCCCAAGGAGCATGAAGCTATCCTCAGCGGGCTCGTAGGCACCGTCCCAGACCTCGAACGAAAGGCCATCATGGCAGATTGCCGTGGTCGGGGTCATACGGCCTCAGATCGGGTGTTATTTCAGCCTCAAGACTTAATATAGGGCGATGGCCAATAGGATGGCGATGGCCACAGGCAAGGGGGAGATCGTGTCCCTCCTCAAGCAGCTGCAGAGGACTCCCCCCGGCAGCGCTTCCTATCTTGAGATCCAGAAGGAGGTCCTGGAGAAGGTCAAGCACCTGGGGAAGAAGGAGAGAAACGAGTTCAGGATCGAGCTCGACAGGATGCGGTCCCAGATGATGGCCTACCGGCCCTCCTACTATCGGCCCGACTACTTCAGGCTCCTCACGATACTGATCACCCGCCTGACCGGACGCAACTACTCGGACGTGAAGGACGACATAGAGGGGATCGTCGCGGATGTCGAGAACGGGATGAGGAGGAATCACTTCCCGAAGTATCCGTCGTCCTATGTCAGACGGCTAAGGAGCCTCCTGATAGAGGCGAGGCGATCCGGCGAGGCGGATCCCCTCGAGCTGGCGGAGCTCACCAGCACCTGCGAGGATACGATAGACCAGATAAACGAGTACGAGTACGAGAACGTCGATGTGGAGGTTTCCTCAACGCGGATTAAGGTGTCGAGCCAGTTCACCCTTGGCGAGAGCCAGAAGAGCTGGTCGATCGAGCTCATCTCCCCCAAGCTCGAGTACGGCGGAAGGACCTTCCTGAAGAGGGAGGTCCTGGCGTACATAACCAGGGCCAAGAAGCCCCTCTCGAGGGGCGACATAGAGGACGGCATAGGCAAGAAGATCCGCTACTTCGGACACATCATACAGAGCCTGGTCAGGAAGTACCTCATAGTGCCCGTGCCCGGCGAGAACAAGTACGACCTCACGGGAACGGGAAGGAAAGTGGGCGAGGTCTACATCGCGCTCCTTGACCGAATGAAGGCGTGATCCCGGCATAGGCGTGATCCGGCATCATGCGCGTCCCGGGCAGCGGATGTTGGCCTTCTCGGATGGGAAAGCGCCTAGCCTCGGCGGGACATTCTCAGGACGTTGTCGCCAAGCCTGGCTCCGAGCGCCTGGGCAATGGGCGCGCACTTCACCTTGAGCACGAAGGCGACGGGGTGCATCGACGCCCTGGCGAAGGAGAGGGTTTCGAGATTGCTCTGCCCTTTGCTCAGAACCAGTCCCGCAGACATGAATGCACGGATGAACTCGTCCGACGACTCATCCAGGTTGATGCCCAGATGGTCGGTTCCCGTCGTGATCACAGTGCCCACCTCATCCATCCGGACGTATGCCGCGTCCTCCAAGGTCGCGTCGTTTGATATCGGCCCCCCCTTGACGGCCACCGTTACCGCGGGGCCGAATCCTGAGATCACCCGAACTAGGATCTTGTCAAAGGCAATTTCGCCAGCGTTGTCAGCGAGATAGAGCACGGTCCTGCACCGCCTTGCCTCGCGCAGAAGCTTGGGTGAATCGTCAATCGCTAGGCCCTGTTGGAGTGTCCTGCGGTACTCCTTCTCAAAATTGCCCAGGTCAAAGGAATGGCCGCTTGTCCCAAGGTCCATTGTATTGCCGGCGATCGAGGCCAGGGCGGCCGATCTCACCCTCTCCCTTGGATCCTCGATCCGGACGATCTGTTTGGAGAGCCGCTCCGCGATCGGCAGGGCGACGCGGTTGCACCTTTCCTTCTCCTTCTTGAAGGGATCGGGGTCGCCGGTCCGCTCCGAGATCATCCGGAAGAGCCTGGTGCTTACCGCCGGCAGGTTGCTCGCCTGCGACAGGTCGCGGGCCATCGCCCCGGCGATCTCACGCATCACATCGAACTTCGTTCCCTCGTCTTTGACGGCCCTGTCGAGGGCACCCAGCGAGATATCCATTATGCATGGCCAGCACTGGGGCCGAGGCTTGTGCGCAGGGTAGTTCACGGAGCCCGCATCGGCCGGCCGTTCAACTATCTTTTCTAGCCGTTCGATCCCTTTCCTTGGGTTTGATCGTGGGCCGGGATACGAAGGCCGCGAGGAACGATGACAGGGCTCCGACGGCCACTAGGAACTCTTCGCCGACGACCAGTGTGAAGTGGTACGTCTCCGCCACTCTATAGCCGGAGTTGCAGATGGCCTTGACCAGGCAGGTGTAGGTGCCCAAGGTGGAGTTGGCGCGAATCTGGAGGGAGTCGAAGGCCCACGATCTGTTTGAAGGAAAGGAAGCATGTGACCTGATCGGGGCGCTCTCGTTTCTGATGATCTTTCCATCAGGGTCGATCCAGTCGATGAAGCAGGTCTTGTTCGCAAAGGGCTCGCTCACGTGCCCGGTCGCCGGCCGGGGATCGAACTCCACGTTGACCGATATGTTCATGGGTGCGCGCATGAGGGTCGTGCTCGGCAGCCTGGGGCCAGCACGCCATAGGGAGAAGTAGGCCTCCAACGGGTCATCCACGTGGAAGGTGGCCGTTTCACTGGCAAGCGTAAGGGACGGGTAGTCCACCGCCGACTTAGCACGGTACTCCCCCTCGAACCCGTCGGTCCTTGCATCAATGAGGCTGGCCGGCACCAAGCAGGAGTACGTGTGGGTGAAGACCTCGCAGGAGGAGAGATGATCGGTGGACCCGTTCCAGCTCGTTCTCCCAACGATGCCGAGTCGCTGCGTGGAGTCCCACAGCTCGATCCGAAGGTCCTGGACCTGCAGATAGGGGTTGGAATATATCCTCGGGGTGATCTCGGCCGAGTACCTGACGACGAAGCTGCTCGGGTCGAACCATTGCCCGTGCGATGGCCTGACATCGAGCGAACTGGAGAAGGGGTAGTACCGGGAGCCCTCGTTCAGCCTGTACTCTTGGAAGACGATATCATCCAGCTGCGCCACGTAGTAGCTGGTTCCGGAAAGAAGGAAGTAGATCCTGTCGATCTCATCGGGCCTGATAGCGGGCAACCTGGTAGTCCCGACGCGGACTCCGTCAAGATA
>Ga0315308_1000825_pt1 | contig 17731 bp, 12 predicted proteins | sample TDP3_MG_FD_203078 | JGI IMG/M metagenome (GOLD analysis project Ga0315308, IMG submission 203078) | Freshwater sediment microbial communities from Lake Towuti, South Sulawesi, Indonesia - TDP3 | ecosystem: Environmental > Aquatic > Freshwater > Lake > Sediment | place: Indonesia: South Sulawesi... | reverse complement strand
AAAGATTGAGATCAGAAAGATCCTAGTTCCAGTGGACGGCTCGGAAGACTCCTTCAGGGCCGCCAGATTCGCCCTCGACATCGCACGGCTGAAGAACTCCAAGGTGACGGCGCTCTACGTGATACACGTCCCAGCCTACTTGATCGGTGGGGCCGAGCCCGGCGCTGTTTTCCTGCCAAGGCTGGATGAAGAGAAGAAGATTGGACAGGAGTACGTGGAGCGGGTTCGTGGTATGGGGAAGGAGGCCGGGGTGGATGTTCAGACCGTAGTAGTTGACTGCTGTCCGTCGGTCGTAGAGACCATCACGGAGTACTCGAAGGTTAACAAGATCGATCTGATCGTCATGGGAACGAAGGGAAGAACGGGCATTAAGAGGTTTTTGTTGGGCAGTGTTGCAGATGGAGTCGTGACCCACGCTCCCTGCCCAGTGTTGGTGGTCAGGTAAGGCGTGAGATCGACGGTGTCCGCTCATCATTAGTTGACTTCGCTTGTAACAACAATCAAGGCGATCGTCTTCAGAAGCCCACCGCTGGGGAAGAGAACGTGTCGAAGGCATATCGTTGGACGATCCTTGGGCTGGCATGCGCTTCCATAGCGGTGATGGGCCTTGGCATTCTCATCTATCCCCCGTCAATACCGGCTTTGATGCATGAGTTCGGCATCTCATACTTCGTGGCCAGTCTACCGGCCACGCTCATAGCAGTTCCTGGCATCCTGTTCTCAGTACCGATCGGCCTCTCGGCAACGAGAAAGGGGGTTAGGCTGTGGGGATCGATATCTCTAGCCAGCATAGCTCTAGGATCGACTGCCGTCTTCCTCGCTCCCAACTTCCCTGTGATTCTGATTGGAAGGTTTGCAACGGGCTTTGGAGCTCTCCTCTTCATCATCGTCCCGATGTCTCTCTCCGACTGGTTTGATGCAAAGAGTAGAGCACTGGCCATGGGAGCGTTCGTCGCTTCAGGCTCTCTGGTGAACGCGCTGGCTCTTTCCATGGCGGGATCGATGGTGACTTCTTTCGGGTGGAGGTCAACTTTCCTCTTGACATCTCTTGTTGCAGCGGCCGTGTTTGTGTGTTTTCTTCGTTGGATGAGGGAAGCGAAGTCTCCGCGTGATGGTCCTGTCCTTCCGAATCAGTCCAAGCGGCTATGGAATCTGGTCAGTCTGGATATGTGGAAGCTCAGCGTCGTCTGGCTTCTGTCAAACTTCAGCCTGTCGGCGTTTCTGACTTGGTACGCGACGTTCCTCGTCGAAGTCAAGGGAGCTGAGCTTGGTATGGCCAGTGTTCTCACTGGAATGGTGATGCTATCAGGGGTACCCGTGGCGCCTTCGGTGGGATGGATTTCGGATAAGCTTGGGAGACGTAGGGTTATCATATCTCTCTCTTTTGTGGCGGAATCTTTTCTGTATTGGCTAGCCGTTTTTGTTGAGGGAATCGCCGCGTGGGTTACCGTTCTTGCGCTCGGAGTCTTCATAGGGATCGTTGCAAGCCTCATATTCGCTCTCCCAAGGGAGATGTTCGGCGCGGAGAGGGCGGGGCTATCGCTTGGGCTGATGAATGCGTTCTTGAATGTGGGCACCTTCGTCGGTCCTTCAGTGATCGGATTAGTCAAAGATCTGACTGGCGAGTTCGTGATGGGGTTCTGGATTGTCTTTATATTCTGCGCCTTGGCCGCAGCCCTCATCTATCTGACTAGGGCAAGGTAGCTGCCACTACAGAGACTTGTCAACCTACGTTAGGCCACTGGAGTCCGGCCTGTTATGAGACTGGTGATGAACCTTTTCATGTGGCCGTCGTCCAGCTCGGACTCCATTACCTCTTGAACGTCCTGCTGGATCGATTTGAGCTCTATCCCTGGTTGGAGCACGAGTTGTGCAGCTGCGATCTTGGGTTGATTGACTGGGACGCCGATCTGGCTGAGCAACCAGACATAGGCTTCTTTTAGCCCGCTGACATCCTCGTAGATTCTCGTGGCCATGCGGTATGTCAGTAGGTTGTAGATCTTGCCGACGTGGCTTGTCGGGTTCTTACCTGCGGCGGCTTCCGAGGATGTGGGTCTGTTCAACGGGATTATGCCGTTGACCCGGTTGCCTCTCCCAACTTGGCCGCAGTCGGCGTCGTCTGCCGAGGTTCCTAGCACGGTGAGGTAGATTCCCCCCATTCCTCGGCCCGGGACATCGAGGGTGTTTATGTAGACGTTGACGCTGTCCATATTGACCTTTGACTTAGCGAACTCCACGACTCTGTCTTGGACTTCCTGCTTCCTCCTGAAGTAGTCGTTCTCGCTCTCGATGAATCTGTCTACGAATGCCAGAGCTATCGTGAGGTCTAGGGCTCGATCGCGTCTCATGCCCATGACTTTGATGTCTTCACCAGTCTCAGGGAACTCCTTCTTGAACTGCTTAGAGTTCATGAACCTCTCAGTCTCGAGTACGGTCGCCTCTGTCTGTGTCATTGGGGCGAAGCCGACCGCGGCCGAGGTGTCGTTAGCTCCGAGGAACTCTCCACCGCGCGCGAAGATGTCGGTCAGCTCCGCTGACCCTCTCTTCAGCTCAACCTGATAGTGGATGTTCTCATCTGGCTCGACGAATCTGAGGTTTCGTCTGAACCAGTCTTTTGCTGTTGTGATCGCGATCTCATTGACTGGGATCTTCTCGCCGCCGACCTCGAAAGTTGCTCTATCTCCGAAGACGAGGAGCATCGGTTTCTTGACGGAGCCTCCGCCAAATCTGTGCTCGACCTCTCCCGCGACGAGGAGGCTCTTGTCTATGTTGTGGTGCATCACGGTTCCGAAGCGTCTCATGTATTCGTGGCTAAGAGAGACCGAAACCTCATTCATAATCGAGTCGCAGATGGTGTCGGGGTGACCCAGCCCCTTCCGCTCGCAGATCTCTACTCTCTGCTGCTCAAGCGGAACCTGCCTTAGCTGGTCGACGAGTATGTTCTTCATCACTCTTCCCATCGATTTGGAGTCAGACGCCCTGTGCTCTCGATTAACGGATTGCTTTGAGGTGCACGTGGGCGAGATTTCGTACTAGATCAAGCGGAACGTGAAATAAGATTTGCCATCCCGCTGATACGGTGGATAGTATGAGAGGTATAAACAGCCAAGGCTACGGGTTGATGGTAGAGTTTCGAGCGTTCTAGCTCGTGGGCAAAGAGTTATTCTCCGTTGGGCCTTTCAAAGTGCTTTGTGTGATAATGTTCAGTGTGAACGGAGGAGTCTGACTTGGCAAAGATTGTTCGAGAAGACATTTACTTCGATATCCCCGGTGAACAGAATACTGAGTCCGTGGTAGACGCTGTGATCGACAGGGTCAACGCCACCGGCATCAAGCATGTGGTCGTCGCAACTTCCACTGGAAAAACCGCGCTCGCCTTTGCAAAGAGAATCAAAGACTGTGCGCAGGTGATAGCTGTAGTCAGCGCCCCCTACAGGAGAGAGTGGGGGAGACCGTGGCCCTGTCTTGAGCCTACGATTCGGAAGGAGCTTGAGGATCTTGGCGTCGTGATCGTCGACCGTGGCCCGTACGTCTTCCACAACTCAATGCTGGAGGGTGCGAAGGCGCGGTCTCCGTCTGCTGAGTCGCTTGTTCGGGACACTCTCTACTTCTTTGGAGACGGCCTCAAAGTGGCCGTGGAGGTCATCCTGATGGCGGTCCAGTGCGGATATCTAGAGCCGTATCAGGATGTCATAGGCGTTGGGGGCACCTCGAAGGGTGCGGACACGGCAGTAGTGGCACGGGCCACCTATCCTGCTACTATCTTCAGCGAGGACCTGAAGAAGCGTCTGGAGGTCAGGGAGATCATAACTATGCCGAGAGCGAAGGGATAGCTCTCTGAGCTGAGAATGGGAGGTGACCGATTGGCAAGGCGTCTGACCGGCGGTGAGATCGACCGACTGATGAGAGTATCTGTTCCGGTGGTCTCCGATGTTCTTGATGAGATGGGGCTTCGGAGCCAAGTCGCGGAGCCCGGCATCCGGCCTCTATCTCCGGAGTTGAAGGCTTGTGGTAACGCCTTCACTATGAGGATGGCGACCTCAACGCCTGCCGCGGTCAAACCAAGTGGGCTTCCGGTGTTGGCTCCTCTGGACGCTATGAAGCCCAATGACATCGCGGTTGTGACTACCTGTGGAGATTTGGGAGCTGCTGCTTGGGGGGAGCTGATGAGCACTGCGGCGAAGGCTAAGAGGGTCAGAGGCGTTGTCGTGGACGGTCCGATACGCGATGTTCCAGCGATATTGGCGATGCGTTTTCCGGCGTTTGCCCGGTGCTATACGCCTGCTGACTCCAAAGGTAGGATGGATCTCATTGATTTCGGAGAGCCGCTCATGTGCGGTAGGGTTCAGGTGAGGCCTGGTGATGTGGTGTTTGCCGATTTAGACGGAATAGTTGTGATTCCGATGGAGAAGGCCAAGGAGGTTCTTCGCGAGGCTGAGAAGGTTCATCACGTGGAGGATGATGTGAGGGAGTCTTTGAGGAGAGGGGAGTCAGCAGTGGAGGTATTCAAACGCTTCAAGAAGTTCTAGCGGAACCCGCAGGTTCTACTGAATGCTTTGGTCATCTGAAGACGACTTCCCTGGCCGGAGAGGTTACGGAGTAGTCTCTGGGCGGCCTGTAGCGGCGGAAGTCGTCGAGTCTGTCCAGCTCCTTCAGTCTATTGTAGATCAGAACCCAAGCGCAGTCCTTTGTCCATCCGCCTACTTCACACTTGCCTTTGGATTGGCCTCCGCACGGGCCGTTCAGTAGGCCCTTTGCACACCTAGCGATCGGGCAGATTCCTCCCGTCTCGAAGAGTATGCAATCTCCGCATGCCCTGCACCTCTCATAGAATCTTCCGATCCTCTCCGTCATTCCGATGAATTCTGTGTCGCATCCGGGGATGCACATCTTCATTGAGATGTCGGAGGCGACTTGCACAGCGGTTCCACAGGACATTATGAGAAGTGCATCTGCTCCTGTTATGGCCTCGCCACTCTTTCGGAAGGCGATTCTCGTTCGTCTTTCATCGCAGATGGACTCGATAACGGTGTGGCCTGCAACCTCCTTTCCGGCCTCCTTCAGTTTTCCGATCATGGCTTCTACTTCGGGTTGTCCACCTGTCTGGCATTCAGCTGCGCAGACTTCGCATCCCACAACGAATACTCTGTCGAAGCCTTTGGTCATCTCAAGTATCTTGTCGAGGGGTTTTTGGGTTGTTATGATCATTCTCTCACGCTTGGGATGGTCTATGTCTCCCGTGTTGCCGGAGGTAGGCCATAAACCATGAGCATCGCTACTAGATATTAGCCTAATCTTCAGGTCAAGACGTGCTCAATTAATCTGCAAAATCGGGATGTAGCTTGATTCTCAATCTCATGAAAAACTACGGGATGAGGACCACCTTGACGGCTCCTTCCAGCTTGTTCTCGAACGTCTGAATGGCTTGAAGAACGTTTTCAAGCGTGAATCTGTGAGTTATCAGCCTCGACAGGTCGAACTTTCCCAACCCTACGAGTCTAACCAGATCTCGAAGCCTCTTCGGTCCGACCGGGCACAGTCCTCCCCTGATGTCGATCTCGCTGAGAACGATTCTCCTGAGGTCGAGATTTGGGCGTGAATCGTAGAGCGCCACTGTTGAGATTCTCCCGCCCCTTCTCACACAGCACACGGCATTATCGAGGGCGGACTGTGCAGCCGATGTTTCTATGACCGCGTCTGCCCCGCGTCCGGCGGTCGCGTCTCTTACGTGTTTGACCACGTCGTTCCTAAGGGGATTTAGGGTCAGATCGGCGCCCAACTCTCTCGCTAGCTCTAAGCGGCTGTCGGTCCGTGCGATGGCGATTATGTGTGAGGCGCCTTGCGCCTTAGCTCCCATTACTGAGATCAGTCCTATTGGGCCGACTCCGAAGATGGCGATGGTGTCTCCGATCTCTACTTGGGCTCGTTCAACAGCGTGTAGTCCTGTGGAGAGTAGGTCTCCTATTAGGGCGCCTGTCTCGAAGGAGATTCCTTCGGGGATGCGTGTTAGCCCCATCTCTGGGCGCCCGAATGGCATAAGTTCGGTGAAGCAGCCGTCTACTTCGACACCGAGGCTGAGCCTTCTCTCGCAGAGCTGGGGTTTTCCAAGTGAGCAGTAGTAGCATGAGTCGCAGGGTATGATGGGTGATCCGGCCACCCTGTCGCCCTTCTTGAATTCTTGGACGTCTGGCCCAGCTTCATCTATGACGCCGGAGTATTCGTGGCCGAGGATGATTGGCAGCTTCTTCAGCGGGTATCCTCCGTGGTAGATGTGTAGGTCTGTGCCGCATATGGAGGCGGCTTTGATGCGGAGTAGGACGTCTTCGCTGCCGATCTGCGGAGTCTCGACCTCACCGATTCTGAGGTCCTCTTTCCCATAAAGTCGGATCACCTTCAAAGAATCTCACGCTCTACTCATTTTGGTTCAGATCTGATCTCCGGAACGGGCGGAACCGAATCGTCTCTTCAGCAAATATCGGGCGTTCTCCTAATAATGGTTGGAGGTTCGGAGAAGCTTCACTTCTGCGGCGTGTGAAGTGCGATCGCCTTCGGAACAGGCTTATCAGAATGGAGCGGCGATAGGTCTCCACCACTTGATTTGTCGGGAGAGCTGGTGTCCTATGCGGTTCAGGGTTCTTTTGCTTGCGAGTATCCATGAAGACGCTGTCAGGATTCTGGAGGCGGTTGCTGAGCTGAGGAAGAATGCGCGTGATAGGCCGCTTGCTAGGGAGGAGCTTGTCTCCGAGGTCAGAGATGTCGATGCTGTAATCGTGGGTGGGGAGAAGATAGATGAAGGGATCTTGGAGGCGGCAGGGAATCTGAAGGTTGTCAGTCGTTTCGGGGTCGGCTATGACAATGTGGATGTGGATGCGGCGACGAGGCGTGGGATACTGGTCACTTACACTCCAGGCGTGTTGTCGGATGCTGTTGCTGAGTTGACTATGGGTCTGATTCTGTGCCTCTCGAGGAATCTTCTGAGTGCGGACGCCTTTGTGCGTTCGGGTGAGTGGCATCGTGGGAGTAGGTTTCCTCTCACGATGGATCTGGTTAACAAGGAGCTGGGGGTAGTTGGTCTCGGCAGAATCGGAGCCGAGGTTACGAGGCGCGCCAAGCCCTTTGGAATGAAGCTGTCGTACTACGATCTTATTCGTAACCCGAAGTTGGAAGAGGAGCTGCGGATCACGTATCTCCCTCTCGAGGAACTCTTGAGGAGGTCTGACTTCGTTTCGATCCACGTGGCTCTGACCGACCAGACGCGGAAGATGATCGGACCTAGAGAATTGAGTCTCATGAAGGCGACGGCCTACCTGGTCAACACTTCCCGTGGTGGGGTCATCGATCAGGTCGCTCTTTATGAGGCTCTCAAGGAGCGCAGAATCGCCGGGGCAGCCCTTGATGTATTTGAGCGTGAGCCAATACCTGCGGATGATCCTTTGTTGAGGCTGGGGAACGTGGTTGTTGTGCCGCATATCGGGTCTGCCACGGTGGAGACGAGGAGGAGGATGGCGATCACCGCGGCTGAGAACGTTGTGAGAGTTCTGAGGGGAGAGCCCCCAGTGTTTGCGGTAAATCCCGAAGTTCTACGCTCGCGGTAGAGAGATAGCTTAACCGCAGTTGGGGGGGAGCGGATTGATCTCGGGACTTGACCAGAAGCACACTATCTGTAGAATCTGCGACATGCATTGTGGAGTGGTTGTATCCGCCGAGAAGGGGAGGATCGTCTCCGTAGAGGGGAACCCTAACCACCCTCTCAATAAGGGTCATCTCTGCTCCAAAGGATACGCCGCTGTCGATCTGCTGTACTCGAAGGACCGAGTTAAAGCTCCCATCGTGAAGAAGGAGAGGGTGTGGAGTCAGGTCTCATGGGAGGAGGCGCTATCTTACGTCGCAGGTGAGCTGAAGTCGATCAGGTCCAAATATGGGCCTCAGTCGCTCGCCGTGTATTGTGGGGAGGCGATTGGCCATCAGGTTGCAAAGCAGCTGGTCGGACGGTTCTGCGATGTCTTCGGCACTCCGAACTTCTGCTCTGTTGACTGTGAGTGCCACACCGCGAGGGATATGGCGAATATCCTGACGTATGGCGGTTTCCCGGTTCCCGACTATGAGAACTCCAGATGCATAGTGATCTGGGGAGCGAATCCATACGCATCGCACTTGTTCCACGTTGACGGGATCCGGAGGGCGAGGGAGTCCGGTGCTGCTCTGATTGTGGTCGATCCTAGAAAGACTAGGATTGCCTCTGAGGCTGATCTCTTTCTTCAGTTGAGGCCTGGTACTGACGGTGCTCTGGCTCTTGCGATGCTCAACGTGATAATTTCGGAGAGGCTTTACGACCCGAGTATAGTCGATAGATCGGTTGGATTCGAGCAGCTTCGAGCAAGAGCGGACGAGTTTACGGCTGAGGCCGCTGAGAGAATCACTCGGGTCAAACGCCAGTTGACCGAGGAGGCTGCTCGGACGTACGCCACGAGGAGACCGGGCTGCATAGAGCAGGGGAATGCGCTTGATCATCACTCGAATGCGGTTCAGACGGTTAGGGCGATTGCCTCGCTCGTGGCGTTGACTGGTAATCTAGATGTCAAGGGAGGAGACCTCTTTGGCTATGCTCCCCGTCTGAACAGTCTCAGAATCCAAGGAGGGCGTACCCCAGGCGTTCAGAGGGTAGGGGAGAGGGAGCATCCGCTCTACTGTGAGATTCACGGAGAGGCCCAGGCCATTCTCCTTCCAGACGCGATATTGACGGGTAGTCCGTATCCTATCAAGGCTCTCATAGTGGCTGGAGGTAATCCGATTCTTCAGTGGCCTAACTCCAAGAAGGTGGAGGAGGCGCTTCGAGGGCTTGAGTTCCTCGTCGTGATGGATCTCTTCATGAATGAGGTGGCTCAGCTCGCGCACGTCTTTCTTCCAGCTGCGACATATCTTGAGAGGGATGAGATCCACTATTATCCCTCTTTGAGGCGGATCGCGGCGAGGAGGAAGCTGGCAGAGGTTCCAAAGGCGTGGCCTGATATGAAGATCTGGCTGCATCTGGCTAGAGCCATGGGATATGAGGCTGAGTTTCCTTGGAGGGAGCCGAGGGATGTCTTGGAGTTTGTGCTGTCTCCGAGCAAAATTGGTCTGGATGAGCTGGAGAGGAATGGGGCTGGGGTCGAGTACTTGGTTACTCCGGGCGAGAGCCGCGCTAGGATAGAGTTCTACTCTGAGCGTTTGTGGAAGGCCGGATACGATCCGCTCCCATCTTTTGAGGAGCCAATTGAGGGGCCCGCCGACTCAACACTTTATGCGAGGTATCCCTTGATTCTGACGAGCGGGGCCAGAATCTCTGTCTACGTTCATTCGAGGTTGAGGAATATTGAGCGTCTCAGGAAGCTTGAGCCTGAGCCCTATGTTGAGATTCATCCAGAGACTGCCCGTAGGTTTGGAGTGTCTGATGGCGAGCTAGTCGAGGTTTCCTCACCCAGAGGTGTGATCAAGATACGTGCGATGGTGACCGATAGGATTCTGCGTGGCGTTGTGAACATTACGAATGGCTGGTCTGAGGCCAATGTGAATGTGTTGACCGACGACTCGACGCGTGATCCCATATCGGGCTTCCCATCTTTGAGGTCTCAGCTCTGCACCATTAGGAGACTCTAGCGCCGGAGAGAGTATCTTTCCAAACTTTTTGGTTGTCATTGCTGACCGGCATCTTTTTACCGCGATTTGCTAAAACTCCGGTCACTGGGTCGGATAATCATGTCTGCGGGGAAGAGGGTACCTCCTTACGCGTTGGACAAGCCTGGAGAGCGTGTTCTCCTCCATGGAAACCAGGCGATCGCCCGTGGTTTCTTGGAGGGCGGAGGCCAGGTCGCTTCGACTTACCCCGGTACGCCGGCATCTGAGATTCTGGAGACGATAGCTGGCTTCGCTGAGATGTATGATATCTATGCGGAGTGGGCTTCAAACGAGATGGTCGGGTTCGAGGTTGCTGCCGGGGCCGCTCTTTGTGGGGCTCGGGCTCTGAGCTCGATGAAGCACATTGGGGTCAACTGGGCTATGGACCCTCTGATGCATCTGATTTTGAGGAGTCCTCCAGGTGGATTCATACTCGTCTCGGGAGACGACCCGAGTCAACACAGCTCGGCGAACGAGCAGGATAACAGATACATCGCTAGGATAGCCTGTATTCCTTGCTTTGAGCCGTCGAGCCCGGCCGAAGCGAAGGAGATGACCGCGAAGCTCTTCGACATCTCTGAGAGTATTCGCCTGCCTGTCATGTTGAGGCCTACGACGCGTGTCTGCCATGCTAGGTCCGACGTCGTTCTGGGCCCGATTAATAGGGAGAGGCGGACAGGGACAATACCAGCAGACGTCAACTTCAAGACATCCAGTTGGACAAATCCCGCCTTCTCTCACAAGCACCTCCACGACAAAGAGCTGAAGATGAAGGAGATCGTTGAGACGGTGCCGTGGAACTGGATTGAAGGTGATGGATCCGAGCGGCTGGGCGTTTTGGGAAGTGGTCTCTCCTACAACTATGCTAAGGAGGCCATTGGCAAACTCGGGTTGTCCGGCAAAGTCTCTTTGATGAAGCTTGCGACGACCTATCCGACTCCGGACAAGATGCTGACCAAGTTCATGTCGGGCTTGGAGAAGCTCCTAGTTGTGGAGGAGCTTGAGCCCTTTGTCGAGCTCTATGTGAGGGCGCTGGCAAAGGAGGTCAACCCGAAGCTCGCCATCTACGGCAAGATGGATTTCAACGCGAAGATGATTCCGCGGGAGGAGGAGCTGAATACGGCCATAGTCGGAAACGCTGTCGCCGACTTCGCGGGCGTGCCGAGAATCGAGTTCCCCTCCGCACCTGAAGAAGTAAGAGCATCGGTCAAAGGAATACTCACGCCGCGGGGGCTCGACATGTGTGCTGGCTGTCCGCACCGAGCCACTGGTTATGCGATGAAGACCGCTCTAAGGAAGCTGGGCATAAAGGACTTCATCGGCGTTGGCGACATCGGCTGCTATGGTATGGTCTCCAACCCTCCACTCCAGCTGCTTGACACCGAGCTTTGTATGGGAGCGAGCATAGGAACCTCACAGGGCTGCGCAAGGGTGGCCAAAGGAGTACCGGTCTTCGGTATCATCGGTGATTCTACGTTCCTTCACGCGGGTATTCCGGGCCTTGTGAGCGCGATCTGGAACAACAACAACGTGAAGTTCGTCATATGCGACAACGAGGCGACGGCAATGACAGGATTCCAGCCACATCCTGGAACCGGTAGGACGGCTATGGGTCGTGGAACGAAGGTCGACATCGAGAGCGTTGTGAGAGGGGTCGGAGTGAAGTTTGTGGAGGTCATCGACCCCTACGATGTTACGAAGTCTGTGGACACCTTCATGAAGGCGATCCAGTTCGATGGGCCTGCATGCATCATCTCTAGGAGGATCTGCGCCTCTGAGGCGGTTAGGCTCGCTCGGAGAGCGGGGAAGACGCTGCCGCCGCATAAGGTGGATCTGGAGAAGTGTCCAGGCTGCCGTGCCTGCATCAACCTCTTCGGCTGTCCTGCTCTGGTGTACTATAAGGATGAGAACAAGGTGAAGATTGACAACACGATCTGCATCGGCTGCGGTGTATGCGCGCAGATATGTCCATACAAAGCGATCTCACCATCGGGGGCGGCCTAGAGATGGCTCAGAAGAGCGACATCAAGGAGCTGAACATAGTCATCGCTGGTGTTGGTGGTCAAGGTAACATCCTGGCCTCGGAGATCTTCGCAGCTGCTGCGGTCAAGGCTGGATACAAAGTCCGTGTTGGCGAGACCTTCGGCGCAGCGCAGCGCGGGGGCCCCGTTGCGAGCTACGTCAGGATCGGCGGCGACGTCTACGGTCCGATAGTTGATCCGGGTTCTGTGAGTCTGATCGTTGGTTTTGAGCCGATGGAGGCTTTGAGGAACGCTTTCAGGTTCCTTGCCCCTGGCGGGATTGTGATCATGAATACGAGGCCGATGATTCCGCTGTCTGTGAGTATGGGGAAGGACAGGTATCCTACGATTGAGGAGATCAAGGACTCGATCATGAAGCTCGGCGCTAAGCGGGTGATCGCCTTTGATGCAACGAAGAAGGCTGAGGAGCTGGGTTACGTTATCACGATGAATATTGTGATGCTCGGCGCTTTGGCTGGGTCAGGGATTCTGCCTTTCTCGCCTGACGTTGTGAGAGATATTGTGAAGGAGAGGTTCTCCGGGTCGATTCAGGAGCTGAATCTGAAGGCTTTTGAAGTCGGTTTTGATGCGGCCAGGGCTGGGCTTACCGCGTAGTCCTCATCTTTTTTCAGATCTTCCCTCTTCTTTTTCGTTACCGAATCGCAATTAGGCTGGATCAGAGTATCTCTGTCGGAGCCTTTTGGAGTTGAGATCGTGAGGATTTCGGGCGGCAAACTCGTTTCGAAGCTTCTCAGAAGTTACGGTGTGAGCTATGTCTTCGGGATGCCAGGTGGGCAAACTCTGCCCATTTACATGGGTATTCTTGACGAGTATCCACACATGAGACATATCCTCTTCAGGTGTGAGAAGTGCGCTGTCTATGCTGCGGATGCGTATGCGCGTGTCTCTTCGAGGCCTGGAGTCTGCGATGGGACTGTGGGGCCTGGAGCGACGAATATGGTTTCGGGAGTGGCTGAGGCGTGGGGTGCGTCCATTCCGCTCATCGTGATGACGAGTGATATTCACACTTGGATGGTTGGGAAGTGGGCCTCACAGGAGTGCGACCAGATGACGATGATGAAGCCCTTCGTGAAGGCTGGCTTCTATCTCTCAAAGCCTGATCGTATCGCCGATGCCGTTCAGAAGGCCTTCAGGATCGCTACAACCGGGAGGCCGGGGCCCGTGCATCTAGACTTCCCTATGGATGCTGTGATGGATGAGGTTGAATATGATCCGGGACTCCCAGTGGACTTGGAGCACAGCCGCTACCCGTCTGTTCGAACGGCTCCTGACTCGGACTCGGTCAGCAAGGCTTCTGAACTGATCTTGAAGGCTGAGCGGCCGTTGATAGTCGCCGGCGGAGGAGTGGTCACGTCGGGCGCTTGGGATGAGCTGAGAGAACTTGCCGAGCTGCTTGCGATACCCGTTGTGACCACGATTATGGGTAAGGGCTCGATGCCTGAGGATCATCCGTTGAGCCTAGGTGTCGGTGGTTCCTCGGGGAAGACCTGTGCGAACCAAGCTATGTTGGAATCAGATCTCGTGGTCTTTGTTGGCTGCAAGACCGGTCAGTTCGCGACGATGAACTGGACTCTGCCACGGCCAGGGACGAGGATTGTTCATGCTGATGTAGATCCGGGGGAGATAGGTCGGAACTTCCCGACGGATGTAGGTGTCGTCGGAGATGCCAAGCTGAGTCTCAGGGCGCTGGTTGAGAATCTCAAAGAGAAGACAAAGAAGAAGAGTGGTGTTGAGTCCCCCCGACTGGAAGAGGTTCGGAGAGCGGTGAAGGAGTGGAGAGGCTCTGTAGAGCCTAGGATGGCTTCAGACGATGTCCCGATCAGACCTACTCGCTTGGTTCGCGAGATGCGCAGTTTTCTGAGTGATGATGCGATCTTGGCCTGCGATGCTAGTTTGGCGTCGTTCTGGGGAGCGATATTCTTTGATGTTAGGAGGGCTGGGAGGTGTTTTCTTGCGCCGCGCGGAATGGCGGGTATCGGGGCCGGTTTCTCTTTCACTTTGGGAGCTAAGGTTGCTGCTCACGATCGGCAGGTTATGGGGCTCGGGGGCGATGGGGGCTTCGGGATGTCGCTTCACGAGATTGAGACTGCCAGGAGGATGAATTTGCCGATCGTCTATGCGGTGTTGAATGATAGTGCTCTGGGGTGGATCAAGCTGGTGGAGCTTGCGACGTTCAAGAGAACTGTATCGGCGGATTTCACGCCGCTAGACTTCTCGAAGATCGCTGGAGCCTTCGGATGTAAAGGGATCAGAGTTGAGCGGCCGGGTGAGATAGCTGAAGCCATTCGAGAGGGTTTCAGAGCAGAGATCCCGACAGTTCTGGACGTTGTGACTGGGGTTGAGTTACCTAGTCCTCACTTGGTCTAGGAATCTCGATGAAGGTCGAAGTGGGTTTCAAAAACTAGACAAGTGAGCCAAGTACTGGGGGGCATGACTGCAAAGCTTTTCTACGAGTGCCTGGAATTTTGTCCATTCCTAAGACCGCAATAAGGAGCTAGAATTATGAATTACAGAATGGTCATTCAGATTGCACTTGTTCTATTCATTGTGGATATGCTAGTTCTTTCACTCTTAGCCCCGTCCGGAGTCGAGCTCGACACTACGCAGGCTTCAGAACAACTAGCCTCAGTTCATGCAGACGTTGACGAGACGAAAGGGAATGACGATGTCGACATCACTGTCAAAGAAGCAATGGAGCCGATCGGTTCGGAAGATGTTGCCTTCTTGGAGGTCCGGCCGCAAGCTGAATATGGTTCTGGGCATGTTGGCGAGGAGAAATCGGTAGCGAACGTCTGTGTGCAGATAGATGGGGTCGTCACTTCAAGAGGAGAGCGCGAATCGCTAGTACGCACTCAAAGTTCTTTGATTGACGACTGTCTGAATCTTGGCAGGCCCGTGTTCCTACTCATTTATGCGGATTGGTGCGGCTTCTGTCAGCTACAGAAGCCAATCGTCGATCAGCTGGAAATGGAGTACGCTGAGAAGATCCAGTTCATCCGTCTTGACGGTGAAGAGCATCCGGATGCTTTGAAGAGTTTTGGGACAGACGAGTATCCTGCCATGTTTCTGATCACAGACAAGAGTGCAGGTGGCGACTACGAATATCGAGGTTTCAAGGGGTTCACGAATGTAGAGACGTTGAAGAGAAGTATTGATCAGAGCATCTTAGGCGGAAAAGCGGTTGAAGGCATCGAACCAAATCAGCCTCGCACCGGAGACCAAGCCATTTACAGCGGAGCTCGACTGGACCAGATCATCTCCACGCTGAGCTTGAATGAAGAATGTGTAGTTCCTCAAGATGATATGATGATCAATCAAGATACAAAGTTATGTCCTGGCGAGTATCTTCTTCATGACGATGGATATACGGGAATTCTTATAGTTAGCGCCAGTGACATTACGCTTGATTGCAATGGAGCGCATTTAGTAGGAGACGGTCGCGGTTCAGCAATCTATAATGAGGGCAACAACAATGTAAGGATAGCAAACTGCAACGTTACAGGATACAGCAGAGGGATTTATCTCAGAAATCTCCAAGGTAACAATCTCACCAACAATGATGCCATAGCCAATACGTATGGATTCATACTTGAGAACGTCAATTCTTCTTTCGTTTCAAAGAACAGGGTGAGATATAGCGGAAACGGAGGTATACACCTATGGAAATCGAACAACAACATACTTGACAGTAACGAGGCGTGCGCCAGTGTCGAGCGGGACATTTATGTTTTTAGCAGTCAGGGGAACTATGGAACGAACAACAAATGCAACAAAACCCAGGGGTGGGATGACCGTGGCACAGAAGGTTGCACATTCGCCTGTGCCGTATGTTCAGATTGGGACATAGATGGGGTTTGCGACAATGGTGATAATTGCAGATTCATCTTCAATCCAGACCAGTCGGACATCGATGGTGATGGGGTGGGAGATTTTTGTGACAACTGCAAATATGTTCCTAATCCCGGCCAGGAGAACTCGGAGATATATGGTTATGATGAGTTTGGTGACGCCTGTGATAACTGTTGGTTTTCCGGCTATGATGACCAAAATGATTCTGATGGAGACTGCGCCGTACTAAAACAGAATCCCGCGTATTGGGATGGTGTCGGATGGATGAAAGATCCGCATTGTGGTGATCCATGTGACAACTGTCCCAATCTGGTCAACCCTGACCAAAAGAACATGGACGGAGACTGGTATGGTGATCCATGTGACAACTGTCCGACAGTTTTCAACTCGGATCAGATAGATTCCGACGGCGATGGAAGAGGTGACGTCTGTGATAACTGTCTATCGGCTTACAACCCGGATCAAAAGAATTCTGATGGTGACGTAAGAGGTGACGTCTGTGATAACTGTCCCGACATCTACAATTCAGACCAAAAAGATACTGATGGTGACGGAAGAGGTGATGTCTGTGATAACTGTCCGACAGACTCAAACTGGGACCAAGATGACGTTAACTATGATGGAGTTGGAGATGCCTGTGACTGTTACGATGTCCTACAAGGCCCATACGAGACCGGAGTAGATTGTGGCGGAGTTTGTTCAGCCTGTGTTCCGTGTACATGGTGTGGTGCGTTCGTGACCTCGATAAGGGTGAAGGGTCAACCCAACAGCGGACAGATAGATGTTGTCTTTGTGCCTGAAGAAGCCTACAAAGGGAAGCTAACCCAGTTCAACAGCGATGTCTTGGACCTCATTCGTTTCTCCTATTTCAACCTCAGTCAAGCAGCCATAGACCCTATACCTGCAAATTTCAAAGATCGGTTCAATTTCTATGTTTGGAATGGCAGCTTGGGCGGCTTTGGAGTCAAAAAAGGGGCTGGCGGATGTAGCTCACTCCTGCCTTTGACATTCAACCTTTACTTCCCCTTCACAGATTCTGCAGCGATCATAGGGGCGGCTAGTGACACATACCTAGGTTGCACCAGCGCGCTTGGAGCTCCGAGTCAATACATATGCAACAACGAGAGAATCTGTATTCTGCACGAAGCCGCGCATTCGATGTTTGCGCTTGTAGACGAGTACTGCGGTAACACCTACTACACACAGTCTGATCAGAAACCAAACGTCTGGTCTTCGCAGTCGAACTGTCAGGCTGATGCGAAAAACGAAGGATGGACCCTAGGAAACTGTAGGCGAATCGAACACTTGCCGTCAAAATGTTCCAAAGACTATTGGAGATATGACCCAGACACACCGCACCCAGATATGATGACAGCTGGCTGCTGCATCACATACAGATTCTTTGAGGCTGATACAAGAAGAATAAACTACGTATTCGATAACTGGCCTAAGGGTCGCTCAAAAGGGGTCATGATATACTTGAACATTAATGATGGAATAATGAGAGAGTTGAGTGCTTATGTTGTCGATGGGCATCCGGATATTGGTTTGCAGTACGGACATTTCGTAGGCGAGGCATTGTCTTCTGGCAGCGAGGTGTTGAGTGCATTCGGGATCTGGGATCCGAGGATCAGGCTTGGACTGGAGGAAGGTGGCGGAATGGTTTACACAAATGATGTCAATTTCACTGTGATACTTCCGCTCTATGACGACTTGAAGACATTCAGGATAAAGAACGCCACAACTGGAGAGACCATGATCTCTGTCGATCTAAGCACCTTGGTTTCGCCCACACCTACTCCCACTCCGACGCCCACTACAACTCCAACCCCGACTCCTACTCCGTCGCCGTCACCCACAACTCCGGTCGACTACGCATTATACGCAACACTTGCTCTCGCCGTAGCGGTCATAGTTGGAGCTGCGATGATATTTCTCAAAAGGAGAAGTGAATCCGAGCAAAGCCAAATGGAACCTAGAGAATGACGAAGAATACCAGCGCTTGTGGTAGCTTACACCACCATCCGCATTTGTTGGTGCGCATTGGTTCTTGAAGAATCGTAGCTCGCGAGTCGCTTGTTTTGGTGTGCCCAGCTAGGAAGCGTGCGTGCTGTATTGAAGCTGCCTAACTGAGGAAAGGAAAAGAGGTTCTAGGGTGCACTTCATGACGCGTTACCTGTACCACT
>Ga0315308_1000823_pt1 | contig 17740 bp, 16 predicted proteins | sample TDP3_MG_FD_203078 | JGI IMG/M metagenome (GOLD analysis project Ga0315308, IMG submission 203078) | Freshwater sediment microbial communities from Lake Towuti, South Sulawesi, Indonesia - TDP3 | ecosystem: Environmental > Aquatic > Freshwater > Lake > Sediment | place: Indonesia: South Sulawesi... | reverse complement strand
CAGCCATCCGGTATACCTCGCCTGGAACCTTTGTCGCTCCAACAACAATCAACTTGTCTTTAGTCGACCGTCTAACCTTGTCGATCGCCTTGGACAAAGGTTGGCCGTACATAGTGAGATGAATAACTTCTCCTCCTTTAGTTTGCCAATCTTTCATGAATTCTCTCCAATGTATTCCCATCTTCACCTCGAATCGTCCGCCCCAGTTCGTCGAAATTTCATCTACCGTCCTCTTGAGTTTCTCATCTATTACATCTGCTATCACGATTTCATCTGCGCCGAGGGCTCTTGCAGCTAATGCCAGATGCGATGTAACTCTCGCATCTCTTTTGAATCTGTGGCCGAGTCTTAGCACAGTTATTTTAGGCATCGTTCTAATGCTCTTCTTTGCAACATATTGATCTAACAGAGGTTACAGCTGTCCTTTCTGCTTACCGCTCTTCCGTTTGAACTGAACCAAGTCTCCAAGCGTGAGTTCCGGAGGTGCTGAAGCTTGGCCTTCAAATCCTGTCGGTTCTTTTCTCGGCACCAATAATTTAACTCTGATGACATGCTCTAGGAACCTTGACAGTTTCATGTCTGGGATAATCTTTCCAGACTCTATCTTCTGTATAATGGAAAGCCTTTCCTTGACGCGCTTGGCCAACTCTTCTTGCGTTAAACTCAATTTCTCTCGTGCAACTCTTATCCTCTTTGCAAAGTCTTCAGGCAGCTCGTATTCAGCGACTTCTCTAGGCAGGTCTTGCGGTTTCGGTCTTGGCTTGATCGTTGGTCTAGCTAGAACGGTGCGCGGAGTTGGTGTCTCCCATGTCTCCTTGCCGAGTTTACCGCAATCGCTGCATACTACAAGCTTTGCCCCTTCTATTATGACTCTCATTGGTTTCCCTAGAATTCGCTGTCCGCAAACTTCGCAGTTCAAAATCGTTTGCAGCTCCTTTGGTTCAGTGGGTTGATCGATGCTTAAATTGTTTGAGGATTGTAAAATAGCTTGTGAGGTAGAACAGTTGAAGGTGAAGGCTTCTTGGCAGGATCTCGTTAAGCTTAGGGGAGTAGCAAGCTTCCAGTTTGGGAAGAGCATTGGAGATGTGCTCTTTCCAGATTTCGTAGAAGTCGTTCGTTCAAGCAAGACGAAGAGAATAAAGTTGATCTACTGCAGAGACGAGCTCTTGGCGACTCTAAGGCCGACCGACGGGCATCTCAGCCTATCTTTAGCCGGAGCTAGGCGGATCTTGAGGAGAGTGAAGAATCCTCCATCTATTGTTGTGGTGCGAAGCGATGTTAGCAGTTTCATCAAGAAAGGTGGGAACGTCTTCGCTAAGCATGTCGTTAAGGCTGATGACGAGATTCGACCTCAAGATGAAGTGATTGTAGTCGACCAGAAGGGCAACCTGCTTGCAGTCGGTCGCGCTATGCTCAGTGGAGAAGAGATTTTGTCTTTCAAGAGTGGCGTTGCCGTCAGAGTTAGAAGAGGGCTTCTCGAGTAAATGAATCCGGTACGTTGCTGTGTAGACCCTCTGCATCAAAGGTTTGTAGCCCATCCATAGAGTGGCCAGATCTACGCTCTGCGAAGCTGCTCCATTGTACTGAGGAATGAGGCGTCGATAGATTTTTCAGTTCGGAGATTCAAACAGCACTTTAAGAGGTTTCTGGTGTGGCGCACAAGGCTTTTCGTTCGGTCAAAGGCATGCCAACTGGAAGAGAAGCTATGAGAATGATGCAGAAGATGGGAATGGATGTGAAAGAGATCGCGAATGTGAGGCAGGTTGTGATAAAGGCGGCGGGCAAGCAGATAGTGATTGACGATCCCGCTGTAACAGCGATAACGATGCAGGGGCAGACTACGTTTCAAGTCGCTGGCGGTACTGTGAAAGAGGAAGTGCCTAAGGAGGAGGTTGAGGAACCTCTAACGATCTCGGAGGATGACGTAAAGCTGGTCGCTCAGCAAGCCTGTGTCTCGGAAGAAGAAGCGAAGAAGGCTTTGGTTGAAAGTAGAGGAGACTTGGCTCAAGCGATCCTAGCTCTTAAAGCGAAGAGCGGCTAGATCTTTCCTTTGACTATATCCCTAATCGTCTCCTGAACTTTCTCAACGCTCTCTATAGTATTAACTAGATGACAGGGCGCGAACTTGAATAGTCTTCTGAAGAAGTTTTTTCTTATCTCAACCTTCTCAGGAGTCTTAACGATTAGGTAGGGATTTAGGAATTGTTCAGGCTGGGTCGCTAGATAGTCGACAGCCTCTTCTATCCCAACTCTACGCGCGATCTCAGGATCGTTTCTATCTCTTTTTAGAAGAATCACCTTCTTCGCCCGGGTTGTGTCTACGAACTTTTCAAGTCCACCTATCCAAAGTGGATCCAGCATCGCTCGTGAATACTCGTGAGCAATAAGCGGGTCGCTCATCATCTCCCTTATCTTTGATTCTTCAACGTTTTCTGATCTAAGCTTCTCAGTCTCCTCCGGCGTTAACGGCTCAACATTCTCCAAGCGACACTTGTTCAACAGCTGTCTGATCTCAGGGAAGACTCTTACAATATTTGTTCGAATGTAGAATTTCCTCTCACTGATGTCTGCGCTCGCTCTCCCCTTCTCCCCACCTATGAATCTGACATAAATCCAGTCGTCGCTATGCAGCCTAGCTCCCTCCATCTTCAAGAGAGCATAGCTATGAGTCGACTTTCCAGTCCCTGTCGGGGCGATTAGGATTATACCGTCCCCGTTAACTTCTACGCAACTTCCATGTATACTGTGTATGTCATGCTGGTCTTCTGCAATGTCGCATGTTATACCTAAAGCCCAACTCTTGCATTGGCCGTAGTACTCCGTGTTGAAGATTATCGCTGTCTTCGTTTCAGGGTTGTAATACGCGTATGGTTCACCTTTGTTAAATTCCTGGTCTAAGACAGCATAGAGTCTTCCGTGAGACCTTGTTTCACGAGGCATAGAGAACCAGTTTTCAAGCCAGAACTCGTAGAGGTGTTGGCTGTTGGTGAAGAGTTGCAGGCAGAAGCCGTCTATACTGGCTTTCCAGCCGTACCATTCATTGCCCAGAACCTCTTCCGCTCTCGCGACAAGCCTGTCTCTTTCCTTCTTGGAAATGATGCTGCTCGCAACTCTTCCTCTAACCCTAGTAATCTTATTGTAAACATATGGCGAAGACTGTTCATTCACTGCCGCCAGCTCTCCTTAACTTCGCACGGACTAACGTCCGGCATATTTAATGTTCAATCGATGTGAATTGCGTATCTTAGAATGAAAATCTTTTGTCAGCCACTTTAAACTACCCAGATCTTCACGCTATACTTTACTTGAAGGCTTTGAATCAACATCATACTAGAATCGCACCCCTACTTGCTGAACTAGCCTTCTCAGCATACACGGCCATGAAACCTTTCCTGAACGAAGGCCTGGGGTGCTTCCAGAGCTTCATCCTCTCAGCTATGACTGTATCTTCCAGTTTGACATCGAGTCGTCTTTTAGGAATATCGATCTCCACAATGTCGCCTGTTATTAGCGCCGCAATAGGTCCTCCTTCAGCAGCCTCGGGTGAGACATGTCCAACAGCTAGCCCTCTCGTCGCTCCTGAAAATCTTCCATCGGTGATAAGAGCAAGAGATCTGTCAAGTCCCATCCCACACAGAAGAGTCATGATATCGTATTGCTCCCTCATACCCGGACCGCCTTTAGGTCCTTCATATCTTATGACGACGACATCTCCGGCTTTAATAGCCCTTCCAGCCAAGGCTTCGACGGCTTTCTCTTCGGAATCATAAACTTTTGCGGGGCCGGTATATCGTAGCATCTTGAGGTTTACAGCTGCTTGTTTGACAACAGAACCGTCGGGGGCGAGATTTCCTTTAAGGACTGCTATTCCTCCTTCTGCATGGAACGGGGAGTCTAGAGGCTTGATGACTTCATGGTCAGTCACCTCTGCTCTCTCCAAGTTTTCCTTGAGCTTCATTCCTGTAACTGTAAGAACATCGAGGTTCAGAAGCGGAGCCAGCTCTTTCATTACAGCTTGAATCCCTCCGGCTTTTTCAAGGTCGTCCATAAGGCGGTCTGAAGAGGGTTTTATCGCAACGATCTGAGGAGTCTTCCTACTAAACTGATCGAATAAGTCTAGCTCTACTTCTATTTCCAGTTCAGCTGCAATAGCGGGGATATGGAGGCATGAGTTCGTGGAGCCCCCTATCGCTAAATCTACCTTGATCGAGTTCTCTAAGGCTTCTCTTGACATAATCTTTGAAGGTCTGATATCATTATCTATGAGCTTGACAATTTGATCTCCAGCTCTCTTCGCTATCTGGAGTAACTTGGCATCGGATGCAGCTACTGTAGCATTTCCGGGAAGCGACATACCTAGAGCTTCTGTGACGCAGCACATAGTGTTCGCTGTGCCCATCATAGGGCATGCGCCTGGACCGGGGCAGCATACCTTGACAAGCTCATCTACATCTTTTCGAGGTATCTTACCAGCCATGTAGGCTCCGTAAGCTTCAGAGACTTCATAGATGGCGTATCTGCGACCTTTATACAGGCCGGGTTGCATGTAGCCGCCTGTGACGAGAATCGTTGGAACATCCAGTCTCGCTGCTGCGATCAGCATCGCCGGCACGATCTTGTCGCAAGTGCATATCATCACTATGCCGTCCAATTGGTGGCCTTCGACCATTACTTCAACGCTTGCCGCTATGACCTCTCTGCTTGGAAGAACGTACTTCATTCCAATGTGGCCTTGAGCGATTCCATCGCAGAGGCCGATCGTATTGAACTCTATTGGAGTGCCTCCGCCGGCTCGGACGCCCGCTTTGACCGCTTCTCCGACTTTGCGTAGGTGGTAATGTCCTGGGAGGATCTCACTCCAAGAATTGGCTACTGCAACCAAAGGTTTCTCCAATTCCTCTTGAGTATAACCCATTGAATGATAGAGCGCATATTCAAGAGCTTTCAAGTCCTCTCTTCCGGCCAAGATACGTTTGCTTCTTAACTTGTGATGTTGCATACGCAGTCCTCTGAGGTTCTCAATCAGATAAGAGGCTTCAAGAGATAAGATGTTGCTCTCTGATGCGAGAATAAATATTAGAGGGCTATCTACGATAGGAGGTTGTCGAAGGCCAGCGATATGTCGATGACTCATAAAGAGCGGTACATGACCGCCATCCATCTAGGTGAACCTGATACGGTTCCTGTAGACGCTACTTACGTTGATCCGATTCATGTTGAACGGATAACTGGCAAGAAGGTTCTGGCAGCTGGGGGCGGTGGTGGAGGAGGGGGTTTCGCAGTTACGCGTGAAGAAGCCCAGATGGATATGAATGAGATTATGCTTAGGAACCAGAAGCTTTTGAATGAGGCTATAGAGAAGATAGGTTTAGACGCGCTTATCGTGTCGGATTATTGGCTTTACCCTAAAGGCTACAAACTCAAGTTTATCGATGAGTCCACGTACATCGATCAGTGGGGTAAGATCTACAGGATCAGAAGAGACGTTAAGACGACTTACTGGATAGATGGAGCGATAAAGGCTCCTGAGGACCTAGACGATTTTGAGCTTCCAGATCCTGAAAGTCTCAGCTACGATATAGTTGACCTAACCAAGAAAGATGCTGGAGAAGATTATCCAGTTATCGGGTGGTGCCACTGTGGGGAGATGTTCCCATACCTAATGAGGGGCGGAATCGAGAAGCTAACTCACGACATTTATCGGGATCCGGATTTCGCTAGGAGCTTGATAAAGAAGGTTGCTGAGACGAATATCGAGATAGTTAAACGAATGCTCGATCGAGGAGTGGACGTAATCGCAGATAGTGACGATGTTGCCGAAGGGAAAGGCCCATTCTTCCCGCTGAAAGTCTTTAAGGATTTCTTCTTTCCGTATACGAAAAAGCTAATAGATGAATGTCACAGGCGAGGAGTGCCCTTCTTGAGGCATTCGGATGGAAACCTATACCCGATCCTTGAAGAATTGATCAATCTAGGCATAGACGGGCTCCATCCTATAGAACCGAAAGTTATGGATTTAGGCTACGTTAAGAAACGCTATGGAGACAAGATCTTTCTAAGAGGCAACGTAGACTGCGCCTATGTTCTGCCCTTCGGATCAGAAGAAGATGTTCGTAGGGATGTGCGAAGATGTATCGATACCGCGGCGAGAGGCGGCGGATTTATTCTTGCTGACAGCAATTCACTACATAGTAACGTGAAGACTGAAAATATTTTGGCGATGATAGATGAAGCTAGAAAGTATGGGCGCTATCATCAAGTGTTTCATAGGTAAGATTAGAGTAGTTGTTCAAGGCCAAGTCGCTTAATAGCGATTGCAAATCCTGATAGTATTTAGCTAATGCATGGATGTTGACAAGGTTGAGAAAGAGGCATTCCGAAGATCCCAATCCCCACAACGTTTTATTTTGAAAAGCCTGCAAACTAGAATGTATCTTCATGTAGAGTTTGGAGGGATTAGCTACGGTCAGGCTCTTCGAGTATCATGGGAAGGGGCTTCTCAAGTCGGTTGGAATCCCAATCCCCCTCGGGGAGGTTGCTTCCAACCCTGAAGAAGCGCAGAAGATCGCGGAGCGCATCGGGAAGCCCGTCGCGGTCAAGGCACAAGTCTGGGTTGGTGGAAGGTTCAAGGCAGGCGGTGTGAAGTTCGCCGAGAACCCTGAGCAAGCCAGGGATATGGCCGCCAGCATCCTCTCGATGACCATCAAAGGCTTGAAGGTTGAGAAGGTGCTGATCGAGGAGAAGTTGAATGTGGACAGAGAGTTCTACGTCGGCGTGGTCGTGAACGACTCTTACAAGGTCAAGGCGCCAGTCATTATGTTCGCCTCAGAGGGTGGAGTTGAGATTGAGGAGATTGCAGCGAAGTCGCCTGAGAAGATCTCAAGCCTTGTCGTAGATATCTTCCTGGGGGTGAGAGTTTATGATGGGTACAACTTGGCCTTGAAGGTTGGAGTTCCAGCTGAACTTCTCGCGGATGTGGGAAATGTGATTAGGAATGCTTACGAGGTCTTTAGAAGATATGAAGCCCGTACAGTGGAGATCAACCCCTTGGTTTTGACCGAGGACGGAAAGATAGTTGCTGCGGACTGCCGCGTTCTGATCGATGACTCAGCTGTTCCTCGCCACCCTGATCTTGGAATAGAGGTTGCGAGGGAGGGTGACAGACCGCCTTCAGAACTTGATACGATTGCTTGGAAGATCGAGGAGAGCGACTATCGTGGAGTAGCCTACTTTATGCAGATGGTCCCTGAGATCAAGGAACAGGGGTATGTAGGCTATCACGGAATAGGCGGAGGAGGAGCATTGCTTGGGGCTGATGCTCTATCTCGACACGGGCTCAAGATCGCAAACTACGCAGACACGAGCGGAAACCCAACTGCTTCGAAGGTCTACAGAATAGCGAAGCTGATCCTTTCTCAACCCGGTATTGAAGGGTACTTCCTGTCAGGTGCTTGTATAGCGAGCCAAGAGCAGTGGCATCACGCGCACGGGCTCGTCAAAGCCTTCAGAGAGGACCTGAAGGACAGACCCGGCTTTCCAGTGATAGTTCTCTTGGCCGGCAACAAAGAGAAGGAGGCTCTGGAGATACTGGAAGAAGGCCTAAAAGATCTTCCGATCAGACTTGAACTCTACGGACGCCAGCATGTGTATGACGTCGACTTTCTTGCGGAAAGGATGAAATCGATGGTCGAGGATTACAGGAGGTCCAAGAGCTAGATGGAAAGAATGTACGAGTTCGACTTCAAAACTGGTAGGGTCACAATAGATCACAGCAAGTGCAAAGAATGCAAGAGCTACGCATGCGTTAAGGCATGCAGCCTCTATGGGAGGGCGATCTTAAGGATCCGTGATGGGAAGCCCATCTTATCCGTAAGTCCGGAAGAAGCGAAAAGGCTCTGCATCGAGTGTCTGGCTTGTGAGCTCCAATGCGAATTCAAAGGCCGAAAAGGCTTGAAGCTTCACATCCCAATGCCCAGAGGGAAAGACTAGAAGAACGAGGAATTGGATTTGGCGATTCTACTTGACGAGAACACGAGAGTCCTGATCCAAGGAATAACTGGGCGCGAAGGAAGCGCTCGGGTCAGGTTCATGATGGAGTATGGAACAAAGATCGTGGGCGGTGTTACACCAGGCCGGGGCGGAAGCGAGGTCTGGGGCGTCAAAGTATTCAATACAGTTGAGGAGGCGAAGAGCAGATGCGGCGATATTGATGCCAGCGTCACATTCGTGCCCGGCCTCTTTGTCAAGGACGCGGTTATGGAGGCAGTTGATGCTGGGATCAAGTTGATAGTAATGCCTGTCGAACGTGTTCCTCTCCATGACATACTCCAGATGGTGGCCTATGCGAAGCAGAAGGGCACAAGGATAGTTGGTCCAGGCTCATTCGGGCTCATCAGCCCCGGCAAGGCTGTTGCAGGTTGGATCGGAGGCTCTGTAGAGATGGCTTGTGAGGCCTTCAAACCGGGGCCGGTTGGTGTGATCTCGAGGAGTGGGGGGCAGACGACCACTGTGTCCTGGGTCATCGCTCAAGCCGGGCTTGGAGTCAGCACCGCGGTACATATGGGAGGTGAGCCGATACTGGGCTTACCTTCGCCTGAGCTTCTCATGCTCTTTGAAAATGACAAGGAGACCCAAGCTGTAGCTATGTTCGGGGAGATAGGAACGTCGGCTGAGGAGGAGGCGGCTGAGGTGATCAAGGAAGGAAAGTTTACGAAGCCCTTGGTCGCGTACATTGCCGGAGCGACTGCGAGATCCGGGATCCGTTTCTCACACGCGAGCGCGATAATCGAACGGGGCAGGGGTTCAGCTGAGAGCAAGATGAAGGCATTGGAGGAAGCAGGCGCCACTGTCGTCGAAAAACCCGAGGAGCTTGGAGCAGCTCTGATCAAGATCTTCAGAAGATAGCCTCGGTGAAAACCATGTTCCTCTTGAGGACTATGCTCTTCGTCCCAGGGAACAATATGCGAATGCTGCATAAAGCCGGGACCTTAGATGCTGACGCAATAATCATCGATCTTGAGGATGCTGTGCCGATGGAAGATAAGGAGACTGCACGCGTCTTCGTCCGTGATGGGATCGAAATAGCCTGTAAAGGGGGATCTATGGTATTCGTTAGGGTGAATGGTCTTACTACAGGTCTTACAGGTCAAGATCTCGAAGAGTCGGTCTGCGAGGGACTCAATGGCATAGTGTTACCCAAGGCTGAATCCAAGAGAGACATCCTTGAAGTTGAGGCTATCCTTGAGAGGATTGAGAAGCAGAAAGCCCTCAGAGTTGGAAGCATCGTAATACTTCCGATCTTGGAGACCGCTAAAGGTGTTCTCAATGCGGCTGAAGTTGCATTCGCGAGCAAACGTGTTGCTGGCCTCAGCTTCGGCGCAGTCGACTTCACCCGAGACCTCGGAGTGAAGCTTTCAAAGGAAGGGGTTGAGCTCTCTTATCCACGTGCATACATTGCACTCGTCGCAAGAGCGGCAGGCATATCTGCGGTAGATACAGTCTTCATCGATATCATAGATAGGGAAGGTTTAATCCGCGACTCGAAGGCTGCGAAGCAACTTGGATTCTGCGGGAAACTCTTAGTACATCCTAACCAGATCCAACCTGTGAACGAGGTCTTCTCGCCCACTCAGCAGGAGGTTGAGTACTGCAAGAGGGTTGTCGCTGCTTTCAAGGAGGCTCAGGCTCGGGGGGCCGGGGCAATATCAATCGACGGGAAGATGATCGACTACGCAAACTATCGCCAAGCCGAGGACATTCTTGCGATATGGGATACGATCATCAAAAGGAAGAAGACTCCAGAAGAAAGCTGAAGGCGCTCAGGAAGCCGGATTCCCGCCACATTCCACGCGGACCAAGTCTTCCTTAAAGCTTGTCTAATGGAGAGAGCAGCGGCGACAAAATTTTCTAGTTACAGTCTGCCCATTCTCTCAAGCTCTTCAGCTACATCCCTCAAATCCAGCTCTTCGAGCTTCTTTCTCGTCGGAAACCCAGTCAACCTGTTCCATCCAGACACCTCATAGAACCTTTCAAGCATACGCTCGAAGTGCTGTCTTGTCAATCTTCTTCCTTCAGTCGGTCCTGAGGGAACGGGTTCATCGAAGCATCTGGATGGAACACTATCATGCTCTCTAGTGAAGCCCTCCCTAATGTTGAAAGCTCGATTGAGGTTGTAGACTCTTTCCGAGGCTCTCAATATGTCAGACTCCGCCACCGACCAGCCTGTGGCAGCAGAAAGCATCTTGACGAAAGGTTCAAGCCCAACCATGAACGCTCTCGAACCGACCATATATGCGACAAACCTGCATATTCCCAACATGTCGCATGCGGATCTATGGTAGAGAATCTTAGCAGCCATCTCCGGCTTCCCTTCGATCGTGTACCTCCAAGGCTCTATGAAGAAGTCTGTGCACCATGCCTTATTGTGGTCAGCTCCTCTATCCACTATGGCGTATGCTAGCGCTTGGCCAGGCGCCCCTCTACATTCATAACCCGACCACTCAAGCCCTTTAGAATGCATCGCAAACCTCTCAGAGCCCTTACCGAACGCTTGAGCTGATTTTCTCACGCCTTCCGAGAGGGTTGCTCCTAAACCTTCTCTCATGCCTATCATCTCGATGACGCGTAGATACGCTTCTGCGTTCCCGAACCTCAAGTCCAAGCCGCCTGTATCAGTCTTGTCGATCACTCCTTTCTCATAACACTCCATAGCGAAAGCAACTACATTGCCCGTCGAGATCGTGTCAATCCCTAGATCGTCACAAAGGTAGTTCGCCCTCGCTATCGTCTCCAAGCTCCCTACGCCGCAGTTGGAGCCTAGCATCGCTATCGTCTCATACTCAGGTCCTTCAACAGCGGTCCCCTTGTACAATCCCTCTCTAACCTCGCTCCACTTCCCGCAAGCTACTGGACAACTGAAGCATGTTTTGTTCGAGAGAACTATAGTCTCCTTCATCCTTTCTCCGCTGATATCTTCCGCCTTCTCGAAAACCCCGCTCTGATAGTTCCTAGTGGGTAAGGCACCCCACTCATTTGAGTGTATAACGTGATGAGCAGTTCCCATCTCCCGCCAGACTTTCAAAGCATCAGGATTCGCTAGAATCGCACGCCGCGTCTCATCTGCCAGCTCTTTGAACTCGTCAGGCCTAGCTAGACCGATCTCTCCAGTTCCCCTCACAGCCAAAGCCTTTAAGTTCTTAGAGCCCATGACAGCGCCGAGACCACACCTCCCAGCTTGCTTGCCATATTCATGGGTGATGCACGCGATCTTGACCAGCCTCTCTCCAGCAGGACCTATGGAAGCTACTCTGACCTTCTTGTCTCCAAGCTCCTCCTTGATCTCGGTCTCTGTAGTGAAGCATCCTTTACCCCAGAGGTTGACCGCGTCTCGAAAACGGACAGAGCCATCTTCTATCCAGATGTAGGTTGGGTTCAGGCTCTTGCCGTGGATCACGATGGCGTCGTATCCAGCGAACTTTATCTCCGCGCCGAGGAAGCCTCCTATAGTTGAGTCAGCATACCCACTGGTCAAAGGCGATTTGGCAACCAGACTCATCTTCGATCCTGGAGCTGTTGTTCCTGTCAAAGGGCCTGTCGCGAATACTAGGATGTTGTCAGGGCTTAAGGGGTCAGTCTTCGGCTTCAACAAGTCATAGAGGATCTTTGCGCCGAGGCCGCGCCCCCCAATGAACCTCTTCGCCACCTCAAAATCGAGATCCTTCCTGACAGCTTCCTTTCTAGTCAAATCGATATGAAGTATCTTCCCAGCGTATCCGCCTAACCCAGCCGACATTCTGCCCACTCCTGTCTCTACTCTGGTCCTGTTCAATCATAAGCTTTCACACTGCTCCCCTAGTTATCTCGATCAGCTTCTTCCGCCCTTCCCAAAACCTTTCCAAAGCTTCCAAGATTTCTTTACGAAGATGCACCTTCTATATATACCAGCCTCGCACATATCCAACTCTATATTCATCAAGCAACCGATCACGGTGTATCGAATGACACTAGGCTACAGGCGAATTGCAGTAATTCTCTATGTGCAACCAATGGAGTACGACGCTTTGGGGATAGTTCAACGACGCATCGGAAGCTCAGCGAACATAACGGAGAAGTATGCGTCAATTCGGTAGGATGCGCTGAGGACGACTTGGAACAACTTGAAAGTGAAGATAATCTGATTAAGGGCGTGTTCTAGTGTTCTTGATGTGCTCTATGATTCAAGAAACCGTAGGCACAAGACCTGAAGAACCTCTTTCAAGCAAGGAAGACAGCTCCAAGAGACCCGCATCAGGTGTTAGCGACAGGGGAAGATGGGAAGAGCGGATCATAGTAGCTGGCTCAGGTGGGCAGGGAGTCGTTCTTATGGGAAAGCTTTTGGCTTATGCTGGCTTATTTGAGGGAAGAAATGTAACCTGCCTTCCCTCCTACGGACCTGAGATGCGCGGTGGGACAGCAAACTGTATGGTGACAATCTCCACCAGCAGAATAGGATCTCCATACGTCACCACTCCTTCCAGTCTGATAGCTATGAACCTCCTTTCGCTAGATCGCTTTGAATCCACTGTTGAACCTGGAGGATGCATCCTCGTAAACAGTTCGCTAGTCAAGCGTGAAGTGATTAGGAGTGATGTTACAACGGCTAGTGTCCAAGCCAATCGGATAGCTGAGGAGTTGGGGGATGTTCGTGTAGCCAATATGGTTGCTCTAGGCGCTTTTGCCAAAGTCAAGCCTACGCTTCACTTGGATTCACTGGTGAAAGCCTTGGAGAAGGTTCTGTCAGAAAGACGGAAGGAGATGCTCTCGCTAAATGGAGAAGCACTACGACGCGGCTGCGAGTTCGTCTCCATAAGGATGGGATCGAGAACTGGGCAAAATTTGCGTTCAAATCGACGCTGAACTCTGTAAGGCATGTGGCTACTGCAGCTATGTGTGTCCAAAGAGGATCATCCAACTCTCCGCTGAAACAAACTCTAGGGGCTACCACTATGCAGTAGTTCGAGGTATAGAAGAATGCACTGGCTGCAGATTCTGTGCGCTTATATGCCCCGAGGTTGCCATCGAGATGGAGATGTTCAACCACTCAAGAGCACGGTTGGAAGTCTGATGAGCGAGATATGTTTACTTTCAGGGAATGAAGCTCTTGGTGAAGCCGCCGTAAGGGCTGGCTGCCGTTTCTTCTACGGATATCCCATTACACCTCAGGGCGAGCTCTTCGAGTATATGGCCCGCCGCCTACCCGAGGTCGGCGGTACTTTCCTTCAAAGTGAGAGTGAGATAGCGGCTATCAGTATGGTATATGGAACAGCGGCTGCAGGCGGAAGGGTTATGACAGCTTCATCCGGCCCAGGGACAAGCCTGATGCAGGAAGGCTTATCCCACCTCGCAGCTGCGCAACTTCCCTGCCTTATAGTGAACGTGATGCGCGCTGGTCCAGGGTTAGGGAGAGTCAGACCGTCTCAAGCAGACTATTTTCAAGCTACGAGAGGTGGTGGTCACGGCGACTACCGCGTTATCGTCCTAGCTCCTTCCTCTGTACAGGAAATGGCAGACCTAACCTTCGACGCTTTCACGCTCGCGGACAAGTACCGCAATCCCGTAATGATCCTTTGTGATGGGATGTTGGGTCAAATGATGGAGCCTGTGGCTCTAGCTGACCCTATAGACCCGAATCAATTACCGCCGAAGCCTTGGTCTGTTAGAGGTGCAAAAGGCCGAGCCCGCAATCTAGTATTGGCAGCACCATATACCGATGAAGAGTTGATCGCTCTTAATCTCGAGTTGAAGAGTAAATATGCATCTATAGAGGCTCAGGAGGCAAGGTGGGAGTCCCAGTTCTTAGATGATGCGGAACTCGTGGTAGTAGCGTTCGGTACGTCAGCCCGTATTTCAGAGGATGCGGTCTTGAAGGCACGTATGGAAGGATTGAAGGTAGGGTTGATCCGCCCTGTTACGTTATGGCCCTTCCCGAGGCAGGCATTTGATGTACCTCAGATGAAGGTTCAAGCGTACCTTGTGGTGGAGATGAATGCTGGGCAGATGCTTGAGGATGTCCTCTTAGCGAGGCGCGGGGATGTGCCCGTGTTTCATTTCGGGCTTGGCGGAGGGTGGGTTCCATCAACTCAAGAAGTCTATCGTGAGTTAGTTGAAGTGTACGAGAGGAAGGGTACTCTATGACGAAGCTTTTCACAAGGCCCAGCTCGATGAGCGATGCAGCGATGCCCTACTGCCCTGGATGCACTCACGGGATAGCTCATAGGCTTGTTGGAGAAGTTATCGATGAGTTGGGGATCTTTGAAAAGGTTATCGGCATCGTTTCTGCTGGCTGCTCTGTGCGAAGTTGGCGTCTCTATCGCTTCGACATGGTTCTATCTGCTCATGGGAGGTCTCCAGCAGTAGCCACTGGTCTTAAGAGGGCGCTTCCAGACAGTCTCGTCTTCGCTTATCAGGGGGATGGAGATTCTGCAGCAATAGGGTTGGCTGAATTGATGCATGCTGCCCTACGGTGCGAGGAGATTACCGTATTCATGATCAACAACGCTGTCTACGGTGCCACAGGAGGGCAGGCAGCGCCCACAACATTGATCGGTCAGAAGACTACAAGCTATCCTTCCGGCCGAGATCCAAGCTATACTGGTTATCCCATCAATATGGCTGAGGTTATAGCTAGCGTATCGAAGAATTCATACGTGGCTCGGGTCGCGCTGAACAGTGTCCGAAACATATTGAAGGCCAAGAACGCTGTCATCCGTGCCTTCAAGACTCAGGAGAAAGGGCTGGGTTTCTCTTTCGTGGAGATGCTCTCCACCTGCCCCATAGGCTGGCAGATGACACCTCTGGACTCCCTTAAATGGATCGAGGAGAAGATGATCCGGGAATACCCCTTAGGGGAGTTTAAGGTTCCTGAAGGCTTAGAGCCATAGGTCAGCTGAAAACGGCGAGCCTATCTAAAGTTATAGATAGAACTTCGAATTACAGAATAAAATCTTCTGAGATGAATCTTGGCCTGTATCTTGCAGTCCATTGAAGATAAGCTTCGTCTAGGTCGCTGCTTTTCAAGATGTATTCTCTCACGTAGCCGACGTGTTCACTGATCAGTTCCTCAATTCGATCCTCAGTCAAGACTTTTCTTTTACTTTCTAGTTCAATCTCGTTTCTGAGAATCTGCAGAGGAGTGAAATAGTATGGAAGATCAATGTACTCTAGTTGAGCATCTTGACCTGAGCTTCGAAGCCGCTTGAAGATAGATCCTCCTTTAACTCCTGAGACGTAGACAGTGTCTTCATAGTCCTCAATCACATCAGCAGCAAAACTCGTCTCCCTCTCGAAAGCCTCGGCTTCCATTAGCAATTCAGATTCAAGCAGTTTCCTCCAAGCGTCCAGATCGATCTTCCCTGTAGAAGCAGAATTGAAAGTGAGCATAGATATCTTAACAGCTGTCTCAGCGCTCTTCTCTTCGTAAACTTGATCCCCATAGCAGAAGATGTCTAACAGCTGGTGCTTATGCTTCATTTCCCTTAATGCTCGCAAGAGAGGCTCAAATGTGTGCGTCCAAGGCTGCAGCGGTTCCGCTATCAATTTTGAGCGTTTGAGTTGCTCAACAAACGATTCATACGGCAGCCCGGAAACATACTCCTCAAGGAATCTTTGAAGCGCTGTAGGAATTGGAACTAGAATAGCGTTAGACCTTGTTTGCTGGATGCAACCTGCTGCTCTCACAAATGACCTTCTCAGCCTCGGGACGGCGAGGATTGAAACTCTATTCACGAAGCTATCACGACAGTGAGGTGGCTTAACCTTGTCTTAAGCCAGTTCTCTAAGTTTTCTGAGATTCCCATAGTCGTCGCGGCGATTGTCAATAGGTGTTTCAAGTATGAAAGGCATATCTTTGAGTGATTGATTGTGTAGAATAGCTCTGAAGCCTTCATCTCCAATGAAGCCCATGCCGATATGCTCATGCCTGTCTATACGGGAGCCTAGTTTTCCTTTCGAGTCGTTTAGGTGAATAACTTTCAAAAGTTGAAGGCCAAGAGTTTTGTCGAAGGCTTCTAGAGTCTTCTCAACGGCTCCGGCGTTTCGGAAATCATAGCCAGCGGCGAATCCGTGGCAAGTGTCGAAGCATACGCCTACACGTTCTCGCTTTTCAAAATTGTCTATTATATGTAGAATGTCTTCGAATGATGAACCCATGCCATTCTTTGTTCCAGCAGTATTCTCCAAGAGGAGCATCACATTATTCTTGACTTTAGAGAGTGCCAGATTACAAGCTTCAATTATCCTCTCGAAGCCTACCTCCATACCTCTTCCAAGGTGGCTTCCTAGATGAGTCACAAGATAAGGGATTTTAAGTCTTCCACATCTATCCAACTCTGCAATCAAAGTCTTCAAGGACATAGCGTAGATACCCTTCTTAGGTGAAGCGAGATTGGGGAGATAAGGCATATGAGCTACCGCTGGATCTATACCTGATGCCGCTAGCTTATCGATAAAATTCCTTGCTTCGTCACTCGTTAACTGCTTGAATTTCCAGCCTCTCGGATTACGAGTGAAGATCTGAAATGTTGTACAATTTCTCTCAACAGCCCGATCAACGGCCATTTCTATTGAACCGGAGATCGAGACATGAACACCCAACTTCAAGTTCAACTCACACACTTAGAGTTTGATATCAGTGACAGATGAACCTATCCTAACCAGTCTGACAAACTATAAGATGCACTTTTCTACAATGAGTTCTTGGTATGCTCGAGGAATAGTAGTTGACGAAATCTTGCATTGCAAGAAATATATCTGAGGCGCCTCCTTTCAAGTTGGACGAGATCATCCGAGCAATCAAGTTACCCAACGCTATCAGCTTGGCCTTCGGTGAGCCTGATCAGGCGACACCCGACCACATAATCAAGGCTGCGATTGAGGCTTTGAAGAGAGGATTTACCCATTATACGGCAGAGAAAGGGTATATTCATTTGAGAGAAGCTATAAGTCGAAAATTGAAGCGAGAGAACGGCGTGGAAGCCGATCCCTGCTTTGAGATTCTCGTAACCTGCGGCTCCGGTCAGGCTGTTGATCTTGCCTTGAGATCCACTTTGAATTCCGGGGATGAGGTCTTGACGCCTAATCCGGGATACTTCGCTTATCATTACTGCTTGAGGTTCATAGGCGTTAAAGTGGCGAGCTATCCAGTTCTGGAAGATAACGACTTCAAGCCTAGACCAGATGAAATAGAAGATAGAGTAACCTCGAGAACAAGAATGGTGATCTTGAACTCACCTTCGAATCCAACTGGCGCCGTTCTGGATAAAAAGACGCTTAGAGGAATCGCTGAAATAGCGGCAGACCACGATCTCATAGTGCTTTCCGATGAAATCTATGAGAAGTTGATTTACGACGGGGAGCGACACTACAGTATCGCCTCCTTTCCTGGAATGGCGGATAGAACCATAACGATCAATGGTTTCTCGAAGGCTTATGCTATGACCGGTTGGAGGGTTGGCTACGCTGCAGCGAAGAAAGAGATTGTCGATGCTATGTCGAAGATTCAATCCAATACTTGCGTATGTGCTTCAGCCGCCTCGCAGATCGCTGCTCTAGCCGCACTTGCGGGACCTCAAAAGTGCATTGAATCAATGTTGAGGGAATACCGTAGAAGAAGAGACCTTATCGTCAATAGACTTAACGAGATCGAAGGGTTTTCATGTGGAACGCCTAAAGGAGCATTCTACGTATTCCCGAACATCACGGCTCT
>Ga0315308_1000822_pt1 | contig 17743 bp, 28 predicted proteins | sample TDP3_MG_FD_203078 | JGI IMG/M metagenome (GOLD analysis project Ga0315308, IMG submission 203078) | Freshwater sediment microbial communities from Lake Towuti, South Sulawesi, Indonesia - TDP3 | ecosystem: Environmental > Aquatic > Freshwater > Lake > Sediment | place: Indonesia: South Sulawesi... | reverse complement strand
TGTGTCAAGATGTACGAGGCGGGCCATATCGCTGGGTCGAAGATGTTCCTGGTTCAGGGCGAGAGGCGCGTTCTCTACACGGGGGATTTCTGCACCAGGGAGAAAGAGCACACAAAAGCTGCGAGACCTCATAAATGCGATGAGCTCATCATAGAGGCCACCTACGGAAGGCCAGAATATGTCTTCCCAGACCATTCAGAGATAATGTCCATAGCCAGAGACTGGTTGGAGGACATCACGGAGAACAACGGCTGCGCAATCGTGTTCGCATATCCTCTGGGCAAGTCTCAGGAGCTCGCTTTTGCGCTGCGAGACCTTCCCCTCACATTTCATCCGACCATCGCGGAGAACAACAAGATCCTGCGGAAACACGGCTATGACATAAGCATCGTCGAATACGATTCTGAGAGAGCGAAGCCGCCGTTCGTCTATGTCACATCTGGGTTTGGAAAGGATGCCGCTAGAGTGGAATCGCTCAGGAAGCACGGTGCGAAGACCGCTGCGTTTTCCGGATGGGCGTTGGACAGGGGCTTCTCTCGACAGTCACATCTGGATGAGGCGTTCCCTGTTTCGGATCACTGTGGGTTCAACGAGCTCGTGGAGTTCGTGAGGCTGTGTGGTCCCGAGCGAGTCTTCACGACTCACGGCTTCGCCAAAGAGCTCGCAGCGCATCTCCGAAGAAGCCTTGGGGTCCAGGCTCAGCCTCTGGTCGCCCGTCAGAGGACTCTGGATCATTTCTGCTAGGACTCTTGTTTCGAACCGCCCCATACTCGCATGTACGTCCCAGTGGGCATGAACACTCGGGATATGTCAACGGCAATCCCCTCACTGCGCTTCATTATCTCCTGGGAGTCCATCAATGCAGTCCCAAGGGCGACCCCTTCGCCGCTCATCGTCATCAGGCTCACAGGATCTCCTTTCTTGATGTGTTCATCGAGGGAGACCACACCGGGCACTGCCAAATTCGCACCGTGGCACACAGCATCGACGGCAGAATCCTTGATCTCGATCTTCGGTATAGCGGCCAACAGAGCCTCCTTTGGGAGCAGCAGCTTGCGAAGGGCAGCATCGCTGCCAGCTCTGTGATCCTCAACGGCGTCGCGCAGGTCGTGAAGCGAAGCTGCGATGTCTTCAGTGAAGGTTCCCGCCCTTGTTCTTCTCAAGTCCTGTAGATGTGCTCCCACGGCGACCGCATCCCCAACGTCGACGCACAGACTCCTGATATATGTTCCTGCCTGGCACTCCACCTCAAAGAGGACGTCTCTTCCGGAGACTTCGCGCAATCTCAGCGAGTCTATTGTTCTCGTTCGCATCTCTCTCTTCACCGCAGAACGCATGGGCGGAACTTGGTAGATCTCACCGGTGAACTCCTCAAAGACGCCTTCAAGTCTTTTCTTGTCCACGTTCCCGTGCATTCGCATGACGCCAACGTATGCTTTGCTGCCGTAGTGAAGCGCATCCATTGCCCTGACCGCGTTGCCCAGGCCAACGGGAAGCACGCCCGTGACACGTGGGTCGAGAGTGCCACCGTGAGCAGCTTTGCTCACTCCGAACATCTGTGCGACCCAGCTGGTGACCTGGTGAGAGGTTGGTCCCGCGGGCTTGTCCACGATCACGATGCCGTCTTTGACGAGCTCGGCGACTGTCCTGTCCTTCGGCTCTCGCCCTCGTCCCGAGCTAATCGGCCTTTTCGATTTGATGAGCATTCTCCGCCTCTGCCTTTCTAGCGTGCTCCACGATCATCTCGGCGATCTTGTCTGCGGGAAGGTTCGAGGAATCAATCCAGAGATCGTAGATTGACCTGTCGTATGGGTCGATTCCGTAATAGGCGAGGTACCTCTTCTTCTCTGACCTCTCCCTCGAGCGCATCTCCCTCAGGACGTCATCTGCGTTCCTGCCCTCCCTCCGGGCGATTCTCTCTGCGCGCACTCGTTCGGACGCCGTAACAAAAACAGCATAGACGAGGATCTTCCTCAATTTCAGAAGAGGGCCCGAGAGCCTGCCCTCCACGACGATGTTCTCGTTGGCTTTGGCGAGGGCGATCATGCGCTCGTCCAGCTCCCCGTCTATGGTCTCGTCCTCCTCCGCGAGTCTCCCGAACGCCCCCAGGTCGACCTTTCTCTCCAAGGCCATCTGCCTGAATATCTGTCCGACCAGCACGAAGTCGTGATCCATCCTGTTGGCTACCAACATGCATATGGTGGTCTTTCCGCTGCCTGGTGGTCCTGATATCGCTATCCTCATCAGGCCGCTCCCTCTTCGCCTTCGTCAGATCCAGAATCCAACTTCTCGCCTTCTCTCTCCAGACGTCGAAGTCTCTTGCTGAAGCTGAGGTACTTCAGGCCTCTCGTGAGCACTTGGCCAAAAGGAAGCGTCAACAGGGAATACAGGATTATCCAGTTGGGGAGTACGTTCGAGTGCTTCAGGTCCGCATTCAGCTCCCAGGGCACTGCGAAGGTCGTTGACGCGACGTCTATGTAGACGAAGTTCGCGAGCCATGCGAAGATCGGTATTATGACGATCATCGTCACGGGCATCAGCTTCATCTGTGTCTGGGACGCCTTGAGCGACTGCGCCATCATCTGCGGCTGCAGCTCGCTGAGCTTCTTGAGCTTGTATGTGTTGTTGCTCATCCGTGCCTGTCTCAGCTCCTTCTGGAACGCGGACGTGATCCGAGCGCTCCTCGCCTGCTCGACCCAGTCAACGAACAGATGCCTCACGCTGATGCTGAAGAAACTCATGATGAGCCCTGTGAAGAGCAGTGTCAGGATCGGCTGGGCGCCGTTGAACCCGACCAGAGGAGTGAGCGGTACCCCCACGATCTTACCAAGGCCCTCCCTGTAGTCGTTGTTGAACATGATTATGATCGCTATCATGAACGCTGCCAGCAGTATCATCTGGTTGGCAAGGTCCGGCTTTGGCGGTCTCTGCCCTCCCGTCGAGCTAGCCATCTAGCTACTCCCCTCCGAAGAAGCCTCTCAGGACAGGGTGCATCTCCATCATCTGCTCACGGCCGATGGCGTCGTACAGTTGTATCATGATGCCAACGGCCAGCAGAACACCGGTTCCTGAGGCGTTCCCAACAGTCCCAATGAGGTCCGCACCAGCTGCCAATGCGCCCACAGTTGCGCCTGATATCACAGTGACCACAGGAATGTATCTCTCGAGCACCCTCTTCAGCACGCGGGGATCCCTTCTGAAGCCGGGGATCTGCATGCCGCTCGACTCGATCTGCGATGCCACCGCCTCCGGACCCATGTTGGTCGTCTCTATCCAGAACTTCGCAAACAGGACAGAGCCGATGACCATGACGCCGACGTAGGCCAACACGTGAATTCCAATCTGCAGTCTGCTCTTGTCGAGTCCTGTTGCATGGAGATAGTCCTCGCTGAGCAGCGGCAGAAGCCAATCGCCGACGCCGTTGACGGTCGACAGATAGTATGCCAGACCGCCCGACGGGCGGGTCGCATCCTCCGTGTAGTAGCCAACCATCCAATTGTGGCCAAGCACCGGCACGTTTTCGAACGACGGGTGGCTCCAGAAGAGCATCGAGAACATGCTCACGTTCGCGAGCAGCGCCGCCATCAGGATGACCGGGATGTTCGACGCGTAGATCAGCTTGATGGGGTACCGGCCCCTCGCACCCCTGGCCCCTCCATGCGCGAGCGGGAGCTCAATCCTGCTGGACTCGGTGTACGCGACGAACAGGAAGATGGCAATCGTTCCTATGAGCGCGACCATCGGATTTGGCTGCGCGAGGAAGATCCTCTCGTAGCCGCCGTTGGCCAGCTCGGGCGCGGACATGTGGTGGAAGAGGAACATCGTCTTCGGTATCGTCCCCGCAGGCGGGTTCTGGACATCGATGGGCTGGAGCGGGTCCGCTGGATGCCAGTTCAGAGATCCCGTGAATATCTGTTGCGCGACGCCGGCTGCGATGAACAGCGAGATTCCGCTCCCTATGCCCCACTTCGAGACGACCTCGTCCATGAGGAACACAAGGTAGGAGCCCGCGATCAGCTGTACCACTATCAGGAACCTTCCCATGGCCATGCCGTCAAACCCAAGCCACCCATCGACGATGCCCTGGAACTTGGCGGACGGGTTCATGAAGCCGTAGACCTGGGGCACGGACTCCACGACGATCATTATCAGGACCATGAGTTTCTGGGTGCCCTGATATACCGCTTTGTCCTCGTCGTTCTTGAGATTGAGCTTGATGATCTTCGCTCCGGTGAAGAGCTGCATGATGATTGACCCTGTGACTATCGGGCCAATTCCGAGGTGCATCAACGAGAACTGAGCGCCAGCTAGAATCGCTCGGTACTGCGCGAACAGGTCGATTCTCTGCGTCGCGTCCAGACCGTAGATGACTACGTTGGTCATCGCGAAGTAGAGAACCAGAATCAGGATGACCCAGGTCATCTTGGTCCTGAAATGCACATGCCCCTCGGGCCTGATCACCGCCGGAAGCCTGTCCGTCAGCGGCTTCAGCTTGTAGAGCATGCTTTTTTCTTCTTTCGCCTCAGCCATTGGCACCCTTCCTTCTCACAGGAGTCTTTCAGACTGGTCTGGTTATCACGTCTTCACTATCGAGCCGCCGGCCTTCTTCAGTTTCTCCTCGGCCTTGGCGGACGCCTCCGCGACTCTCACCTCGATAGGAATCGTGACTCTCCCGGACCCCAGGAGCTTGTCCACGCCCATCTTGGTGAGGTCTGCGCTCCATTTGCCATCTTTCTGAGTTGCAAATCCATCGTTTGACATTGACGATAATGACTGCTCCACGTCGGAGAGGTTCATGGTGACCTTGCCAGACACGATGGACTGTGGCCTCTTGAACCCGCGGTGGCCGAAATGCTCAGGATAGTACTTAACCGTGCTTATCCACTTGTGCTTGTGCATGCCCGCGTTGCCCCGCCCGCCTCTCAGGCCAGCACCCCTTCCGGCCTTCTTCCCTCGTCCGTGGGTCCTGCTGCCCCTGAACTTGCTCGTCCTGCTGACCATCTACTTCGCCTCCTTCGGTCTCTCTAGCATACGGCCGATCAGTTTCTCTATGGCCGCTCCTCTGTAGCCAAGGGAGCCTCCGTCGGAGTATGGCTTCTTCGAGCCCTCGTAGCCCTTCTTCGGCGGGGGCAGCCTGATCACTGGCTTCAGTCCCTTGACGTCGGCCAGCCTCGCCTCTCCCTTGTCGACCGCCTTGGCCAGAGACAAGATCGAGGTGTACTTCGAATTCTCCTTGACATATGCGTCCGTGAGCCTAGCACCGCCGATGACCTCCCCCCTTTGAAAGAGCATCCTGGCAAGGCTCTCGTGGCCGAGCTCGCCCCATGTGACGTAGTCCTTCACGACCTGGAGCATGCCCCTCGTAGTCTCCGTCTGAGGAAGCAAGACGCAGTGGTTGACTCTTGTGAGCTTCATCATGTCCATTGTCTCGACGGCATCATGCCTGATCTTCGCATGTCCTCGGACCCTCACGACAGCGACCACGGACATTCTACTTCGCCTCCTTTCCCTCGCCCTCGGCTCCTTCTGATGGCTGCTCCTCTGGCCCTTCCATGGCCTCTGGCTCCGCGGGTGCGGCTCCTCCCGCGACATGTATCTGGGTCGGTCCGGAGACGATCTTCAGCCTGTCCCTCTGCTCATCGGTGACCCTGAGCTGAGAGGTCTTTCGCAGCGCCTCGAACGCCGCGATGGAGTAGTTGATCGTGGTCTTCGTGTGTCCTTTCGTGAAGCCCCAGGCATCCTTGATGCCAGCCATCTTGAGAACGCTTTTCGCGATATCTCCGATGGCCAGGCCCGTGCCTCTTGGTGCGGGCTTGAGAGTCACCACGACCGAGCCAGCATGCCCAGTCGCCTCGAACGGCAATGAGTGGGGCGTGAGACATCCGCACTGCCACGAGCCGCAGCCTCTCTTGACTTCGATCATGTTGAGCTTGGCGGCATCAATCGCGGCTCTGATCGCGGGCCCGACCTCTTTGCCTTTGAGCCTTCCGAGCCCCACGAAGCCATCGTAGTTGCCCACGACGACCGTGATTGCGAACTTGACTCTCCTCCCAGAGTCCGTCATCCTCTGGACCATGTTGACGTCGAGCACTTCGTCTGCGAGGTCCGGAATCAGTATATCAACGATCTCGGGCTCTCTCAGGGGGAGCCTGCTCCTGAGCGCGTCGTTCATGGTGGTTATCTTGCCCTCTGCGACGAGCTTTCCGAGCCTTGTCTTCGGTGTCCATTCAGCCATCAGCCGCACCCCCGATCTTGTTCTTGACATCCTGGAATTGAGCTGCGATGCCCTCCTTCATGTGCTTGCCAACGATCCTGTCGTCCGATGGCAACATATCGTCGCTGTGGGGCACCTCTATGCCCGAATCGACGATTCCCTTGAGCGCCGCAAAGACAACCGCGCCCTTGGTCGGCTCCCGCAGGCCGATGTCAAGCACTGCCTCCCCGAGGCCCTTCTCCTTGGCCCTCTTCCCCGCGAGCAGCCCCGTGAGATACGCTCCCGGTGTGCTCTTGCCCGAACCTGTCCAGCCGAGCTTGCTGAGGTCCGTCGACACTGCAGACGCTATGATCACATCTCCTGTGTCCTTGTACTCAACGAACTGCACGCGCACGTTCCGGTTCGACCTGCGCACAACAGCGCGAACGACGCCTCCTCTCAGGAGTGCTGCCCTGCGTCTGTAGTCCGTCCTTCCCTCGCGCCTCCGCCTGAAAGGCACTCTGTATCTTGGTCCCGTGGACATGTTCCTCACTCCTTCAGAATGCCCTCAGTTTTGAGGTGGGAATCCAAGTGCGGCCTGCTCTTGAATACGCCGCCCTTCGCCTTGAGGTAGTATTTTCTGTAAGTCGCTGTGTCGATCTTTCCAGCATCCCTGAGCTCTTTCAGCCTCTTCCTGACGGGCCTGATCATCTGCATCCAGGTCTCTTTCGAGGGTTTCCTCGCGCCCTTCCTGCCGCGCCTCGAGCCGTGGCCGCGCTGCCTGCCCTTGTCTCTTTGGGCGCGGTTGTAGTTCGTCCTGCCGCGCGAGATGCCCTTCTTCTGAAGTGCCGTGATCGTGCCCGCGTCAATCAGGATCCTCACATCGGCCCGCGTGATCGCATCGGAGGCGTCCTCCATTCGGTTCGGGTCTATCCAGACTCTGTTCACACCGCACTTGAGCAGCTCGGCAGCCATCCTTCTCTGGTTCTTGAGATTCATCCTCATCCGCTCCTGTTGAGCACTCTGATGCCGAGCTCGTCAGCCTTGTCTTCGATCTCAATGCGCTTCCTCATGCCGACCTGGTGCGCGATTCTCGCGGCCTCCACCTCCGGCCTGATCTTGTCGAGGTCCTTGACGTTCCGAACCATGACCTCCTTGAATCCTGATGGGTGCAGGAATCTCGCACCTTTTGGAGTGCCGAAGCCGATTGAGACGACATTCGGCCTGTAGCCGTAATGCTGGCGCATCTTCGAGTGGTCTCCCTGAGGCTTTCGCCACTTGGCTCTTTGGAGCCTCTTCCTCCTGTGCCACTCCTGTCTAAGGAAGGCCGGCCTTCTGGAGGCGATCTCCGCTCTGATTCTGAGCGCGTACAGGGTTTCTTTCGAGAGTTTAGGCTTCAGCTTGACCTCGTAGCCCTCCTCCTCGATCTCCACCCCTTCTTCGCCTGCCTTCTCCTTGGCCTCTTTCTCAGCGCCCTTCTTCTCTTCCTTCTTCTCCGCCTCCTTCTTCGGTGCGGCCTTGACCTTCCTCACCTTGGGCGCTGGCTTCTTGGGCTCCTCTTTCTTCTCCTCGGCCTTTCTCTCTGCTTCCAGGTCTCCCTTCCAGTGCTCGATGGTCTTTGGCCCGACGCCCTTGAGGTGTTCCTGGATATCCTTGGTCTTCTCATCGTCCTTGAGGGCGTTCGCAAGCTCTTTCGGTGATTTGATTCCGATCGCCTCGAGCTTCGCGATGTACTCTTCCTTGAACATGTGAAGCTTCATGAACTCGTCGTGATGAACTGATTTCTTCTCTGCCAACACTCTCACCTCCCAGGCTTCTCAACTATGTATATGCCGTCCTGGAAGACCCTTGGATCGTAGCCCTTGATCTTCGTGGCGCGCTCGATGTTCGCTGCTGTCTGGCCGACCTCTTCCACATCGGCTCCTATGAGCACGACCTGATCCCCCTTGACTGAGACCTTGGTCAACCCAACGATGGTCGTCTTCCGCGGGAACTTCTCCCCCAGGAAGTTCTCGATGACGAACTCGTTGGCCTTCACCGATGCTTTGATAGGAAAGTGGGCGTACACGATCTTCATCTTGTACTCGAAGCCCTTGGTGACGCCCACGATCATGTTCCTTATGTGGGCCCCATATGTCCCGACGAGAGCCTTCTCTCTCTTTCTCGGGAACTCGCTCGAGATGATCACATGCCCGCTCTTCTTCTCGAGCTTCACCCGGGGATGATGGAGCTTCTTGGAGACCTCTCCCTGAGGCCCTTTGACCTTGACCACGCCTCCGGCCAACGTCACCTGGACGTTCTCGGGGACCTCGATATCATCCTTCAGCAAACCTGCGCGCACCATTGTCAACACCTCAGTACACAAACGCCAGCAGTTTGCCGCCGACGCCTCCTTTCTTGGCCTCCATGTGAGTGAGCACTCCTCTGGTCGTCGTGAGGATCAGGACTCCGAAGTCCTGTGCGGGGAGGTACCTTGATTCGTACTTCTCGAGGTCAGCGACCTTCACGGAGTACCGCGGCCTGATGACCCCACAGTTGTTGATGTTGCCCGCGAGCGAGACCCTGAACATGCCGCTCCTGCCATCGTCCACGAGCTCGAACTGCCTGATGTAGCCGTTGTCCTGCATGACCTTGAGCACTCGGCCTATGAGCTTGGAGGAAGGGCGCACAACGCAGTCTCCCCTGCCAACCTTCTCAGCGTTCTTGATGACCGCCATCGCGTCATTGAGTGAATCATGCTGCATGTCATCTCACCTCACGAGTACTTCCTGAAACCAATGTGTGGGGCGATCTCTCGAAAGCACTGCCTGCAGAGGTGCATTCCATATCTCCGGATGATGCCCCTCTTCCGCCCGCATCTTGTGCATCCGACGGTCCTGCCGAACTTCTTCTTGGGCTTCAATCGACCACCTCCACGGCGAACTTGGATTTGACGAACTCAATCCCTTCCTTCTTCGAGAGCCTGTGATCCTTTGGCAGCGACCTCCTCAGGATCCTCCTCTTCTGAACCCTCTTGCCTGCACGGCCGAGCGAAGCACAGACGTCGAGCCCGAAAATGCCGATCTCAGGGTCGTACTTCATCCCGGGGAAGTCCGTGTAGTCCTGGATTCCGAACGAGAAGTTGCCCTCAGGGTCGAACGAGTACTCCGCGATTCTGTTCTCCCTGATCCAGAAAGCCTTCTTGACGAACTCCTCCGCTTCTTCCCCCCTGAGCGTAACCTTGCAGCCAATCTGCATCCCTCGTCTGATCCCGAGGTCTCTGTTGGTCGACTTTGCGACTGTCCGAACGGGCTTCCTGCCAGTTACCATCTGGAGGACCTTCTCGGCCTTCAAGAGCCTCTCGCCTGCGTCCCCGACGCCTATGTTGATGACGGCCTTCTCGAGCCTTACGTCGCGCATCTTGTTGCTCATGCCGCCTTCGCCTCCAGCAGTTTGATCTCGGGGACCTTGTCGCCCACAACGAAAACGTTCTCTTTGACCGTGCTGAACCCCTCTTTGAAGCTCACGAGGTTCGACGCCGAGCCTCTCCTGACCTGGTAGTTCTCGATGGTCTGGAGAGATCCGGGGTGAGAGCCTCCGACGAGCAGGGCAACGTTGCCCTTCTCGAGCCCGAAGGCCTTCACGATCTTCTGAGACGGAAGCTCGATCTTGAGCACATCGCCCGTCTTGTACTGGTCCTTGGGCAGCAGTATGCATCTGCCATCGTGGAGGTTGAGCTGGACCTTCCCCTTCCTGGCAGAGGTCTTGTTGTCTATTCTGGCCAGCTTCCAGTCCTTCTCGTTCTCCTCGATCTTCACGAGCTGAAGCTTCGCCTTGTAGTCAATCAGCATCCTGAAGCTCTGTTTTGTCTTCAGGACCGTGACGACATCCATGAGCCCGACCGGATACTTGTAATCCGTGATGACCTTTCCGTCGACCGCGATCTTCCTTCCGCCGATGATGAACCTTGCCTCGCGCGAGTTGTCGCACAGTCTCAGCATGTCCCTGACCACCGCCAGCAAGGGCATCGAATCGGCAACTCTGTGTGGGCCCGGCCTCGGCTTCGTGACCCAGAAGCTCGTCTTCCTTGGAATCGCCCAGCTGTCCGGCGCGGCCATTCTCTTGATGTGTTTCTTCATGCTAGTTCACGCCCCCTTGAGGCTGTCCAGCTTGCTCTTCCTCCACGGATCCGAGAGGTCGAGCTTGGTCAACAGGACATCCGATGGGTCGATTGGCTTTGGCTTCTGTGTGCCGTCAGCCTTGGGAATTGTGATGTTCTCGATTATGATCTTGCAGTTCCTGAGGTCCACGGAGGCGACCTTGGCCTCGGAGGCCTGGAAATCCTTCGCCCCTCTGATGATCTTGACGGTGTCGCCCTTCCTGACGGGGAACGAGCGGACATTGTATTCGCTCATGAGTGCAGAGTCCAGGTGCGCTGAGACCATCCTCTTCTTCCTGTGAAGTGGCGCGTCGAACCTGGCCTTTCTCTGCTTTCTGGCTTTCGTGCTCGTTGTCATTGAAACGATCTCCTTCATACGATCATAGATGCCGTCGCAGCGATCCTCGGCCATCTCTCAGCCGCCTCTCTCGCCACGGGCCCCTTGATGTCCGTTCCTTTCGTCTCCCCCGTCTCGGTCACGATGACGACAGCGTTGTCCTCGAACTGAACCATCGTGCCCTCAGGCCTCCTGAATGGCCTCTTCTGGCGCACGATGACCGCGCGGAAGAGCTGCTTCCTAGTCTCAGGCGTCCCCTTCTTCACGGTGACGACCATCATTTCTCCGAGGGCAGCGTTCGGGTATCTTCTCTTGGTTCCGTGGTAAGTCGGCACGCTCACGACCTGGACGACCTTTGCGCCCGTGTTGTCGATGCAGTCGAGCCTGGCGCCCGTGGGTATGCCCCTCGTCTGTCTTCCTGGAATGCCTTTCATCGCGACCACCTACTGCTTGTTCTCTATAACAACGTACGAGACCTTCTTGCTCAGGGGCCTGCACTCCATTATGCGGACATTGTCCCCGAGCTTGGTCTGCAGGCAGGGCGGAGCATGGGCGAGGTACTTGCTCGTCCTCCTCTCGTAGCGCTCGAACTTGGGCATGTACCTCATGTACTCCCTCCGGACGACCACTGTGCTTTGCATCTTCGTCGAGACCACGGTCCCGCTCAGGACCGTGCCCCTGACCGGCAGCTGGCCGTGGTACGGACAGCGAAGGTCCTTGCACGAGACCTTCGGGGCCTCCACATCAAGCCCTATGTCCGCGGCAACGGGCTTCGCCGCCTTCTTGATCTTTCTCACCATCGCCTCTCACCCTACCTCACTTTCTTGATCCTGTCTTCAGGCCTGAACTTGATATCGTTCCCGGCTACGATGTGCGCCTCGCGCCCGTCCACGAACCTGAACTTGCAGCAGTCCTTCGGGACCATCTTCTCGGCGCCATCCTGCTCGATGGTGAGAGTGTTCCTGGTCTCGTCGACCACGGTGCCCTTGATCCCGAGGTATTCCCTGCAGGTCGACTCCACGACCTCTGCCTCAAGCCCTATGAACTCCCGTCTCCGGAAATCTCCTGAACTCATGCTCGGCTACCTGCTCTCAACGGAGAAACCAAGCTCCTCGAGGACCTCCTTGACCTTCTTCTTGTGGTCGCCCTGCAGCTCTATTCTTCCGTCCTTGTAAGTGCCGCCGGCGGCGCACCTGGTCTTGAGCTTCCTCGCAAGGTCTTCCATGTCTATGTCGCTCGAGTCTATTCCCTCGACGACAGTCACGACCTTGCCGTAGCGTCTGGTGTCCGTGAGTATCCGTATCTGCTGTTGTTCCTTCGCTATCTGCTCACACATGCACAGCTCTTCTGGCAATCCACAGACCGAGCAAATTCCTGCCATTACTTCTTCTCCTCCTGTTCCTCCTTCTTCGATTTCTCTTTCCTGGCTTTCTTGGCACTTGGCTTAGGAGCCTTCTTTGGCCCTTCCTTCGCCTCGGCCTTCATCTTCGCAGGAGCTCCCGAGGCCTTCACTGTCTTCGCTGTCTGCATCTCCTGCATGATCGTGTGAATTCTGGCGATGTTGGTCCTGAGCGCCCTGATCTTCCCAGGGCTCCTCGGGGCACCGCCCATCGCGGCAACGCCCCTCTCGTGCATGAGCTCGTCGTTGAGCTCCTTGAACTTCGCCCTGATGTCTTCGGGGCGCATGACCCTGATCTCCTTCGGCCTGAGCAGCGCCATCTGTTCAGCCCTCCTTCTTCTCCTCGGCGCCCTCAGGCTTCTTCTCGGGCTCTTTCTTCTCTTCCGGGGGCTTTGGCGACTCTGCCAATGGCTGCGGCTGCTCAGGCGCAGTTATGGCCTGAACCGCTGCTGGCGTGATTGCCTCCCCAGGTGTCGACGGCGCTGCCGGTGGCGCTCCCTCCTCCTTCTTCTTCCGCTTCCTGACAGGCTTCTTTTCCTCGCCAGCCGGTGCGCCTTCGGGGGGCACGGCCTCGGCCTCCTTCTTCTTTCTGGGGCGCTTTGGCTTGGAGGGTGCTGCCTCTGCCTGGGCGGCCCTCTTGAGTTCCTCGACAGCTTCCGCCGCCTTCTGCTCAACGGCCTTCTCCTCAGGTGTCGGGGCGGCAGGTGCTGCCTCCGGTGCCTCCGGCACGGGCGGAGGCGGAATGATCTCGACCTCGTCTGGCAGCTTCGCCCTCGGGTCCATGATCTGAACGGTAACACCAATGATTCCCGGCTTCAGTTTCGCCGGCGCGAAGCCCTGCTGCATGTACTTCAGTTTCGCCTGGCCGCAGTACTTGATGTGTCCCTCCTTGAACTTCTCTGTCCTGTGTCTCTGGCCCGTAAGCTTGCCAGCGATGATCACCTGGCAGCCTCTGGCCCCGGAGTCCATGATTCTCCGGACCGTGGAGTGACCAGCTCTTCTGAAATGCCAGCCCCGCTCGAGCGCGTTTGCGAGCTTCTCGGCCATGATCTGCGCGTTGAGGTTTGGGTTCTCCACCTCTTGGACCTCGATCTGTGGGTTGTTGAAACTGAAGTCATCCTCTATCGCCTTCGTGAGGCTCTTGATGGCCTCCCCTCTCCTTCCTATGACGAGGCCCGGCCTCTCCGTTATTAGCGTGACCCGAGTGCCCATCGGCGTCCTCTGGACATCCAATCCTCCGAAGCCCGCCCTGCCGACCTTCTTCATCATGTACTCCTTGAGCAGGACTCTTCGGATGTTCTCCGTGACGAACTTCCTCTCGTTGGCCATGTTCTCACTCCTTCGGGCGGTCCTAGGACGCCTCCGCCTCCTCCAGCACGATCTCTATGTTGGTAGTCTGCTCGTTCCAGGGCGTGCTCCTGCCCTGTGCGCGGGGCATGTACGCCTTCTGTATCCTGCCCCTGTGGGCAGCAGCAACCTTGATCCTCATGTTGTCAGCATCGAGGCCCTTGTACTCGGCGTTCGATTGCGCGCTCTCGAGGACCCGCAAGATGGCCTTCGCAGCCTTCTTCGGATACCTCCCCGGGCCGACCTTCGGCTTCGGATTGAGCCACATCTTGAAACGCGAGTATGGAACGGCGACCTTCAGGTCCATGATCCCCTTGAGATACCTCTTCGCGTCCTCCACCTTCATGCCGGTGAGTTCCTTGCAGACCTCCCTGCAGTGCTTGGGCGACACGCCGATCTCCTTGCCAATCGCCCTCGAGGTCGTCTCCGAATCTGTCTCCTGTGTGTATCCCATTCCCATCAGACTCCATCACTTGAGCGGCATGAACTTTGACGACCTTGTGGCGCCAACGCCCAGGCCAGAGTGCCTCACGGACTTCCTGGTCATGGCGAACTCGCCCAGGTAGTGCCCTATCATCTCAGGTTTGATCTCGACGGTCGCGAACTCCTTGCCGTTGTGGACCTGCACGGTCTTGCCAACGAACTCTGGCAGGATCGGTATCTCCCGCCTGTGAGTCCTCACGGCCTCTTCGGACGCTCTCAGCCTCTTGATGAAAGCTTCCTGCTCCTGGTTGAGCCCGCGGATGTAGGTCCTCCGAGCCCTCGCGGGCAAAAGCTCTATGATCTCCGCGAACGGGAGCTTCAGAAGCTCCTCCATGGTGTAGCCGCGATATGTGAACTCCTTCTTCCTCCGTGCCTGGATCTGGCTTTTCTTCTTCCTCATCTTTCTTCGGGCCGCCTTCGCGGACCCGGCGTACCTTGCAGAGGGTTTGACCTTCTTCTCCTTCGCCTCCGCCGGGGCCGCAGGCGTTGTCGCTGGCGCGGCAGGTGCTGGTACTGCTGCAGGTGCCTTGGCCCCCTTGTCTGCTGCTGGCGGCGCCTTCGCAGGTGCCTTCTGAGGGGCCGCCTCTCCCTTCTTTTCCTCGGCCATGCTATCACACCTTCCTCGGCCTTCTCTTCGGGGCCAGCCTTCCGACCTTCCTTCCGGGCGGCGTGTTCCTTCCGACGCTTGATTGAGTACCAACGTGTGGATGACTGCCGCCACCGTGCGGGTGGCTGACGGGATTCATCGCGATTCCCTTGACCTTGAAGTACGCTTTCGATTTCGCTCCATAGGCGTGGAACTTCTTCCCCGACTTCGCGAACGGCTTCTCCTTGTGGCCGCCGCCTGCGACCATGCCGACCGTGGCAAGGCATTTGCTGTCGACCTCCTTGAACTTGCCAGAGGGCATCAGCAGCACCGTTTTCGCACCGTGCGTGACGATTGTAGCCGCGGTCCCTGCGGTTCTCGCCAGCTTGCCCCCGTCACCTGGCTGCGACTCGACATTGTAGACGATTGTCCCTTCTGGCAGGGCGCCGACAGGCATGGTGTTGCCCGCGAGGACTGCCCCTCGAGGCCCGAATGTGACCTCCTGGCCAACGGCGGCGCCGTCGGGAGCAATCATGTAAGCGTCCTTGTCCGCATACTCCACCCTCGCTAGCGGAGCAATCCTGCCAGGCTCGTGGACTATCTCCGTGATCGTTCCGCTCGCCTGTCTTATCCTCGGATGTCTCGCCTCGGTGAACCTGAGATGCCTCGGCGACCTGTACCTGCCGAAGCCCCGTCCCCTTCTTTGAGTTATCAGTCTCTTTCCCATGTCAGCACCGCCTAGAATATGCCGATCCTCATGCCGATGTCCTCGGCCGAGTAGCCCTCCTTCAGCTTGATGATCGCGTGCTTGCCGTCCCTCATGATCTTGATGTTGACCTTGTCGACCTTCGCCTCGAACTTCTCCTCGAACGCCCTCCTGATATCCTCCTTCGTGGCGTCCTTTCGGACGACGAACTCCAGTCTGTTGCCATCCTTCAGGTCCTGGACAGGCGTTCCAGACATTGCGTTCATCGTCTTCTCCGTCACATATGGATGAAGAATAATGGTTCGTCTCATCTGCGCCAACCTCCTATCGTCTGCAGTGCTGTCTCAGTGATCAGCATGAGCCTGCCTGGGTCGCCACCAGGTGCGAGCACCGAGGCGTTGAGAGCGCTCGGCGTGGTGACGTCCACACCAGGCAGGTTCCTGACGCTCCTCCAACCAGCGCAGTCCTTCGAGAGGACGACAAGAAGGCCCCTCGGCATCCTGTGCCTCCTGCCCCTCATCTTTCCCCTGCCTGCTCTGATGTTCCTGCCGGCTGAGGCCCTCTCGATGTCGTCGTAGACGCCGAGCGATGCGAGCGCCTTGACTGCATCCTGCGTTGTCTTGATTGACTCGAAATCGTCCTTCACGACAACAGGGACGGTCAGCTCGTCGCTGAATCTGTGGCCTCTGGCCTTGACCAGTTCTGCCCTGCTCGTGGCCGTGAGAGCCGAGAGCTTTGCGAGCATCAACTCCTTCTTGTTGATCTTCTTGCCAAGGTTCTTCTCCACCTTCGGCGGGTGGGCCCTTCTGCCACCGACGTTCGGGGGCGATTGCGCAGCGGTCGAGCTGCCCATGAGCCTTTGGACCCTAGCAACTCCCCTCCCTTTCCCCCATGTCTGGACGGAGTGTCTCATGCCGGCCGTTGGCGACGGTGCAAATGGCTGTCTCGCGTTTGCCTCGATCGCGGTGACCGCTCGCCTGATAACGTCAGGCCTGAAGTCCGCCTTGAAGGCTGCGGGCAAGTCCGTCTCTCCTGCAACCCCGCCTTCGAGATCGTAGACGATGAGCTTCCCGGGAGTGTGCTCGGGCCTCTTCTCCTCGGCCTTCTCCTCCGTCTTTTTCTTCTTAGATTTCTTCTCGGCCACTACGCTCACACTCCCTGTTTCGATTCAAGAGATATAAACGTGAGCTGAGGCGGTTCCGAGAGCTTCACTCCCGTCGCTCGAACCGGCTCTCTGAGCCTCACGATCCTCTTGGACGGTCCAGGCACCGAGCCGTGGAGCACGACGTAGCTGTTCCTGACGTTCCCGTAGTGCAGGAAGCCGCCCTTCGGAGTGATCTCATCGCCCTTGTCGCCTATCTTCAGCACTCGCTTGTTCAGCTCGGTCCTCTGGTGGAACCCGATCTGGCCTCCCATCGGAACTGTTGGCCGAACATAGTTCGGCCTCTTGGTTCCGAGCGTGCCCACTTGTCGCCTGTGTTTGCTGTTCTTGTGGATGAGCAGCTTGGTGCCCCATCTCTTTGCGGTGCCCTGCCACCCCTTGCCCTTCGTGATGGACGAGACATCGACCATCTCGCCCTCCTTGGTGAAGTCCTTGATCGTGACGGCCTTGCCCAATATGCTCTTCGCATACTCCAGCCTGTTCTTGAGCACGCCCCCGCCCACCCTGATCTCCATCAGCTCTGGGCGTTTCTTCGGCAGCCCGCTCACGAGCACGGGCTGCGTGTAGAGCAAGGCCCTGATGTCATCGTATTCCAGCTTCCCAACGGCTGTCCAAGCTGCCTTCTCGTCGTACTCCTTCGGTATCGGCAGCCTCCTGGCCAGCTCCTTGTCCAGCTTGCTCGACCACGCCTCGCCGACCGCCTTCAGGCCGTAAGCAGTGTTCTGGTAGAATCGGATCCCGCAGACTTTCATCGGTGGGACCTCCAGCACTGTCACGGGCACCTGCACTTCCTGGCCCGCAGTCGTGCTCCTAGTCCTGTAGTCCACGACGAACGCGTGGGTCATGCCAGCTTTGTATCCCGCGAAGCCCTGAAGCTTCGCCCCGTCTCCGCCCTCCGGCCACGTCGAGATTCTGGCTGTTATGCTCCTGGCTCTCTTTCTCGGTGAGTAGGCCATCGAGCCCTTCCTTGGACGTCTCGTGGTTGGCATTTGCTATCCCTCGTCTCGAAGCGATAGACCTAGCTGTGATTCCTCGAATCATCGAGCACAGCGTCCGAGGCATCGCTTCACGGCCGTGACGCCTCGTGCGCGCCTGAAAACCCGTTTCAGCGCGAGTGTTGGGTTGCTCAGAGCATTGCCCAAATGGCGTCTGGCCGATACCGCCTCAGGTATCGCAGGTCTGCTGAATGGGCTGCTGGTATATAAACATGACCGACCTTGACGAGATCCGTTCTGTACAAAGTCGGGTGGCGAAGATGCTACATGTAGTGCGTGCAGGCAAATATCATGTGCCTCGTCCGTGTCCAGATGCTGGTCAGGGGAGTGGCGTTCTTCCTCGAAGGATCGCTTCCGCATGAAGCGACCTTCCTCCTCGAGGACTTCAGGCTGGCAG
>Ga0315308_1000821_pt1 | contig 17743 bp, 12 predicted proteins | sample TDP3_MG_FD_203078 | JGI IMG/M metagenome (GOLD analysis project Ga0315308, IMG submission 203078) | Freshwater sediment microbial communities from Lake Towuti, South Sulawesi, Indonesia - TDP3 | ecosystem: Environmental > Aquatic > Freshwater > Lake > Sediment | place: Indonesia: South Sulawesi... | reverse complement strand
CCTCTTCTCGCTCTCCGAGGTCACCGCCGTCCTCGGGCTTGGCTAGGATTCGGCAAGCGGCAGGTAGTAGTACTCTCCCTTCCTCTTCTGTTCTTTGTCTAGCTTGCTGTCCTCTTTGTTGATCCTGGGCCTGCCCGTGTGGAGGTCGCGCCTGTAGGTGATCTGCATCTGCTTGAGGAACCTGTTCATCCCGATCCTCTTCTCGAATGGCCCCATTCCATGGCCTTTGACGCCCAGCGTGCCTTCGAAGATCATCAGGGTGTCGGATACGACATCGAGAAACTGCGTGTCGTGATCCACCACGAGGCATCCCTTGCTCCCTTTCTCCACGACATCCCTGATGACGCCCGATAGGACGATTCTTTCCTCGACATCGATGTGAGCCGTCGGTTCGTCCAAGACTATCAAGTCGGCGTTTCTTGATAGCGCCTCCGCTACAGCCACCTTCTGGAGTTCGCCGCCGCTCAAGGTCGACAGGTTGAGGTCCAAGAGCCTCGTGATGCCCAGGGGCTTCAGAACCTGGGTCCTGTAGATCGACGCTTCGAATCTGTCCTGGGCGACCCGACGCAGAAGCTCGACAACCGGCTCGTCCTTCTGGACGGTGACGTATTGGGGCTTGTAGCTGACCGTCACCTTCTTCTTCATGCTTCCCTCGTCGGGGTCGATCTCACCGGCGATCATCCTGACAAAGGTGGACTTGCCGATTGCGTTCGGCCCGAAGATGCCCACGACCGTGTTCTGATGGATCCTCGCCCCATCGACGACCAATGAGAATTCGGAGCCAAACGACTTCCTAAGCGTCGTGAAGCTGGTCAGCTCCTCGCCCTCCTGCGCGGCTATTGGCGAGTGGATCTTGAACCGAACCGGGTGTTCACGAATCCGCAGGTTCTCCTGAGGGAGGAAGCCATCCAGGTAGGTGTTTATCCCGGCCCCCACGGACCTTATCCCAGAGACCAGACCATATGCGCCGGGGATGCCGACGAGCAGATGGATGTAGTCGCTCATGTAGTCAAGGGACGTCATGTCGTGTTCGATCAGCACGACCGACTTTCCTTGTGCGGCGAGCCCTCTGATCATCTTGGAGGCGTTCAGTCGCTGGTAGATGTCCAGGTAGGATGTGGGCTCGTCGAAGAAGTACACGTCGGCATCCTTGGCGAGGACCGCCCCTATCGTCAGGCGCTGAAGCTCCCCGCCGCTAAGGCTCGCCACATCCTTGTCCAGCGCCTCCTTGAAGTCCAGTCCCTGCACGATCTCCCCGAACACGCCCCGCTCATCAGCCCTCTTGAGGAGCTTCCCTGCGGACCCCTTGGCGATCTTTGGCAATTGCCCGATGTGCTGGGGCTTCATCACAGTGCGAAGGGTCCTGGCCGAGATCGACTCAAAGTAGGGCTGAAGCTCCGAGCCCCTGAAAAAGTCCGAGACCTGGTCCCAGCTCTTCTCCCCGTCCTCGAAGTCCCCGAGGTTGGGCTTCATCTCGCCTGAGAGTATCTTGATCGCGGTCGTCTTCCCCACGCCGTTCTGGCCGATTATACCAACGACCTTTCCCGCCCTGGGTACGGGCAGGCCGAAGAGCCGGAAGGCGTTCTCTCCGTAGCGGTGCACGGGCGGCTGCTTGGGCGGCTCTAGGAGGTTGATGACGGTGAGGGCACCGAACTGGCACTTGTTCACGCAGATGCCGCAGCCGGAGCACAAGGACTCGCTGATGACCGGCTTTGTGGTGTCCTTGTCGACCACGATGGTCTGGTCGCCCATTCGGACGCCCGGGCAGAACTTGACGCAGATGTAGGGACAATCCTTCCCGCCCTTGCAGCGGTCCGAATCGACTATCGCTATTCTCATTCGGGCGAAAAGGCCGAAAATACCTGAAATATGTCTTCCCAAGCAGCCGGTCGAGCCGGGTATCCGTACCCCACACCTTCCCGGTAAGCAGGCATGAGCGGGCGCGGGCAGCTGGAAAGATTTAATATGACGGTCAAGGACCCCGGGCGATCGGGGGGAAGTAGGGACCCCCTGTCGCGTTTGGTGCGAGTTCTCCCTATGCAGTCAACTTGGTGTGGGCATTGTCTGAGGAGTCTGAGAACGAACTAGACCAAGAGGGGTTCGAGAAGTCGGTGGAGGGCGAGGAGGCCGGGGAGCCCGAGGAGGCGGCCGAGGAGATCGTTGAGACTCACACCGGAAGGCTGGTCGAAGAAGGCGTCCTTGTCGAAAGCCCGGGATCCCTGGTGGAGCTGGACTATGGCTTCCCCGAGGACGGGGGTCTCTTGGTGCCCGACGTCGCTGCCTTCTACCTCCAGCGCCGCGGCGTCCTGCAGATACTGGACGACGGAAAGGACGTCCCATTCGGGACGATTCTGAACAGAGGCCTATCCTCCGACCAGTCCTTCTTCCTGAAGTACCTCGTCTACCGGGATATGAGGAGCAAGGGCCGGAGGCTGAAGGCGGGGACGAGGGAAATGCCCTACCTGTGGTTCTTCGAAAAGCCAGGAAGGCCATGCACACACATGGTTGCGGCCTATCCCAGGAACCAGAGCATTCCCCTGGAGGAACTTGAGAACGTTCTTGCAGTCGCGGGGCGGTTCAAGAAGGGGGTGTATCTCGCCCTTGTGGACGAGGAGGGCGAAGTATCCTACTACGAGATGAAACGGTTCACGACTAGGCCGGCTGCGCGCTATTCGCCTGATCGCAAGGATGCGGCTCAGATCGTCGGCCCGATGGCTGTGGTATGGGATCCGCTTGGTGCCCTGAGCCTGTACAGGGAGGGGTACTTTGGCAAGCCGATCGGGATCAGGAAACCGCGTTCGATGGACTTCGAGAAGCCGATCATGCTTTCGTTCACGGAGCTGTTGTACCTGGCCGGGGCCGGCCGGGTGAAGTTTGAGGGCGGGGAGGGGGAGGTGAGCGTCGCCGACCTTGCGAAGGCTGCATTGAGCGAACCCAACTTCCGTGAGAGGTACGTGGTGTACCAGAAGCTCAAGGCCTCAGGCCTTGTAGTCAAGTCCGGGATGAAGTTCGGAGTCGACTTCGCCGTCTACGAGTACGGGCCCGGTCTTGACCATGCTCCCTTCCTGATACACGTCTACCCCAGCACCTCCAGTATCACCCCTACCGAGATCGTGAGGGCGGGGCGGCTGGCGGCCAGCGTGAAGAAGAAGTTCGTGGTCGCCCAGGTGGATGCCAAGGACGGAAGGGTGAGGATGATCAGCTTCGCAAGGGCCAAACCCTAGTGCCTGCCCTTCGCGAAGCCCTTGACCGTCCAGCCCCGGGAGGCCCACAGCTCAGGGTCCACACAATTCACGGCATCGATCACCGTGCCCCTGCCCCTGGCCGGCTTGGTGGGCTTCAGTTGCGTGAAGACATCATGTGCAACCAGGAAGGCCAGGCAGTCAGATGCCATGGCCTGCGCAAGGTCGACCAGATGAAGCTCGGACTCCCGAATCAAGGGATCGCAGAGAAGCAGTTCCACCCTCTCCTTCTCCAAGAAGGCGCGGATCTGAAGGGCGGGGCTGTTGATGGGATCGTAGGCATTGGCCTTGTATGCGACTCCCATGAGCGCCACCTTCGGCCTCTCCAGATCCGCAACCTCCCTGAGGATAAGGTTGGCGATGTACCTGGGCATAGAGTCGTTGACCTCGCGGGCCGCAAGGATCATGGTGTTATGCTTTGTGCCCTGGGCTAGGAAGTACGGCACAACAGGGATGCAGTGGCCTCCGACGCCCGGGCCCGGCGTGTGGATATTCACCCTCGGATGCCGGTTTGCCAGGGCAATGGCTTCCCAGGCGTTCAAGCCTTCCCTGTCGCAGAAGAGCGCGATCTCGTTGGCGAAGGCTATGTTCACATCCCTGTAGGTATTCTCGATCAGCTTGACAAGCTCGGCCGTGGATGCGTCGGTCAGCACCACTTCGCCCTGGACGAAGCTCTTGTACAGGTCCCTTGTCGCCTCCGCGGCCTCCCTGGTGACGCCCCCGATGATTCTGTCGCCCTTTCGGATCTCGTCGAGCATCTTTCCCGAGGTGATACGCTCCGGGGCGTGTGCGACCAACACGGAGCCCACATCGACGCCCGCCGACCTCAGTCGGGGTACCACGAAGTCACGCGTCGTGTGGACTGGCACCGTGGTTTCAATGACGATGAGGTTGCCGGGCCGAAGCACCTTGGCAACCGTGTCGAGCGCGGCCCCGAGGTAGGTCAGGTCGCAGCTTTGGTTCTCGTCCGCAGGGCTTGGGAGGCAGAGGATGAAGGCATCCCCCGTTTCGGGCGTTGTGGAGAGGCGTAGCCTCCCCGAGCGAATTGACTTGGCGACGATCTCCTTGAGCCCGGGCTCGAAGGGATGCACCTCCCCCTGCTCCAGGTCTTTGAGCTTCCCTTCGTTCACATCGACCCCTAGGACTTGGAACCCAGCCTGGGCGAAGCAGACGGCGCTCGGAAGCCCTATCCTGCCCAGCCCGACAACAACGACCTTCTTCGCAGCCATTCCCCGCCGAATCCGGCCGGAAATTCTCTTAAATGTGTTTGGCAGCGTTCACCAATGGGGCTGGAACCACCGGGATCTGGAGAGCCGGGATGAGGCTTGCGATCACTCAAGGCCGACCCCCGACCGGTTGGGTCCGACCTGGCGATCTCGCGTGCCACACAAGAGGTTGAGCCAAAGGTTGTCCCCGTGGAGACCGGGAACCTAGCGGGAACGGAAATCCCTGACCAGTGTGATGTAGCGCCTGTAGCTTTCGAATGATATGTCCGGCATGATCATGTCCTCGACCGCGGGTATGTATCCCCCCTGCTCCACCAGGGGCGGAACCTTTGAATTGAACTCCTTCTCCACGGCTTTCTTCCCGGCCATCAGGGCCTCTCGGCTGATATTCCCGATCATCAGCAGCCGTTCTCCGTAGATCTCCCGCAGCTTCACCCCATCCATGCCCGCCGCACACTCGAGTGGCCAGAATAGGTTGTACCCGGCATCCAGAAACAGGGGGATCAACGGCTCAATGTTGCCACTTGTGTACTCCGCGATGATTCTGACCCCGTAGCTCCTGAAGAAATCCAGAACCTTCTTGACATAGGGCAGGTAAAACTCCCTGTAGATGGAGGGGGAAACCAGTGGGCCGTTCGCGTAGGCGATCCCGTCCTCCTCCACCGAAACGTAGTCCAGTTTGATCTGCCTGACTACCGGGCGTGCCAGTTCGATGACGAAGTCCGCGTAGCTGCGGAATATGTCGTGGACCCAATCGGGGTCCCTGGCGAACATGCTGAGGAACCTCTCCACGCCCATGCCGTAGCCGCCCTTTGGCCCTCGACCGGGACCCCAAACGAATCCAAGGCCAACGGGCTTGTCCAGGTTCCCAAGGTATTCTAGGAACTCATTGCCCCAGCACTTGGGGAATCTCCGGATATCGTGGGGATCGTACCTGCGTTCCATAGCTTCCCAGTCCGCCCGGTGTTTGACGGGGAACGCGATGTACCCGTAGGAGCGCATCGGCAGCTCCTTCGAACGCCTCTCCGTATACCCGTAGCGGTTTACCCTCGTCACATACTTCTCGCTACCTTCCAGGGTCCTCTCGACGAAGCTCGGAATGGGTCCGAAGTCGATCTCTAGGCTACCGCGGTAGGGTTGCCTGATCTCGAGGCCGAAATAGTCATCCACGTTAACGCTCGGGGGGAACCCTTGGCCACACCAGAGTCGAATGGTCTCCTCCACGAAGCCCTCAAGATCCACCAACGGCAGGCGGTCAGGTTCCTTGAAGCCCATTATCCTGAGGAACCGTTCACGCGTGTCCATGACAAACCACGACCAGCGTCTTCCTTGTTGATTGCCTTGGGCCTCTGTACCGGGCGATCACGCCCAAGCTTGCTGGATCGCCCAGGTTGAACTCAGTCAAACTGACCTGTTGGGTGCGAGGCCGCATAAAATCCCCAGCCGGTTCCTCCCAGTCCCCTGGGCTCGAAGGTCGTCTTCAGCACCTGTGGAGGATCATGGGGCTGATCGTATGCACCGACATCCTCGATGGTTCTCTTCCGCGTGCGTTTGCCAGTCATTTCTTCGATGCCTCCGTGGCGCCTCTTGGATACAGCCGAAATAAATGGCCTATTGCCCTCTGAGCGGGCCGACCCAAGCGGGGATTGGTGTGCAACGATGCCGGCCATAAGACGACCTGCGGGGGCCAATCGGGAGGCATGCCCGCTCCAACTTCATGACAGCTCCGAAGGAGCAATCTATTAACGGCGGGAGGGAAGGACGAGGTTCGTGAACAAGTTCCCTCTCCTCCTGCTGGCTCTGCTCCTGCTTACTGCCTGCTGCAGAGGCGAGATGGAGATCAATGGGATGCCACTGATGGTACTCTGCCAACAGGCCGCGAACACGACCTGGCAGGTTGGGTCCAAACGTCTGCTCGACGACCCCTACAATCCGGGGACTTTTGCCTGGGAACTCTCGTATGGTCTCAGGGCCTTCGTTGACCTGTATAACTTGACGGGAAACCCGGTCTGGCTCAACAGGGCGATCTCCTGGTCCGACCATCTCCTGAATTACTCCGACGTGAACGGTGACGGCGAGCCCGCCTGGGGCAACTACAACGAGACCTGGGGAACCGACAGGTACGAGTTCGTTGAGTTCACCGTCCACGATGGCGTGGTATCGGTTCCATTGCTCGAGCTTGTCCAGCTGATCCACGGAAGGGCTGAACTTGTGCTTAACGAAACTCTGAAGCAGAAGGCCGATGCCTACCTTGACTTGGTCAAGAGGGTTGTTGATAGGCACCATGCCTACTGGACTGATGTGACGGAGGACTCAGGCTACTACTGGAACGACCCAACCAGCGATGAACTGGTGATAGTGAACCGCTTCGCTGCCCTGGGCATTGCAGAGTTCTTGCTCTGCGACATCCTGCAGGACTCCGCATATCTTGACAAGCCGGAGAGAATGGCAAGGCTGATCAAGGACAACCTCAAGTACGATGAACGGGATGATTGCTATGTCTGGCCATACGCGGTTGGGCAGGCGGGGGCCGAGGACGTCTCCCACGGGTCCATCGATCTTGAGTTCATGATCGAAGCCTACCAGCACTCGCTTGTATTCAATGAGACCGACATGAGGCGACTGGTCAATACCTACCAGAGGAAAATCTGGCAAGGGATTGATATGTTCAGGACCGGGATAGCCTTGGCTATGAGGGTCGACGGAACGGTGGTTCAGGATGACGACTACACCCGTCTGGCGCACAAATGGCCCCTTCTGTGCCTCTACGAGCCCCGCATACTCCAGCAGCATCGCATGGCATTGGAGGTGTTCTCCCGGAAATACCTCCCCATGGATCGGGTGATGGCCGAGACACTGTCGTTGATGGTTCAAATGGAGATTGCGCTGCAGGATAGGGGGATCGACGCGGACTTCCTGACGGCATTCCTCCCAGAGGAGGTTGTTGTTGAGATCGACAAGCTCAACGCGACGGTCGCCTCCGCGGAGAAGGTCGGGGGTTTTGTGGGCGACCTGAGGGCCCTGACGGACGACCTCTATGTGACCTACGTTGAAAGGATGGCCATGAACATCTCGAGCCTTCTGGAGACCATCTGGCAGACCACACTTTTGGCTCACAAGGCGAGGGCCGAGGCTTACCTGATGGCCGCGCAGGACGCAATATGGGCAGCAAAGAGGGCCGGGATAGACACAAGTCGGCACGAGCTGTTCCTTCAGAGGGCCATGCTGTCCATGGATCAGGGACTGTACGAGTCCGTCGTCAGCCTGTGCGCCTATCCCATCTCCCTCAGGGAGCAGTTGGACGAAGGCTTGACGATCCCCGTTCTGGTCCTGATCTCAGTTCCACTGATGTATCGCTGGGCCGGCGGTGGACCACGGCGCGTCGCAGGCTAGGGAGGGAAAAGAGCGTTGAGTCAACGTGAGGGTGTTTGGGACAACTTCAGCGACACCTGGGTGGCCACCGATGGCTTGGGGCGCAGGACGCCGACGTTCAAAGAGGTCGGCCCGCCCCGGCCCGAACGCTGGGTGGGGATCTTCTACTTCCTCTGGCACGGAGCGCACGTCAACGGCGGCCCTTACGACATCACGAAGATCCTTCGCCAGGATCCCGAGGCGATGCAGAAGAGCGACAGCCCGCTGTGGGGGCCGCTTACAGCCCCTCACCACTGGGGCGAGCCCCTCTTCGGCTACTATTTGGGGGACGACGAATGGGTGCTGCGCAAGCACGCCCAGATGCTGGCTGACGCAGGCGTGGACACGCTGATATTCGATACCAGCAACAAACTCATCTACAAGCACAACTACGCTGCTCTGTTTGACGTTCTGACCACGGTGCGGCGGGAGGGCAACAGGACTCCCTGCGTTGCCTTCCTCACTCCCTTCTGGGACCCGGCAAGCACGGTGCAGGAACTCTACGACGAACTCTACTCCAAGGGCCTCTACGAGGATCTATGGTTCCGGTGGGAGGGGAAGCCGCTTATCCTGGCCAATCAGGCCCAGGTCAACCCCGAGCTTCGGGAGTTCTTCACCTTCCGCCGCCCGCAGCCCGACTATTTCGTCGGGCCGACCGAGCCGAATATGTGGGGGTGGCTGGAGGTTCACCCCCAGCATGTGTTCTGTAACCAGAGAGGGGAGAGGGAGGAGATGACGGTCGGCGTTGCTCAGAACGCGGTGAAGGATGCGAAGGGGTTGAGGCTCGGCACCTTCAGCGAGCCCGGCGCCTTGGGCCGGAGCTTCCATGGCGGTCAACATTCAACCCAGCCGGAGGCGGTGCTGTACGGCTACAACTTTGCCGAGCAGTGGGAACGGGCGCTGAAGGAGGATCCGAAGTTCGTCTTTGTCACAGGCTGGAACGAGTGGTTTGCGGGGAGGTTCGATGAGTTCCTTGGGGTGAGGATGCCCGTGATGTTCGTGGATACCTTCAACCAGGAGAACGGCCGGGACATCGAGCCGATGAACGGCGGCCACGGCGACAACTACTACTACCAGATGGTCAGCTACATCCGGCGTTTCAAAGGAGTCCGCCCCATCCCTGCGGCAACTCCGCCCAAGACGGTCAATCTCGACGGAGACTTCGACCAATGGGATGACGTGGGTCCGGAGTATCGCGATGACATTGGCGACACCTTTCACCGAAACCATCCCGGCTACAACACCGCCACCCGGTATGTGAACAGGACGGGACGCAATGACTTCATCGTGGTCAAGGTGGCGCGGGACGCCCGCTTCATGTACTTCTACGCGCGAACGAGGGAGTCCATCACTCTCCACACCGACCCCAACTGGATGGTGCTCCTTCTGGACATCGACTGCGATCCCAGGACCGGCTGGCACGGCTACGACTTCGCGGTGAACCGGCGAGTCAAGGATGCAACCGCGAGCTTCCTGGAGCGCACAAAGAACGGGTGGAACTGGCAGGTTGCCGCGGAGGTGAACCTCCGGGTGCGAGGCAATGAGCTAATGCTGGCCATTCCCCGCCAAATGCTGGGACTGGCAGAGGGTGAGGTGCCTCTGAGGTTCGAGTTCAAGTGGGCCGACAACTTCCAGAGCGACGACAGCATCGAGGAGTTCACGGTAAACGGCGACAGCGCGCCAAACGGACGCTTCAACTACCGCTATCAGGTCACCTCAGGGAATGAGGGATCAGACTAGCACGAAGTGCGGGATCATCAGGCCGTCCGTGCCCATAGACTCCACGACCAGCTGGCCCGGCGGGCCTCAGAGGCGTTCGCCAGCTTTCACAGAAGGAAGTAGTCTCGCCCGCGTGGGTTCGGTGAAATATTAAAGAGTCTCGTGGAGGCGCCCTGTTGGCAATGCATCCTGCGGCCCACTTCCTTTTCGGCGCTCTTTTGGGGGGTTGCGTGGTCGCCTTCGGAATCGAGTTGCCGCGTCGCAGGCGGGGGTTGCCCAGGTCAGGGTTGACCAGCCCGGAAATCGTCCTGGTCATGCTCGTGATGGGAACTCTCGCGGCGGTGCCGCAGGCCTCTAGGTTCTTCGGCGACCGAAAGCTCGATACGGGACCGGTCTTGAATCTCTTCCTCTTTCACGATGCGCTCAACCTCGCGAGCCAACGGTTTCGTCTGGGGGACGGGCTTTTGGATTCCCCGATGACGGTCTTTTCCCTCGCGCTCGGCGTCATCATCATCTTCATCGTCTATCTTCGTTCCGGCGCCTCTTCCGGATGGAACGTCCTTTGGCGGGATGTCGCCTACTTCGCCGTGATCATGCTTTGCCTGATAGCGATCAGATCCGTTGTAACGGGATCGGACTACGTCTACATGCCGAAGACGTGGGTCTACATGGGGAACCAACCTTTCATCGTAGTAGGAAGCACCGTCTTTACACCGATCTGGAGACCAGTTGTGGGGACAGCCAGAGACAAGGCCATTGCCACTAGGGATGCATACTATTTGGTGAACGCGACGCACTGGTTGGGCCCGCAACCGGAGTCTGTCACCCTCTTTCTCATCGGGAATTCCAATCCATATTCCTGGGCCTATCCTCTTGAGTATGAGTCGCTGGTCTCCATGCTTTCTGTCCTGAGGCAGACCCCGGGGTTAGCCTCCCAACGAGAGATCGCCAGGATCATCTCCGCGGGTACCCTGCCGAGAACTGACATTCCCCTGGCGGCATCCATCGGCTTCCCCGCAATCGCACTTACCTTCTGTGGGGCCCTGCTATACCCGGTGCTGCCCATGGAGCATTGACTCGGGATCGCGAGCCATTTATCAGCCTTTCGACCCCCACAGCGGATCTGATGAGGTACTCCTCCGGGATAAAGTCCCATCTCTCCTTCACGCCCAGGGCAATCCTCGGGTATGTGTATGTGGGGTTCGCTCTCGCGGCCTACCTGCTCTTTCAGAGGTTGCGGGCCACCAGCCTTCTGATCGCAACGGGGTTGGTCTTCACGGGGATCGCCTCGCTTTTCTTGGCCTATCGGTACCTTTCCGTAGAATACGAGACCCTGCTGAGGTACAAGGAGCTCCTGTACTTCTTTGTGACCCCGGTCCTGGTCTTCTACTTCCTCATAACGATCGGGTTCGACAAGTACATCCTCGAGACGCCCTTTGGCAAGGTGTGGCTGGGCAACGTGATGTATCTGTCCAGATCGGTCCTAAGGCTGATAGGGCTGACCTTCTCGGGCACCGGCAACGACATAGTGCTCTCGGCCCCGGACTACGCGACGCCTGTCACGCTTCAGGTGACCGAGGCATGCTCGGGCATACACTCATCCTTCCTGTTCCTAGCCTTCTTCGCCATGATGCTTGTGGACCTGCGCGCGAGGTTGAGCAGGCGGATGGGGGCCATCTACTTCGCGATAGGCGCAATAGGCACCTACTCCGCAAACATAGTTCGCATCGTGGTGCTGTGCCTGATAACCACCCATGTCGGTTTCAAAGCGATGAAGAGCTTCCACGACAACTTCGGCTTCGTCTTCTTCATAGGATGGATCTTCATCTTCTGGTTCCTGGTTTACCGCAAAGTCCGGGTGGGCGAGGTCGCGCGTCCGACCCCTGCTGTGGGGTAGGCTCTTGGAAAGCAAGCTGGTGGTCTTCGCGATCGTGGCGGGGCTCCTCAGCGGGGCCAACCTCTTCCTGCACAAGGTCGCAGCCTCACGTCTGGAGAGAACCGGGCTGGGCGGCGTCTTCAGTACGTCATACCTCGGCTCGCTGGCGAAGAACCCGTACGTCTATGTCGTTCTGGTCATGGGGCTGCTTGTCCTAGCTTTGGATCTGGGCCTTCTGTCGAATGAGGTGCCGGCAATAGTCGGGCTGAACCTGGTCATAGTGCTGGGAAACGTCGTGTTTGCGGCGCTCTGCGTGCTGCTGTTGGGCGAGAAACTCAACTTACAAGTCGCCGCGGGCATAGCCTTCGGAATCGTCGCCGTCCTTCTACTGTCCCGGGCCTAGCGCTGGAGCGTCTCCTTGTAGACCTCCAGTGTCTGTCCGGCGACGGTCTTCTGGGATCGTTCCGAGACTACATACTGCCTCCCCCTGCGGCCAAGCGTTGCCCGGATCGAGGGGTCGGATAGCAGCAGGTCGACGGCCTGGGCTATGGCTCGGGGATCCCCAGCGGGCACCATCAGGCTCCTATCGGGGCTGGCAACCTCGTCGATCCCCGGGATGTTGGTCACCACGCAGGGCTTCTCCATGGCCATTGCCTCCAGCAACGAAATGCTTGACGCTTCCACGATGCTCGGAACAACCACGATATCCGCTGAGGCCAGGACGCCGGGGAGACGATCATTCGGAACCGGGCCCACGAATCTGACCGCGCCGGAAACACCCAGGTCTTTGGCCTGATTCTCAAGGGTCGGCCTCTCGGGGCCATCGCCAACGACGATGAACTGGGCATCCGCCGCAACATACCGGCGTGCCTCCACGAAGTAACGCACGCCGTTCTTGGGGACCAGCCTGCGGACGGTCATCACAACCGGCCGGTCGGAAGGCTCCGGCGGTTGGACGTCGGGCGAGAATCTCTCCGTGTCAACGCCATTCAGTACGACCCTGATCTTCTCGCCCGCGCCGCTCCAGGCCTTCACCCTCTCTGCGAAGTCGGTTGCGGTGTGGATCTGTCTATCGCATCTTCTGGCGAGGAGCGTCGCGAGGAACTTCTCCGACACCTGGTAAGCCCTCGCCTTCAAACGTGAGCCGGTGATCTCGCGCCAGTGGTCGTAGTAGGACCCGTGGATTGTGTTCACTGAGTGCTTCTGATGGAGCCTTGCCAGGCCGAGGGCAACGATGCCGGATGCGTAGACATGGCCGTGGTATATGTCGGCCTCCACCCGGAGCCCTTCCGCCGCGAAGGCCGGGATCGAGAAGAGCTGCCGAGCGTTGGTCAGGTTTGTTGGGTTCCAGGATCGCGAGAGCAGCCCAAAGGCATCGGAGCGTATGAGGGTGAAACCATCCATCTCCGCCCTGCGCCTTGCCCCCGGGATCATCCCCGTCAGCAGGGTGACCTCGTGCTCGCCTGCAAGCTGCCTGGCCAGGCCGAGGATGTGGGACTCTATGCCGCCGAGGAAGGATCCGTCGTCCGTTGGCCCGAGTTCGTATACCAGGGCTATTCTGATCGATTCCAAGCCTGCCAGATCTCCGTGAACGTCACACCCTGGGCGAGTTCCAGGGCCTTCTGGAGCGTTGACCGCAGGAGCTGCGGCTTCGCCAAGGGCTCGTAGCAGGCGTGGATATACATTACGGTGAGGGAGCTGCTTCCAACGACGTCGACGATCCTTGAGAGTATGCGATCGTCGGGAAGCCCCTCGGCGACCAGGTCCTCGATCAGGGGCACATTCACGGGGATCTGGAGCACGGATCGTTTGCCATCCTTGAAGGGACCGGGGTCGCCTTCCAGCTTGTAGTCGCTTGCGTATCTGAAGCCGAGCTTCTCCTCCGCATCCAGGACGGCGTCGGTCACCTTGAACGAGGGCGAGGCGAAGCCCTCGGGGCGTCTGCCAACCATCCTCTGGAAAGCCTCCGCGCCCCGTTCGATCATCGAGAGCGCCGTCGATGCGTCTGCATGCTCGATCCTTCTGACCCACTCGAGATGGTTGTAGCAGTGAAGCTGGAGCTCGTGCCCGCGCTTCTCGATGGCCCTGATCTTCTCCGCATGGGGCAGGAATCGCCGTCCGACCACGGACCCCAGAAGCTCTCGAAGGCCGTACTTTGCCAGCGGGCTGATCGCCATGTGTCTGCGGATTCGTGGGGCAAGGACGAAGGCCCTGGCCGCCGTGTCCGTTCCCACGGTTGCGAAGAACGTTGCCCTGATGCCCAGCTCGTCGCAAATCCCCAGCAACGCGGGGACCCCGTCCACGAGGTCCCGCACCGTGTCGATGTCGACTCTGAGGGCGAATCTCTTCTGCACCTGCGCCCCCCTATGGCCAGTCCTTCCTTGCGACATAGATCAGCTCATCATTGCCGTTGTCGAAGACCACATCCTCGAACCTGTTGAGGCGCAGCCTCGGGATCTCCCTGAACAGGACTGAGTCGATGAACCCGACCCTGTACATGTCCGCATACAGGAAGATGTGGGTGAGGGGCCTGTCCGTCATCTCGAACTGCCTCCGGTAGTACTGGTTTATGACATACTTCTCCATCCGAACGAGGTACACGTAGGTGGTCACCTGGTCCCCATCCTCGCCGGTGACGTAGAGGAGCAGCCTTCGGCCCCTTTCGTCCGCTCCAATCAGCTGCCTCCGGAGGGTCGAGGCATTCACCTTCAGGGCGGCGCTCATTTCCTCGGGATGGTATAGATCCTTGGTTTCGTAGTCCTGTGAGAGGAATCCCATGTAGGAGGCGAGGCCAATGTTGCCTACGAGCAAAAGCATGACTAGGCCCACGGCGAGTCGCCTAAGGCGCGTCGGTCGTGCGGATTCGAATCGCTTGCAGGCATAGGCAACGGCTATCGCCAGCAGTACGGCCGAGAGCTGGTAGCCGTATGTGATGTCACGGAAGAGGAGGATGTAGCCGAAGAGATCCCTCTTGACCACCCCGAACAGGATGAAGGGCAGCACCGCCGAAATCCAGGCCAAAAGGAACGCCTTCTGCTCCTCGGAGAGGATGGACAGCGGGAAGACGGCGAGCACCGCGAGTGCTAGGAGGATCAGGTGGGGGGTTATCATGGGCATGATCTGCTCCCAAGGTGCATAGGCGAACAGTCCGGCGCGTTGGGCAAGGATCGGGGATGCGACCATCGCCATTGCGCAGATCAGCGTGATCAGCCGGCGATGCCGGTTCATGAAGGATGATGCAAGGAGGAGTCTGCCGAAGCCAATCACGATGAAGAACAGGGAGAGTATGAGAAGGGCATCCTGCAGGGGCATCTTGGTCTCGTACCTTCCCAAGGTGATTGTGATCATCATGAAGCTCGTCAGGACCGCCAACAGCAGCAGCCCATCCTGCCGGGCCTTCTTTCGATCCAGGGTGCCCCTAGAGTAGCTCAGCAGGTTGACCAAGGCGAGGTAGCCTGCGAGAATCAGCACGAAGTAGATCGCCGTAAGGTGATGGGTGACCATGAGAACAACGGAAGCGAGGAAGGTCAGGATTTTGAACCTTGCGCTCTGAAGCTGTCGTGCAACGTACAGCAGCAGCAGGCATAATAGCAGAACCTGTAACCCCAGGGCCTCCTTGGTGAGGGCAGCTGTCCGGTTCGCATAGAAGCCCGCGAAGGCTAACACCCCGCACGCGATCCCGCCCACCAGGGCGCTTCGGGAGATTCTCCGCGCAAGAACGAAGACGAACAGAAGGCCCAGTGAGGATACTATGGGGGTCAGGGTTCTTGCCTGCAGGAGTTCGGTACCCGTCAGCTCCTGGGCGAACAGGAGGAGGATGTTCAGCCCCGGGAGGGCGCTCACGGCCTGTAGCTCCCGCGATTCATAGTTCAACCGAAGATGGTGCGAAATGCTGATGTCCTTGGCGGCCCGAAGGTGCAACCAGGAGTCCGGGTCGAACGGTTCCCCGGATATGCGGGTCGGGTACAACCGCATCGTGGCGGCCGCGAGCACGATAAGAAGGAGAAGCACGGCGATGGTCTTGCCGGAGAAGACCTTGGTCTTCTCGATGTAGGTTGGCTCCGTTTCCTTGGGCGCGGGCGGCAGAAGCGTCCTGAGGGATTCAATCGGGGTGTAGGAGAATAGCCTTCCTAGGGCCACCAATCCACCGAAGACGCTGATGCTGACCGACGCGGCCAGGGTGGCTCCCAGGATAAGCAGGTCGAAGGTGGGCCTAAGCGTCACCCATGCAAGGCTGGCGCCGAGCCTTGATAGAGCGACCATCAAGAGGTAGGCAATGCCGCAGCCCATGAGGCCCGCGAGGAATCCGACGAGGATGGTCAGGGATGCAACGAGGAGGGTTATGAACTTCTTGCTGCCGCCCAACGTCCGGACGATCCCGATCTCGCGCTTGGACTTGTAGATCGAGCTGTATATTATGTTCCCGATCCCCGCGATCGTCGCGAGGAAGGTCATGAAGAGGATCCCGTTTATGCTTGCGACTATCTTCCCTGCGCCCTGTCTGGCCATGTCCTCCGAGAAGTCGGCGGGCCCGGACACCTCGAGGTTGACGGTCGGATCTATCACGGCGATCAGGCCGCCATATTCGAGGATCTTCACGGAAATGGTGAGGTTTGTGGAGGTTGGGTAGCGGGCGTAGTTGCCCGATTGATCATAGGCCTCAATATGGCAGACCACTGACCCCCCTGGCTTGAGCTGCCCCGAGGACACCTCTTCCTCGAAGCTGGGGCGGCCCATTTGCCAATGGTACCCGCGGTCCTCTTCGTCTACGGCGAGAACCAGGGTAAGGTTCTTGAGCAGGTGGTTGTCGAGCGCCCGGATCGAGAAGGTCACGGTCTGGAGTTGGTTGGGATCTGGAGGAGAGGCCTCTAGGTAGACGCTTGGTGGTGTGCGATCGATCACCCTGAAAGTCAGGTAGAGCTCACCCCGCTGGCCGAGTGCCCCCAATCCTTCTAGGGCCGAGGGCTCCCACCCGTAGAAGTGCCCCAGCTGGGCCAGGGCCCGGGCTACGGACTCAGGCTGCTCGATCTTGGGGTACACCGCCTTGTTGCCAGATCGGTCGTAGGCCTCGACCTTGTAGCGGACATCGATGCCTGGCTCCAACTCCGATGCATTGATGGTGAAAACACGGGTAAGCCAATTCCTCCCTCCCTCCTGCGTCTTCTGCTTCCAGGTGTACTGGTACCACAGGAGGGTCACGTTCTGGATCTCATCTTCCCAGTCGATCAGTACAACCGTGATGTTCACGGTTTCCTTGTCCGTGGGCTGGGCTGGCTCCTGGCCAACCTCTCTGATCTCCGGCGGGTTGACGTCGATCGACCGGATGTTGCGTATGGTCGTCTGATTCGAGTTTCCGTAGCTGTCCGTGGCCCGTATGCTGTAGGAGATGGTCTGGCCAGCATCAGGGGAGATGACCTGCAAAGTGTAGGTGTTCCCATACTTGGTCATCCTCTCTACGTAGCCTCCGGCTGTGTCATTCACTGCCAGCAGGACTTCTTTGACGCCGGAGTCGTCAGTGACATCGCAGCCAATGGTGACCTCTTGTTCAGGGCTCGGGTCGAGAGGGTCGTGATAGACATTTGTGATATCCGGCGGTTGCTTGTCCATCAGGGTGTACTGGAAGTAGGCAGTGGATGACGTCTTTCCCGCGATGTCGGTGGCCAGGATTCGTGCCGTGATCGTGGTATTCAACGGGAACGGGCCGAGGTAGGCGGTGTAGTTTCCCGAAAGCGATAAGTACAGGCTTGGTGATGGAAGGAGGGGGTCTGTAAGGAGGGTCTGCCCGATGCGGTACTCAATCCATACTTTGGATAGCCCCTCCTCATCCCCTACGTCGCAGGAGGCGGCGATCAGGAAGTCGTCCGGTCTCACTCCGGCATAGTTGATGTAGCTCTGGGGGGAAAGGGCGTAGTAGATGATCTCGGGGGGATCGAAAACATTGCGGGCGATCCGCACCCATTCGTTGAATGCAGTTGGATCGTAATCTATGGTGCCTTTTGACCCGAAAACCTTCAGTCTGTAGTCCAGTCGTGCCGACGTTTGCATCCCCGGATGGAAATCGATCGCGAAATCGGGACCCTCCGAGCGCCACAACTCTCGTCTGCTATGGGACCCATTCGTCCAGTCGAGAGCGACCGCATAGATTCGTTCGGCGTCGCGGCAGCGGATCTGTATCACAATGTCATCGCTGGACGTAGGATATGAGGGTGAGTGAGCGACGAAGAGAGAAGAGCCCCAAGAAGCGACGAAGACCCGGTACGGTTCCGATC
>Ga0315308_1000820_pt1 | contig 17761 bp, 22 predicted proteins | sample TDP3_MG_FD_203078 | JGI IMG/M metagenome (GOLD analysis project Ga0315308, IMG submission 203078) | Freshwater sediment microbial communities from Lake Towuti, South Sulawesi, Indonesia - TDP3 | ecosystem: Environmental > Aquatic > Freshwater > Lake > Sediment | place: Indonesia: South Sulawesi... | reverse complement strand
GTCGATGTGGGCGTCATATACGAGGGAGAACGGATACGATTCAAGGACACTCAGGTTGAGTTAGGCGGCGAACGCATCGACACCAAGTTCGAGCTAGCCAGAGTGAAGAGATTAGACGAAATCGAGGATGGTAAAATCATCATCACTGGTCCGGACATCAAAGATATGCCTGTGGGTAGTTCCCATCCGGTTGGCATACTGGTCGAAGTGGCGGGTCCGCAGTTAGAAGAGGGACTTGAAAGCGTTGTTGAGCGAAGAATCCACGCGTTTATCAATTACATTGAGGGCTTTATGCACCTCAACCAGCGCTACGACATTTGGCTTCGTCTAAGTAAGAAGTCTTTCCAAAAGGGATTTACCTCCTTCACCTACGTTGGAAAAGTTCTGCAGCGACTCTACAAAAGCGAGTTGCCAATAATTGAGAAAATACAGGTCACGTTTATCACAGACCCTGCCAAAGTCAAAGAAATGTATGGGGAAGCTTTGAAGATTTACGAGACTCGGGACGCTAGGGCTAGAGGGTTGAAGGACGAGGAGGTTGACAAGTTCTACGGCTGCAGCCTCTGCCAATCCTTTGCTCCAACACACGTCTGCGTGATAACGCCGCAGAGATACTCCAACTGCGGATCAATCAGTTGGTTTGACGCTAGAGCCACGGCAAGAATTGACCCGAAAGGTCCAGTGTATGAGATAGACAAGGGAGAGCTAGTCGACCCTGTGAAAGGCGAGTACTTGGGTGTAAACGAAACTGTGAAAAAGAAGTCGCTGGGCGAAATCACTCGCGTTTGGCTTTACACCGGTTTTGGTTATCCTCACACTTCATGCGGCTGTTTTGAAGGCGTTGCGTTCTACATTCCTGAAGTTGATGGCTTTGGAATAGTTCACCGAGGCTACAAGGAAGTAACCGTGAACGGCTTGCCCTTCTCTACAATCGCCGATTCTACCGCAGGTGGCAGACAGGTCGACGGATTCCACGGCTTGTCAATAGAGTACATGAGGTCACCGAAGCTCCTCCAAGCCGATGGCGGATGGAACCGCATCGTTTGGATGCCGCAGAGCATAAAGGAGCGGGTTAAAGACTTCATCCCCAAAGAACTGCTGGACAAGATCGCAACCGAGAACGAGGCAAAGACAATAGACGATTTAAAAGCGTTCTTGGAAGCGCGTGCCCACCCGGTTGTGGAACGCTGGAAAGCAAGGGCGGCTGAGGCGGCTGCTGAGGTGGTTGAGGCTCCGGCTGAGGAGAAAGAGGTTCAAGCAGGCGCACCAGTTATCGAAATGCCTACACTGCCTATCACTGCAGGCGGCTTCAAAATCATTCTGAAAGACGCCAAAATCCACGCCAAGAAAGTTATCATTCGTGCCGAGAAGGCTACAAAAGCCGAGAAGAGGTGAAAACCGTGGGGAATAGGGAGGAAGAGGAGAAGGAGAACAAGGCACTCCTCAAGTTCAGTCCAAAACTGATTGAGCTGTTGAGCAAGCTTCAGGAACTTGAACTCGAAGATGTTGATATCGATGTCGGCGACCTAGAGATTTGGTTGCAACCGTCGGCTGTTGTTGCTGCGCCGAAGCTGGTTGCGCCTTCCGCTGTAATTCCCAAGAAGGCGAAACCGTCTACAATAATTGAAGTGGATTTTGTTCCTCCGGTTGAAACTTATTCGGGCAGAATTGTTGAGGTTCAGCTGGGCGCAACTAAGAGCGATGGAGGAACCCGTGGCAAATCTGTAATAGTTGGTGGAGAGAGGTCTCCAGCCTACTATCTCTTTGAGAATCCGACTCCTCACCATCCTGTGGTTACGTTAGACGTTTTCGACATGAAAGTTCCCTTAGCCAAAGCCGTCAAGATGCATGTTGAAGAGGTTGTGGGCGACCCCGTGGCTTGGGCTAAACTGGCAGTTGACAAGTTTGGTGCCGAGATGATAACGCTTCATCTTGTCAGCATTGACCCCCTGTTAAATGACACGCCGCCCAAAGAAGCTGCGCTTATTGTTGAGAACGTGCTTCAAGCAGTAGACGTGCCAATCGTTGTAGGCGGCTGCGGAGACCCGCAGAAAGACCTCAAGGTTTTCGAAAAGGTTGCGGCTGTGGCTGAGAGCGAAAGAGTTCTCTTGAGCTCGATTACCCTCGACATGGACATTGAGAAGGCTGCAAAAGCCGCAAAGAAACATGGGCATGTTGCCCTCGCCTTCACCTCAATGGATTTAAACCACGCTAGGGAGCTCAACCGCAAACTCTACGAGTTTCTCCCAAAAGAACAAATCATTATGGACACGACAACAGCGGCGCTGGGATACGGACTTGACTACGCCTTCACGGTCATGGAGCGTGCTCGTCTAGCCGGCTTGATGGGCGACCCTGAACTTCAACACCCGCTGTCGTCTGGAACAACCAACGCCTGGGCTGCCAGAGAAGCATGGATGAAGATGGCGCCCGAGTGGGGACCACGTGAACTAAGGGGACCAATCTGGGAAACAGTGACCGCGCTCACTCTGCTCCTCGCCGGCGTTGATGTCTTCATGATGATGCATCCAGCCGCTGTCAAAACGGTCAAAGACGTAATTAACAAGCTGACCCAAAGCGGAAGTGGAAGCCAACCCGAGCAGATCAGCGATTGGGTCACGGTGAAAATCTGAGGACGGTGAAAAAATCATCATGAGCGAGAAAGCTGGCGCCAAAGAACTCAGCCCGATTGACGTTTACATGTTGCTTCCCAAAACCAACTGCAAGAAGTGTGGCATAGAGAACTGTATGGCTTTTGCTACTAAATTGGTCAATCGAGAAATCGCGCTTGAACTTTGCACGCCAATCTTGGAGAAGCAGTATCAGAAGGCTTATCAAAAACTTTGGGACATGCTGAAGCCACCGGTTAAAGAGGTCACGGTTGGCACGGGTGACAGCGCCGTTAAGATTGGCGGAAAACTGGTTATGTATCGGCACGAACTGGCTTACTTCAACCCCACAGCCATCGCTATCGACGTCACAGATGAGATGCCTGAAGAAGAGCTTTTGATTCGGGTGAAAAAGACTGAAGGCTTTTCATACATTTACATTGGGCGAGAGTTAAAACTGAACATGATAGCGGTCAGATCGACTTCAAACGACCCAGAAAAGTTCAAGTCAACCTTAAAGAAAGTCACAGAGAACACAAAACTTCCATTAATTCTGTGTTCTTTCCATCCAGAAGTGATTGAAGCTGGATTGATGGCTGCGCCTAAAGCCAAACCGCTCATTTATGCTGCGACGAAGGACAATTGGAAGGACATGGCTGAGCTGGCGCTCATGTACAACTGTCCATTAGCCGTGTTTGCACCCAACGACCTCAAGCTCTTAAGGTCTCTGGCGAAAACACTCATTGAGTACGGTGTCCAAGACCTTGTGCTCGATCCTGGAACGTTTCCAAACGCGGGATTAACAGACACGATAAGCAACTTAACCATGATTCGTCGAGCAGCGTTCAAGAGGGGCGACGAACTGCTCGGCTTTCCCATAATGGGCACTCCTGTAACGGCTTGGACTGAACCTTCAGACGTTGCTGAAGTCAACATGTGGAACGAGGCTTACATCGCTTCTGTGCTTATCAATCGCTACGCTGATGTCCTAGTCATGCACAGTGCTGAGGGGTGGGTGCTTCTGCCAACGACCATTCTGAGACAGAACATTTACACTGATCCGAGGAAGCCTGTTGCCGTGGAGGCTGGGATGAAAGTTTTCGGTCAACCCGATGAAAACTCGCCTGTTATGATGACCACGAATTTTGCGTTAACCTACTACACTGTAGCCTCAGACCTAGAGTCGTCTGGCATAAACTGTTACCTAATAGTGGTTGATACCGAAGGCTTAGCGGTTGACAGCTCGGTGGCGGGCAGAAAACTCACGGCGGAAAAGATAGCCGAAACCATCAAGGCGGTTAAGGCTGAAGAAAAAGTGAGGCACAGAAAACTTATAATTCCGGGCAAAGCTGCTCGTCTCAGTGGAGAGATTCAAGAATTGAGCGGATGGGAAGTCCTAGTGGGTCCAAGAGACTCTTCTGAGATTCCGAAGTTTCTCCAAGAAAAATGGCAATGAGTCAAATTTATCTACAAACAGGTTTCATGAGGCGCACGCGTATTAGGTTTGTCCAGCTTTTATTTAGCTCCAAATTGGCGACTCAGAAAGGTTTAAGACTATTAGGATATACTCGGCTTAGTTTGAAGTGATATTTTGATTCCTAAAAGAAACATCGCCTTAGTAGCGCATGACAATAAGAAAGATGATTTGGTAGAGTGGGCTGATTTCAATAAAGGAACGTTGGCTCTTCAAAACTTGTACGCAACTGGAGACACTGGGAAAAGAATCATGGAGAAAACTGGCTTAAGGATTACATTACTTAAAGGTGGGTCTTATGGTGGAGACATGGAGCTTGGCGCCTTGATTGCTAATGAGAAATTGGACTACTTGATTTTCTTCTGGGATCCTTTGCAATCTCTTCCTCATGATGTCGACGTTAAAGCGCTTCTTAGAATAGCCGTCTTGTACAATGTGCCCACTGCTTGTAACAGGGCGACAGCGGATCTAATAATTTCCAGTCCATTGTTTCACAACGCAGAATATGAGCCAGCAAAGGAACGAGCCAAAAAGTGATTGAGTAAGCAAAAAATGGCAATGCATCAACGCTCTAGGCAATGACTCTGCCTTAGCGATTCTGTTTTTTATGCAAAACTTCTATAAAATAGAAGAGAACACAAAGAAAGGCTTCTGGCTGAGGAGCGTCTTCAATTGGGGAAGGTGGAAGAGCAAATCGTTGGGTTGCTGAAGAATTCAGAAAGCCCTTTGACTCTCGTGGAAATTGCTGAAAAACTCGGCAAACCACCGAAGACCATTTTCAAATCGTTGCAGAAACTGTTTTCAGAAGGAAAAATAGACTGTGATATCCACACTCGTCGATACACCCTTGCAAAAGAATAAAACTTGTTGGGACTCAACCTTTCTTTTCTTCTTCAGACTGAAACATGGGTCTTCGGTATCGTTTCATGTAGGTTTCTTCCCGTTCTGGAAACACTGACTCCAAGGTTTTTATTCTGTTTCGTGCGTTCAGGCGCTCCACAAGTAAACAAACATGGAGTGGGTTGCTAAACCGTTCTTTTTCACCGTTTGGGCGTTTCCTCTCCACCTGGATGCAGTTGTCCACCATGCAGTTTAGAACGCAAGAAGTGCAGTAGACGCAAAGGTCCTCTGTGATGCCAATTTCACCTGATTTCCAAAAAAGCGCGCTTGTGGGACACACTTTTATGCAGAACTTGCACTCTACGCCCTTACAGGTCCTCATGTCGACACTGATTCTGCCCTCTTCAAAAAACTCCTTCATCCCAATCGACTGCAGCAGTTGCCCTCTCTTTTCCCTCTTCTTTTTCTGAGAAGCCTCAAGGAGGAGTTCATGAATGTCAATGCCTTTCGTTTCGTCTTGCTTTTTGGACATTTTTCTCTGCCTCCCTGGGCTTTTTTTGTTTTATTACCTCGTTTTATGTGCATAACAGTGATGAATTGCACGTATTGATTCTGAAGCCAGAATAAATTTGGTTTCCATCGCCGTATAAAAAGGTTCAATAAAATAGGCAAGAGAAATCTGAATTCACATTTAACAAGCCTTTTATGTGTTTTAAAGATACTCAGAAAAAAGGGATGCGGCCTTTGAGCTCTGTATTAGTGGTCGCCGAACTAGTGTCGGCCTTCGTAGCTATTCTATTATCGTTTCTAAGCCTATTCGCCAGAAAAGCCCTCCGTGAGCGAGGTATACACAAGAGTTTCTGGACGCCTGTCTTTGCCTCAAGCTACCTCTTCTTGGTTGGGTCCCTCTTGGCTATATTATACACTATCTCCACCGATCTGCTGGTGGAAATGAAAACGCTGGAAATACTTTATCACGTTGTCTGGCTAGCCGGACTTGGCATCTTAGCGTATGGAGTCTACGCCTACCTTCGAATGATAGAAAAATCTTGAAGCCACTTAAAAACCAGAAAACGGATTTCTGTCACTTCGCCTAATCAACAGCCTATGTGGAGCCTAATAGAGGTTCTAGGTCAACCGAGCGCACACACAAACAAAAAAATTTAATCAATCACAGTTCCAACCCTTTCACCCTTAGCCGCCAACAAAACATTCTCAGAACTAAACCCATTCACCACTACGGTCCTGATTCTCCTTTTCTGCAATATACGAACAGCTTCTGGGTCAAGAACCTGATGAATTCCCGCTTCGTGTCGTTCTTTCTCAAAAAAACGAAACAGATCATCAAAACTCAGTCTCTCCAACCTCTCTGCGTCTTTGTGCTTCTTAGGGTCCCGTGTAAATACGCCGTCTACGTCTGTGGCTTTCACCAACAAATCGGCATTGACACGTTCAGCCAACATCGCCGCCACGGTGTCAGTTGTCATTCCAGGTCGCAAACCACCCATGACTACAATCTTTCCGCCTTCTAACAACTTTGCCGCGTCCTCGATATTGGTTGGAACAGTTATGGTTCCCTGCTTGCCCAGCCTCAACACCAAGAGTTGAGCCATCAACCTCGAAACCGAAATGGCCACTTCATCTTGAGCCGCCTCACTCAGACCCATAGCGTGCGCTGTCTTTATCAACTCTCGAGAGAGTGAACCGCCACCGACAACCGCCGCAACCACATGACTCTGCCGCTTCAAATTCAGAAGCAACTCAATGTAGGCGTTCATTAACACTGGATTAAAGGGAGAAGCCACAACCGAGCCGCCGATACGAATCACAAGCTTCATTTTTATCGTAACCTCTCGCGCATTTTATCTTGAATCTTCAAGATAATAAAAGCAATTGCTAAACCACTCTAGGAATCAACGTAACCACTTCTTTACGTCAATTAAAGTTTACACATGAAACATGGAAAGTCACAACTTTATTATTCTCGCTCAAAACATTCTACAACAGCCAGAGGCTTCACGCTTGACTCAAACAACCATAAACGAAGGCGACCAAATACTACTCTACCTAAACAAAAAAAGAACCTACTTAGTAAAAGTTGAGCAAGGAAAGAGCTTCCATACCCACAAGGGCTTTTTGCAACCCGACAGCCTAATCGGCAGAGAGTACGGAACACGGATAAAGAGCAACACCGGCGCTGAGTTCATCGCGTTGAAACCCTTGCTCTCAGACTACATCTTCAAATCCCAGAGGAAAACTCAGATAACGTATCCAAAAGACGCCGCCCTAATCGTAATGTTCAGCGGAATCGGCCCCAGCAGCCGAGTGGTTGAAGCTGGAACCGGAACAGGTGCATTGACAAGCGCGTTAGCCCATTATGTTGAACCAAGCGGACATGTTTACAGTTACGAGATTCGTGCCGAATTTATTGAAACGGCTCAGAAAAATCTGCAGAGAGCCGACTTGCTCGATTATGTGGAGCTGAAGAACAAAGACATTACAATAGGGATAGACGAAACCGAGATAGACGCTGTCATACTAGACATGGCAACACCGTGGCTGGTCATCCCCCACGCCTACGAGGCGCTGAAGGGAAGCGGCACACTCGTGTCTTTCAGCCCCACCATAGACCAAGTTGTGAAAACGGTTGAGGCGCTGGAAGAAAACGGATTCGTAGACATCGAAACAATCGAATGCATCATGCGGAGAATGCAGGTTGAACGGGGCAAGACGCGTCCAGAAACGTTGATGACTGGACATACGGGTTATATTACCTTTGCCTGTAAGGCTCTACGCTAAAACAGTAAGGAACTTAATAAAAAAAAACAAAAAAAGGAGGTTATGTGGGAGGCGCAGGTTTTCGAAGCGTTCCAAATCCTCTAATGATGTAGCCAATGGCGAACAGCACGGCAGCCACGCCGATTAGAACCCACATGCTCGACAAACCGCTGAGATAGTTTGCTCCTGCTTTAAAGTTTTCAGCTTGGGCATTGATCAGTGCCAGTTGGGCGTCTTGAATTCCTCCGGTTGTAGTCTGCTCAGTCGAAATTGCTTGGTTCCTCAAGGACAACGCCGTGGCATAGTGTGTTTTTGCGCCTGTGAAATTCCCTTGGTTGTATAGGATTTCTCCAAGGGTGGATTCGTTGGTCGCTTTGATCCACGTCAGCATGGCTGTGGTGCTGTTGAAAGAAGGCATTCGCATTCCTGAAATTATCTGGCTCATTTCTTGAGCAGCAGCTTGATCCCCAGAGTAGATGGCGAAGAAATATGACGGAAACCCTGGCATCCCTCGGAACTTTACCCATGTTTCGACTATTTTTTGTGGGGCAGTAGTGCTGTTCACGTGCTCAACGTAAATCTTGTAGTCGTGCAGGTACAAGTTAGACACGCTGGACGTGCTGGGAACCGTGAAGGTCACAGTGAACACACGAATTTCATCGTGTTGCAAAACGACTGGGCTGGATAGGGTTGCTTGAGTTGAGGTGTAGTTTGTGCCCCAGTCGAAGCCCACCTTAACTGCTGAGACGTTGATTGGTCTAGTTGGGGAAAAGTCATTTTTGACGCTCACGAAGAGGCTTGCGATTGAGCCTTCCTTGAAAGCCACGACATCTTCACCATAGAACGAGTCGTAATCGAAATACACGTAGCCTTGCCAACTCCACCATTGAATAGAACTGGCTCCAACTTTGGCCATCATTGACATTGAAATCAAAGTTGACAGCAGCAGGATCGTTACGAGCGAGAATGTTTTCTTCATTTTCATCCCTTTTTTTCAAAGCCTTCAGTTATTACACAATGCGTATTTAACGTTTCTGCATTCCAGAGTGCGTATGGTCGTGTTCTGGCAACAGGAGTTTAGACTAACTAATGATTGAAAAAGAAATTGGATGTGTTGTTAAACCGATGATGACAGCGCTTCCTTGTTTTTGCTTAACCCCCTTCTGAATAGCCTATTCGCTATAGGCACCAGCGCTCTGTCTATGAGCAAGACTATCCCAAGGATTGTGAAATACGCTGGCAAACCAATGACGATGCCCGTGATTACCCACGTGAAGAAAGTGCCTAGAAATGGAACAATAGCCGCTAAGAATGGAAACTCAATGCGGGGCAGTCCTGGCTGGCTGGGCTTTTCTAAAACCTCTCTCAGGGTGACTCTGATCGTTGCAAGCGGCTTCTCGATTTTAGTGCCAGATGGCGGAGTTATGTCTCTAATGTTGGTGGTGATTGAAATCACCTTGCCATTCGTGGATATGAGAGTCCTCACGCTGAAGACGAATCGAAGTGAGTTGTTTTGCGGAATCTTAGAGACTATTTCGCCGCTCCACAGGTCTTCTATGAAGGTTACGTCTTCAGACTCTATGTAACCTTCGAGGTTTTCGGTTTCCTCCTCAATGCTCATGACAACGTCTTCAAACGTGCCGTTTTTCAATTCGCCCTTAATCCATTGCCTGATGTCCTTAATTCGTTCCTCTTCAATAGACTGTGTCTGTGTTGGAGGTCCTGAAAATCCATACTGCTGAGTGGGTTCAGTTCCAGAAAGACTCAACGCAGGGCTCCCATAATGTTCGTTTAGTCTTGGCGTGTTAATGTAAAACGTTGCGCCAATGAGAACCACGCAAAGGATTAGCGCGGCTAGAAATTCCCTTCTCTTTGGTTTTTTCAAACATGACACCCAAAGAGTGAGTTTCTAAACAGAGGCATAAAATGCCATTTTTCAGAACAGCATGTACTAAAAGTAGAACAGATAGCGCCTAAGTTATTGGTTTTTTGAGTATGGCGTATACGCCTAGGGCTACAATAAACCCTGAGATGAAGATGAGGCTGGAAGGCAATAGATTCATGGGTTGGCTTGTTAACCCATAAGCCTGCTTCGTTTTGCTGTCTTCTGTTAGCATTGCTGGTTGAGAGGCTTGTGGTGGAAGTTGCGTTAATGGCAGAGGCAGCAGCATGACTGCTGAGCCTAATAGTACGGCGACTGCGGCGTAAGCCAGTGTTTTTTTCATTTTGCTTGTGCCTTCTTCATATCCTTCATGATTTGTAGGGTTCTTTTAAACCCACGTTTTAGAACACTATGTGTACGGGTTAGAACGGCTTCTCCCTCCACAATCGAGCGGTCTCAAGCCATAGGATGAGACTGGCTAAGACGCCGAATATGATGGCTACAAAGTTGTGGACGCTTCCGTCGAAAAAGCGTCCGTAAAGCGTTAGGTAAACAATCAGCATGGTCGAGAACCAAACAGAATAAAACAGATAGCGGGGAACCAAGAAGCGTCCCAGTCGAGTGAAAAAGCGCAGCAAACCAACCCTAACCTCTTGAGTGAGATAGTACTCGCCTATCGAACTCTTGTCCGCCAAACCTAGTGAAATCAGTTTTTCTAAGTGATGCGCCGCTATGCTAGGGCTGGAAAAGTGAAGAGCACGTTGAATCTCACGCACGCCAGTTTTTGATGTAGGAGTCTTCAACATGTGCCAGTAAACAAGAAGAGTTTTGCCCTTCAACTCTGATTCAACTTGGGCTAAGTCCGGTGTTGATGTTGATTGTGGCATGTTAAATCATCGTTTTCAATATTTTATGGACTAGGTATTAAAGCGTGTCAGAGGTTGGTTGAAAATTATCTGGAAAGACAGCGCAAATATCGTTACAGTAATGTCTCTGTCACTGCACTCTACAAAGCTTTAACTTATTTGCTTGATTTCCTCTTTGCTTTTTGTTCACTGAGCCAAGAGTCTACGCCTATCTCTCTTATTCTGTTAAGGTTGTCTAGCACGTAGGGGTAGTGTTTGTCTTTAAACATGACGAGTTTGCCGCATGGAAATTCTTCACATTGGAAGCAGAACCTGTAGCCTCTCTCCTTAGCGCAGTTGAGCATCTTGCAGTCGGGGGTCCAATGAATTTCTAAAGGCCCCCAGCAGCCTTCGCACTGGATTTCTTCTGGTTTAACCTCTCTGCCAGTGGTTTCCGACACCTTCACTGCTATGCGTTTCTGAAGTTCTTTGTCTCCGTGAGAAGCCATGTAGACGTTGCATTCGCCACAGTAGAGCCCACACACAGCAGCTAACTGTTTTTCGTCTGGTTTCACGCCTGTTCCTCTCCGTTTATTGAAGCATAGATTTGGCAGCGTTGTATTTAACTTAAACCTCAGAATGAAATGACTCGGCACATTTTTTATCTTGTTCGAAAGTATAGAATACTCGAAAATGAGAAGCGAGAGCGGCTTCAAGATGTTCGTTAAGATGTTCACGGTTGGAATGTCTTGGACAAACTGCTTCATTGTAGGTGACCCCCAAACTGAGGAGGCAATTGTTATCGACCCAGGATTCGACAATGCCTTAGAGGCCAAAAACATCCTAAAGGAGATTCAACGCAACAGGTTCAGAGTCAAGTTCATCATTAACACACATGGACATCATGACCACACAGATGGCAACAAAATGATGAAAGAGGCTACAAGCGCACACATTCTGATTCACGAATACGACGCACCACTGTTAAATAACCCCACAGCCGACAAAACTTTGCACGAAGGAGACACCATCGAATTGGGCGACTTTACACTGCGAGTTGTCCATACACCAGGTCACACCAAAGGCAGTATAGCCCTGTTGGGCACTGACGCCGTGTTTTCAGGCGACACCTTGTTTGCTGGGGGAATTGGCGCATGTGACCCTCCAGACGGTTCATTTGAAGAAATCATGAACTCGATAAGGAACAAACTGTTGATTCTGCCAGACCACCTAAAAGTTTACCCGGGACACGGTCCAGTCACAACTATCGGCGAAGAGAGAAGAAGCAATCCATTTTTGCAAGATTTCTTCCATTTATAAATAGTTGCTGGCGCAACTCATGCCTCAAGGCTTCAAGGAAATCAGGTTAGACTTGGCTAAGACCCCTTTCAATTTAGATTACTCTCTTGCTTGCGGTCAGGTTTTTCGCTGGGAAAAATTGAGTGAATGGTGGCGTGGAGTTCTGGGCGAGGCTGTTGTAAAAATACGTCAGACCGGCGAAGTCCTGCGTTTTCAGGCACAGCAGGAGAAGATTGACTCTGCCTTTTTGTGGAGGTATTTCCGCCTAGACGACGATTTGCCGCGCATCTATTCTAGAATCATGAAGGATAGATACGTCAGCGAGGCTGTGAAGAGGTTTCAGGGCTTACGTCTCATGCGCCAAGACCCTTGGGAGTGCCTAATCTCCTACATCTGCGCCACAAACAAGAACATTCCAGCCATCAAGGACATGATTTCTAATATGTGCACGCGCTTTGGAAAAAAGATACATGCTGAAGGTAAAGAGTTTTACACGTTTCCTAAGCCACATGACCTAGAGGAAGCCAGCCTAAAAGAGTTGAGACTCTGCAAACTCGGATTTCGGGCAGGGCGTGTCAAAGCCACGTCTAAACTGGTGAGCAGAGGCGTCTTCGATTTAGAGGCTTTGAAACACCTGCCCTACGAAAGAGCAAAGAAAGAATTGATGATTCTGCCAGGCGTTGGACCAAAGGTGGCTGACTGCGTCTTACTATTCTCCCTAGACAAACTGGAGGCTTTCCCAATCGACGTCTGGATGAAACGCATAATATTAGAATGCTACTCTAATCATTTTGAGCCATCGTTTGTTGAAAAAGCCAAGAGAACGAAGTCGCCTTCACCCCGAGAATACGAGACCATAAACTCTTTTGGGAGAAAATACTTCGGCAACTACGTGGGTTACGCCCAAGAATACCTGTTTCACTCGAGAAGATGCCAACAGTGATGTCTGATAATACTGAGCGCAGACAATGTTTTTTTGAAATGTGAAAAGTCGCTGTTTCAACGGTATTGATCCTTTCTCCCTTGAAGCTTGCCAAAAGTTATAACTGAGCGATTCTCTTCTCTTTTTGCACGCGTGTGCACAATTTGAGTTCAGGTTCTCCCTTGGATGAATGGCGTTTTCTCGTTGGCGAGTGGAAGGGCACAACTAAGGATCAGTTTGGCGAGAAGGGCATTATCGAAAGTGTGGTTGTCTTCTCCTTAGAGCCCAGCGAGAAATTCATCTTGGGAAAGGGTGAGTCATGGTGTGAGGGTCGTTTGCTTAACAAGGGAATCAGTCTGCTTTTATTCGACAAGGCTGAGGACAAGTTCAGGCGAAAATCGTTCTTCTCCTACGGATTTGTTAACAACGAGGTAGAGTACGCCAGAAGTAACAATGAGATCAGGTTCGACGTCAAGGTGGAGCCCCTGCCCAAAGAGTTTGAGGGAATACGCTGGCGTTCTTTCATTAGGAAGATCTCGGAAAAGAGGGTGGCCATGGGCTTAGAAATAGCTAGGGAAGGAGAAGAGTTCAGAAGATACGGAGAGACCGAGTATTTCAAGAAGAGATAGCCGGAAAAGTTAAGATGTACACACTCGGTTCGATTTGCAATCACTTGTAGACATCCTCTTTAAGTTTCCTTGTACGTTATAGTCTCTTAGATATAAAAAGGAGGTGAAAGTTTTGGCAAAGAAATTGGGCGCAGAATGCCCTTGTGGCTTTAGCTTTGTTACTCCGCATGGTGAAGACGATGCGGTAGCGGTGTTGCAGCTGCACGTGGAGCGCATCCATAAGAAAGAGTATCCGCAAGGAGTTTCAAAAGCCGAGGCATTGAAAGAGATAAAAGAGGTAAAGTGAAAAAGAAGCACGCATCAAATCTAAGATTTTTCTTTTTAGTCTTTAGATGGTTGTTCGTTCCTCTTTTTTCGTTCTTCTTTTTTCTGGCTCAAATTATCCTCACAATTTAGTACAATGGAAGAAAAGTTTAGTTTTCAAAACTTGCCTTCTAGGGTTTACAAATATAGTTGCAATAGAGGAAATTCTGGGTTTGTCTTGTCTTTGATGATGAATCCGTTTTTAATGTAGAATTCTAAGGGACCAGAAGGATTCTCGGAGTTGCCTCTTCGGGCAAAGGTTTCAACAGCCTTAAACCCTCGTCTCTTGAGGTCTTCAATGATGCTTTTGAGCAAGGCTTCTCCTATTCCCTTTCCCCTCAGTGTCTTGTCAGCTACGTAGAGGCATGAGATGAAGACCACGCCTTCTCCCAGTTTGCCAACGGGTTTAGACTCGTAATCGCTGATGTTAGGAAGTCGCTCTGAGGGTGCGAACTGAGCGTAGGCAACAGGCTTGCCATTATAGTAAACTATCTTTCCGCAGGTTCCAAACTCCTTCAAGGTTTGAACAAACCACTCTCGCTTCTTTTGTTCAAGTTCAGATTTCTTCTGCGCCTCAGCCTTCTCTGCTTTCACCTTCTCAAACTCTTGCGGAAACTCCCAGTAGAGGCAGCCCGTGCAAGATTCCGGGATATCGCCCAAGTTTGCCTCTCTGATGTCTTCAATCTGAACCTCGATTTCTTTCAAAACTCGCATCCTCTGAAAAAGAGTAATACCTCGTTTCTGTTCCTTAAAGCTTATCCATCTTCACGGTCACCCTGCGAATCCTGCCATTCATCATTTGAAACGCGGCAAAGTTGTCATGGGTGAAAGACAATATTAGCCAGACTGTGTCACCCCAGAGCCGCATGAACTCCAAGTCGACGCTTGATGGATAGGCTGGCGCTGGATGAGAATGAAAAAGCCCTATGAATTCGAGTCCATCCTTTTGGGCTTGCATGAAAGCATCAAAAAACCCTCTGGGATTGATTTCAAACCTTGTGGTAGACTTCAGAATGTTCTGCATATTGACAACTCTCTTTACGATGGTTTCTCGCCGAGTTATCTTACCAAAAAGGATGGCACAGGCCTCAATCGGATGCACCCTTTTGACTTCTTCCCTCAAAAGCTGCAGTTGCTGCGTGTTTAGTCTTAAAATCATGGCTGTGTTGAACCTCGTTCTGCCATCCAGGGTTAGCATATGGAATTAAAAATGGAAAAGTTGAGCCATACTTAAAAGCAAATCGATTATTATTGATCGCACCTAAACTACGTGTACACTATTTCCTTGACTTTTTCAGCACTTCTTCTATTATTTTGGCTCTTGGAAAAGTTGGACAACCGAGGCATGAAAGGGTCACTGATAAAGTCTCAGCTATTTCTTCCGGGGTAGCTCCTGCTTTGAGAGCACGTTCCGTATGTCCTTGAACACAGTCTGGGCAGTTTATCGCCAGTCCCACGCTCATGGCAATTAGCTCTTTGACCTTCATAGGTAAGACGCCCTCGGCTAGGGACGCTTCCATCAACTTTCTAAAGGCTTCCACCACTTTGGGTTGCTTTTCCTCCAATAGACTCTTCTCATTCATAAGAAAATCACCTCTACTTGCGTATACTCATCACTAATCATTTTAAAAATTTCTAATGTATCACTAGCCAAATCATTGGAAAGTTTCGTCTCCTTAACAATTCTTAATGCAGAGATCTACTTTTGTAATAGAACTAGGCAGAAGGCTTTAGCTTTGTCAGAACTTCAGGGTTTAAGTCTTCTTCGCCTATCTTAAACGTGTCTGGCTCCTCAATTTTCAGAATGGCGTGCAATGCCTCAGCGTCTAAGTCGTGCACGAGTTTGAGGAGTTCTCTCCGAGCGGATTCTAAGTGACCCTGCAACTCCGACTTGTTTTTGTAGAGCGCTCCAGCCAAAGGGCATATTTTCTCCGTCTTCAAAAACCATTCTATCTTCCCTGTTTTTAGATTAATGTCAAAGGTGATAGGTCCAGCCACGCAGGTTTCGGGTTTGACCGGGTGAATTTGACATTTCTTCGTGTTTTTGTCAAAGAAGACGCATTGGTTGTCTTCTGTTTCTTTGGGAAACGTGTACATGCTCTTTTCTTCAAAGGCGTTCTCAATCGTTAAGCCATTATTTTTTAAGTAATTCTTTATTATCATCTTTCGTTTTGATGAGACTGGTGGTCGCGCTCCAGTGCAACAGCTTATGGGACAGTTTCCACAGATGTTGAAAAAGTTGGCTTGTCTGGGTTGTTCACCGACTTTCTCTGACATCTTCTTGGTCCCGCAATAAATCTGCCCAGATTGTAAAGTGTAGACATGTCCTTTATGTGTAAACTCTGTTCCTCTCTAGACAGCTCGCCAACGAGGAGTAGATCGTGAAAATGGCTTCTCGCAAATCCGTTTTCAAAACTCTTTTCGTCACCTCTTTTAGAATCAGGTCTGAGAGATTGCCCTCTTCGATACGGCGTTTGATTATTCCCAAGTATTTTTTCTCTTCATGGGAGGCGTTTTCCTCGGCAATTCTGTGCAGATAACGGCAGACTTGTCGAGCGGTTGAACCATCTGGATGCTGCACTAAAGCGTCCAAGCCGTCTCTGATGACCGCGCGAAGATTGTTCACTAAGATGTTGTGAGGCAGATACTCAAACCCTTCTTCTTGTTGTAGAATTCCTCTGAGCGTCGCTCGGATGAAGCAGCTTAAGGCTACGTCGGATTTGACGCATTCTTGTTCGTCCATTATTCGAATCTCAATTGCTTTTCGGTCGAATCTTATGACCGCGCCTCTTGAGTTGAGCCATTCTTTGTTTAGCAAGCATCTTGGGGCGTTAACTCTAGCTAAGTCCTCTGAATACTGTCGGATGGTTGTTTTCGCATAGTCTTCAAAGGAACCTACGTATTCGGGTATTATGTCGCCTGTTATTGATGGAACTTCAGTCTGATTCATCAGGTAGAAATGCAGCCTGTTGTCCACATGGTCGCCGATTTTAGATTCGTATATTGGCGAAGAAGCCGCGATGGCTGGTATATACGGCAGAAGGTTTGCCAAGGCGTTGTATAATCTCAAGGCTTCACGCTCGTTCTTGAAGGGTAAGTTGAGTTGAAAACTCTGTATGTTGAGCCAACCGTGCTGATTCAGGTTGAATACCCTACTTAATGCCTCATAGATCTGGCGGTCCCGATGCGACCACACCTTGACCTCGTCTAAAAGCAACGAAGGGTGCATTCCCAAGCCGAGTAGACGAGCTTCATAACGCTTTTCCAAAAAGTCGAGAATTCTCAGCACGGCGTTGTGCATGGTCTCTTCAAACACTTCGGGCGAGTCAAAAGGCTCGTTAGCCTTAAACTCGGCCACGTGCGCCTGCAACTCCTTTCCAAACGAGAACTCGCCCAAGTCTACGTTGTTCACTATTCGTCCGTGAACGTCTTTGATGACTTTGTCAACGATGGGTAATGGCTGTAATTTTTGGTCGATGAGAGAGAATTCGTGTTCGGGACCGAGGACTTGGAGCGTCCTATACATAAAGGGATTCTGAACCTACCGAATAAAACTGTTACTCGAGGATAAGCAAATAAGCCTTTTGGACCCTCCGCCCTCAAAAGAGGCAGCCTCCAAATCCCTATATAAGACTGAAAGGCACACAGTCTCATGTGTTTGTGAATGACAGATGAAAACAAGGAGAACTCAGCATCTGATCTTGACAAGATGGGTTGGAAGCAGGTAGCCGATAACCTCAGTGTTGATGTGCAAAGGGGACTAACAAAAGACGAAGTTGAAAAAAGAGCGAAACAATTCGGCTTGAATGAAGTCCCAGAAGAGAAAGAGAACCCTTTTGTTAGGTTTGCAAAGAAATTTTGGGGATTAACCTCCTGGATGCTTGAGCTGACCATGCTAATCTCATTCATTTTAGGCAAATACGTAGACTTATACATCATCGGCGGTCTCCTGTTGTTCAATTCTATTCTGGGTTTTTTTCAAGAAGAGAAGGCGTCCAGCGCTGTAAGATCCTTGAAGAAAAAGCTGCAGGTCAATGCTAGAGTGCTGAGAGACGGAGAATGGAATGTGGTGCCAGCTAGAGAACTCGTTCCCGGAGATGTGGTGCGGGTCCGAGCAGGCGATTTCATTCCAGCTGATTTGAAGATAATACACGGAAAACTTGAGGTGGATCAATCCGCA
>Ga0315308_1000819_pt1 | contig 17766 bp, 20 predicted proteins | sample TDP3_MG_FD_203078 | JGI IMG/M metagenome (GOLD analysis project Ga0315308, IMG submission 203078) | Freshwater sediment microbial communities from Lake Towuti, South Sulawesi, Indonesia - TDP3 | ecosystem: Environmental > Aquatic > Freshwater > Lake > Sediment | place: Indonesia: South Sulawesi... | reverse complement strand
AATGACTGGTAATATTCTGCTGGAGAAGGCGAGCTAGGTTAGTGCCGGAATCGAAGAGCATCTACGTTCAGTGTAGCACCTTTTCCGTTCTCTGAAGGAGCTTGGGAACCTGGGCAAGTCCTTTTGGTATCTGATTTCAGCTAGGTTTTTTAAGGCATTTCCGTAATTGTATATTGACCTGAGTGAGTGCGATTTGCGAGGAATGACGATGGTTTTTCCGACGGAGACGGAGCACCGTGTTAAGAGAAGGGCTTTGAGCGTTTGTCAAGATCACTTGAGAAAGGTTGTTGATATCTCTAGGAAGATTGCCACGCTTGTCGACTATTTCGCGAGAGAAGATAAGGTTTCATCTAAGCAGTTGTATGCCGAGATCCTAAGTTTGGGAGATGAGATCGATTCTGCCAAAAGAGTCGTTGCGGTGGAACTGACCGAGATAGGCGCTATCTTACTCAACCGAGATGATTACCTACGTTTAACAGATTTGACAAGCGAGATAGCAGACTTCTGCAAAGGTATTGCTTTCAGGTTGATTGAGATGATGGAGAGGAGATGGAACGTTCCGAAGGATATAAGGAAAGGTTTACTGGATCTTTCAAGCGGGGTCTTTGAATCGGTCTCTAAGCTCAGAGAGGCTGTTTTCACATTGAATTATGATGCGTCAAAGGTTCTCGAGAAAGCGAGGGAAGTTGAAGTTGCCGAGAGGTTAGTGGATGGTCTGTACAGAGAGCTTGAGATCAAAGTTCTGAATAGTGAGATGGAGATCCCTGCGCTGCTTCTGTTGAGGGATGTAATCCAACTTTTCGAGGATGCTGCTGACAAGGTTGAGGATGCCTCGGATGCAAGCCGGATTCTGGCGTTTGCGATGTAGAAGCGGCGCACGGTGAACGATATGCCAAAGGTGATTGATGCAGAGTTCGTCGAGAATTTTCTAGTTGTATGGAACTCAAAGCAAGGTTCTGAACTGTATAAGCTTGGATTCTATGGGAAGCCTATCGGAATTCCGAAGCCTAAGAGCCCTGACTTCGATGTGCCCATAGTACTCGACTTAATGGAAGGCTTGTACCTCCTCGAAAAAGGCGTGATCAGAGTTTTCGAAGGTGTCAAAAGGGATGAGGTGACGCTGGGCAATCTGCGAAAGCGAACTAGAAAACTCTATGAAGAGTTCGATCACAAGTACGTTGTCTACAAAGACCTGAGGGACAAGGGACTCGTTGTGACACCTGGCATAAAGTTTGGGTGCGACTTCGCCGTCTACAAGCACGGACCCGGCATCGAACATGCGCCTTTCATGGTTTCAGTTAAGAGCAGAAAAGACGAGATGACGGCCACCGAGATTGTGAAGGCCGGCCGATTAGCGACTACTGTCAGGAAGAGGTTCATAATCGCGATTCCAGACCTGAAGGCCGAGGAAATCGAATACTTAATCTTTAAATGGTTTAAGGCTTGAAGCTGTTTTCTACCGCCTAAAACATTCAGAAGAGATTGGAAATAAAGACAACCCTATCTTTTTGTCCATATTTTTTCTTCTTAGTTAGATTTCGCACTCCTTAAAAGGCAACCACTAATCTATCTTAAATTCGGCATAAGGTGGGAAAGCTGTGAGTATGCCTCCTCGTCCAGGTTTTGAGGATAAGATAGATATCCTTGACCTGATCATAAGCATACTTAAGGATCACGAGGAAAGCCTTTCGAACTTTGTTGACAGGCTGGAGGTCTTTATTAAGAATCTCTCCTCACTTGAGAAGAAAATCAGCAATCTGGACAAAATCCCACAACCTGGCAGATCTACGTCTGAGGACCGCCGCATTCTTCTTGTTGAGTGCAAAAGATGGTCGGATTTCAAAGACATAAATGCAGGAGCCTCTCTCGTTGCTTTTGAAACTGAGGATAACGCTCTTTCCGTAAGCTCCGCATCCCGCGACTTCATTTTCAGATACTCTGAGAAGCTGCCTGACGTTGACGACTCCATGACTGTTCACTCTGGAGATTCAGTTTGCCGAAAAGTCTCATGTCTGAATCCTCTGGGTGTAAGACGTTGGTTGTCTGAGGAGCTTCGAGTTCCTGAGGATAAAATCATAGAGGGCAGATTGCTTACGAACCGAGCTTGTTTCATTAGGGTTAGAGGCTCTCGGCTGTTTCATACTCTATCTTCATAAGATCCATCATTTGGTCGAAGTATCTCAGTACGTTTTTTCCTTTTTCTGTGATTGTATATTCCTTTCTTTTTTTCTCCTCAATCTCTCTTAATAGGTCTTGGGAGACCATTGACTCAAAAATCTTCTGCAGCGGTATCCATGACAGGTTTGTTCTGTACATGATGCGGGTTGGCTTGCTTACGCCTCTTCTTATTGCCCGTAGTATATCCAGATAAATCTCGAGTTTCGACCTTTTTCTCGTCATGGTGATCTGTTAAACAGTTTAACACTTCAATTATTTAAACTTTATGAATCTTCCAAAAACGGCGAAAAAGAAGCCAGTTTTCCCTTTGCTCCGCTCTGAAGATCGTCCGTTTCCTCGAATAGTTGCCCGAAGATCCTGATTTCCAATGAAGGATAATTTTCGCTTCGAAGTTCCATTTATCGACAATTCGGTACTCGTTCTGACCCAGAATGGGAGTTCTTGCCCATTTTGGTTAGAAAACCTTAAAATAGGCGTATACGCACAGTCAGAAATCGAGGTTAGAAAAAATGTTCAGAAAAAGTATTATGGCTCAAAGAAGAAGCCACGTGGATATAGTCGCCGAGATCCTTCACATCGCGAGGAGAGGCGCCAGAAAAACCCGGATAGTTTACGGTGCCAACCTTAACTTTAAGCTCCTTAACGAGTACCTAGACAGACTTGAAAAGGCGGGCCTCGTCCAAAAGGATTTCGACGAAGAAGGTCTAATCAAGACAACTGAGAAGGGCAAGAAGTACCTGGAATACTACGAAGGCTTTAGAGACTTTGGGATGTTTTAACTCAAAGGCAACATAGACGAAAAATACTTATTCCAAATCTACAATTCCACAAGGGGATGCACATGCGCGACATGAGCAGGTTTGCGCCCTTCGTATTGTCCCTCGGAGGAGTCCTATCAGATTACCTCACAACGACCATTGGCTTAGGCCTAGGATTCTACGAGACGCATCCTGCTTATCACCCATTAAACGCGTTGTTGATCTTCTGGGGAGTCATAATGGTGCTGACTTTTCTTCTGCCCAGGGAGAAACCTTGGGTGATGAGCATAAACGGCATAGCGTTAGCCTCGTATATAGGTGCGGTTAACAACACGCTGGTGATCTTGGGAATGTTCTCAGGGCTGAAGATCTAGGGTTACGAAGAAAAGCCTTTCGAAGCGACATCTCCAAGCCCAGAATATGAAAGGTTCTCCATTTCAGGTCTTGACACGTGCAATTTTCTGAGCGTTTTAGTGATTTCATCGCTTGCAGGTTTACGGCGTTTTCTGAAAGTTCAACTAGGTCTCTGTCTTCGGTGACAAGCCTTAATTTATGTCGACTCTCTCAGGATGGCGTTTCCGATCTCGTACTTTGTCAGGTCGAGGATGGCGGATTCTTCGGTGATCTCATAGGGTTCATCGCCGAACATCTTTAGGGATGGGTATGAAGCGCTAGTGTCGAAGAGAAATTCTATCGTTTGGTTCTACCCTCCTTTATCGCTTTGAAAAATCATCAGTGTCTACATCACTCATGCATTTGACTATATCCTCGGCGTCAATTTTGAACTCTTCTCTTCTCCGCTTATCGAGTACACTGCGTATGTTTATTCCAAGCCTATCAGCTTCCTGCTTAGGATCCTTCTTAATTATTACTGATATTAAAGATGACATTCTAGCCAAATGTATTGGGGCATCTGTAATATATACAGCTGTGAACAATTTTTTGTTTACGACTCTCGAGCTTTATGATCCACATTTTTTACGTCTCAGAATTTGAATTCAAGAGTTACGAATCGTGTGGCAGGAGAAATCTTAAGAGGCATCACGCTTTCCTTATTTCTAATTGAGATGGCCGCTTGTGGCTGATGTCATAATTGTGGGAGCTGGACCGGCTGGAAGCATCGCAGCAAAGAGACTAAGTGATTTCGGGTTCAGTGTGTCGCTTTACGAAAAGGAAAAACTCCCAAGACACAAGCATTGCGCAGGATATATATCTTGTAAGGCTATCAGAGCCCTAGATTCCATAGGGGTCAACTGCAGAGATATCTTACGCCAAAGGGTTCGCGGGTGGACGTTTCAAAGTGGCGACGAGATTCTAGGTCTTGAGTTAGAAGGATCAGAGGACAATCTGCCCGGTAATGTTTACCGAGAAGAGTTCGATTACTTTCTAACTCAACTCGCCGCTCAGAGTGGTACACGAGTAATCGATTCAACTAAGGTTATTAAGATATTGATTCCTGAGGACAAGGAAGAAAAATGTTCGGTAATAACTCAGAAAGGAAGAGAAGAATGCGAGATAATCTTGGGAGCAGACGGCGTTAGGTCGATCGTAAGGAAATATCTTGGAATCCCCTACCCTAAAACCAAGTGGGCAGTTGCTATGGAGGCTGAAGTACCGGTAGACGAAAGGGCGATCGATTCCTATAGTGAGAAAAACTTCATGAGCTTCAACTATGTCCAAGTAGGTTACGCTTGGGTATTTCCAAAGAGAAAGGGAAAAACAGTCAATGTCGGTTTAGGTGTCTTGGCTGAAGAAGCAAAAAGAATGAAGAAGGGTTTACTAGATGTCTGGAAGACGCTACTTCAAAATCAGGAATGGTACACAAATCAAAGTGTTAGTCGCCATGTTGAGATGATGCCCTACATAGGAACCGTAGATAGACTCGGTTGCGAGAGAGTTCTCCTTTTAGGAGATGCCGCTGGTCTCGTGGATCCTGTAGGAGGGGAGGGAGTCCCTTATGCCATTAAAAGCGGTATAGATGCTGCAGAAGCAACAAGACTTCAACTCGAAGGGAAAGCTCCGTTGCTACATGCCTATGACGATTTGATGGAGGATATGCTCGATGAGATTAATGTCTATGCAATGAAACTGCACAATTACTTTTTCGTCAAGAATAGGATAAAGACCGTCTTGAGACTGACAAAGAAGAATGAGGATTTGCGCAACTTGATACTTGAGATGTCCCGTGGTCTAATCTCATATGAGCAAACAGTGGGGAAATTCTCACTGATCAAATGGATTCTTGCTTATCTAAGATCAGTATTCTAGGAAGATATCGTGCTGTCAAACCGTGAACATGCTTAAATCGCTCCCTTTAACGATTTTCAGTCTGTATTTTCCATTCATAACTCCTTTAGCAATAAAAATCGTAAAAACGCTTAGGGATGCAAATTGAGAGAATCAGAAGAAAAAATAGGAGATAACGCTCCTCCAGAATTGGATTTGGAACGCCTTAAACGGCTCAGGCAATATTGGTGGGCTCTGTATATTATCTTACCTCTTTTGTACGTATTTATAGTACTGAGTTATTAATGTTTTTCATCATCCGACATTCTTTATATTGACCCAACAATAAAAGATACCTGAATCAAAAGGTGCAAGAGTATCATCCTTTTGATCGTTTTTTCGCAAAAACCTGGATCTTGCCAAAACTTTAATAGGGGATAGATAGTCAACGCGAATACAAAACATAGGGTGCTGACGAGTATCCCGGAGATATTGCTAAATCCTATTAATCTATAGGATAGCAAGGTGATTATTCCAAGGGATACAAGCGCCGAGATTGCTATCTTTACTGTTAGAGCGGGCCCAAATTTGATCGCAAATGTTTTGCATTCATATTTTTTGTCTCCAAATATGTCCCTCAAATCGAGCAAAGGAGCGCCCACAAAAATCAGAACAAAAAACAGTAATCCCAGGAAAATAATCTTACTAGAAATCAATCCAATGGTCGTGCCTCCCACTAGGCTTGAGATAACACCTCCAATGGCTGGAACTAGTTGCTTAATCATGAACTTTTTCTTTAAACGAATACGATGATTTGAATAAGCAAATCCCAGCGCTAAAAAGATCGAGCAGAGAAAAAGGGTTTCCAGGTTGATGAATGTACTAATCAATATGCCAGCAACGGCTAGGATTAAAGCAAATGTGAACGCGTCGTTTTTTGAGACTTTTCCTGTCGCTAAAGGTCGATTGGAATTGTTTGCTCTATCTATCTCCATATCTGTAACATCATTGTAGATATATATGCTGCCCCCGATTGCCGATACAGCAACTACCGCTTTGATGAAGTCAATCAGAGGTGGGATTCCTTGTCTTGCGATAAAAAGGCTTATCATTGTTGCCCAAGATAACGAAAAGATTCTACTGCTGCGAACCTTCATCAACATTCCGTAAGTGGCTATTTTCTCTAGAAACTTGCCGTTCACGACTGGTAGTCTTGACCAGCCATGTACTAAAGTTTATAGATCATATAGGTATATCTTTCGGTATTACAAAAAAAACTATGAGATTTTTCCTTTCTGTTTTCTTTACCATTTACGTTTAATTATTATGGAAGAGGATGTTTCTTATTTTTCAAGTTCATGTTAACTTCCGACATTGAGGTTTATCACTGGGCTGGTGCCCGATTTGTGTCCTTTTAAGTTTACTGAAAGGAATTTAAATGGATGGTTACCAGAAGCCTTTTGAGAGAGAGCTTCGAAAAATTCAGCAAATTTCTCAGATAGTTTTTCATCATCAAAAATGAAGCCTAAAAAGAAATCATCAATAAGAGGATTAACCACCTCGATTCCTACGTACCTTCTATCAATGACAAAAAAGCTATATGGTAGATCCGTGAACTTCAAACTTGTTTGCGGAGAGTTAAGGACATCGTAGAAGGTTTTTAGAGTCCTAGGACTAAAAAGAAGCGTTCTCAAGATGTTTACTCTGTCTGAGAGGTTATTTTTATCCCCATCAATAAGCCTCAACTTTACACCACGACGGGCAGTTCTCAAGAAAGCTTCAGCAGCCAAAGAATCCGTGTAACGAGTTGCGATTAATAGTTCCTTTTCACTCTTATCCACGATCCTTGACAAGGTATTTCTAAGTTCCTCAAAAGTGTAGAAGATCTCAACCGGCTTAATCTCGCCAAAAAGGCCAGAATAGCCTACTATTTTATCCTTAACAGAAATTGCCGCCGAAATTTGCTCTTTCTCTTCTTTTGATAAGGATTCAGCCTTGTTCAGTTTGTCAATCAGAGCTATGCGGTCTTTGCTTTCCAGTGTTTTTCCGAGTTTTCTGTATAGGATTTCGTAGATTATCTTACCTAGAAACGTGAGGTTGTATCCTTTTTCTGTTTTTTGTATCAATCCTGTGCCTATGAGTGGTTTGAGCCTAGCGTAATAACGCTTCTGCGTTAGCCCGAGCTTTCCTATCGTCTCGGTTGAGTTCGTTATTCCGTCTTTTGCTTCATGAAAGATCTCCAAGGCGTCTCTATTAGCTAGGGACGAGAGAACCTTCTCCATATCCTTTGTCGGTGAGGAACTTCCACCCTTTTTCTCTTTTCTCAACTCAAGCATAGCGTCTTTTCCAGCCTTCCTACTACGTAGACAAATGATGAAAGATATCTAAAAAGTAATGTGAAAGGCAAAACTAGAGCTAAAATCCATGTTTCGGGACGCGGGAACCCGAAATATCTGCAGTCACATTTCTGGTTTTGACAGACCCAAGGTGACCAAGACGGCTTTGAATTCGACTTCTTGTGCGCATAGTTCGAAGGAGGAGCAGCAGTGTGTTGTTGAATGCGCCCATGTAGGAGGCTAATGCTATGCCGTTTATGCTCATCACTCAAAGTTTCTTCACGTCGGGGCTGAAAAATGGCTGGCTTTATGGTTAGTCTTCTGGAAGGAGAGACGCCATTTTCATTGGAGGAGCCTAGAATCGTCTTCCTCTTTAGTTCCAAAATCAACCTTGCTCCTTTGCGTACCTCACCCTCCCCAGGTTCAGCCCTAAGAATATCTGAAAACGAATGTGAATCGAAGATTAGTGTCACACGGTAATCGTGATACAAGTGACATCGAAGCTTCAACACCAAGAGCTAAGATCTGATCTCTATCTTTCCACTTCGCAGATCTTTTCGGCTTTTCTCAGATCCAATTTTGTGTTCACATTGAAGAATGTATTCAGATGAGGATCAAGCTGTTTGAGAACGATCGTTGACACGTATCGAACTCTCCTCAGAAAAGATATCATCGACCGCATATCCATCTTGTTCGCAGATAAAGCCGTCTCAGCCGCTAGCGCGGCTGATTTTGTCCGGTAAACCGCGTGGAGAGGTTCGACGTAACTATTGGGCCACCTCGGGATAACGGCATCAACATTAACGCAAATATCGAAAAGAAAGGTCAGTATCTCTTTCGAGATAAACGGAGCATCGCATGGAAGCAGAAGTGAGTAATCACCTAACGCATTTTCAAAACCCGTCAACCCACCAACAATGGGACCTTGAGGCTCTCCTCTATCAACCACGACCTTCACCTTATCGCTGAATAGGCGCAGAAAAGGTTCCGTCTGATCCACAGAGCTGACTACGACCAAAACCTCATCAGATATTCCTTGAACCTTCTCGAAAACATGTGAGACGAGCGGTTTACCCATCAATCCTGCAAATGCTTTACGCTGGCCGAATCTTTCAGAAGAACCGCCGGCAAGGATGATCGCTGATCTTTCCAACGGCTAACTCTGCTCTCAAGCGCTTTTGAATGATCAGAAACTCGTCGTCTTTACGCGATCCGGGCATGTAAGGATGTTCATCCGAGCTCCACGGACAAAGGCTATCAAAGTCATCCCGACAAGCCTCGCAACCTCAACACCCGAGCTGAGAGCGGCAGACATCGAAGCAACTAACGGAACCCTTAAACGAGCCGCCTTCAAAACAATATCGCCGCTCAAACGTCCACTGATCGCGAGAAAGCATTCACCAAGACTTAGGTCCTTCATAGCGGCGGCGCCAACAACCTTATCCACAGCATTGTGGCGTCCAACGTCCTCAGCCAACGTCAACAATTCACCTTTCAGAGAGTAGAGAGCCGCCACATGGACGCCGCCGGTGCTTCTAAACAATTTGGCAACCGTATTGAGATGCTTGACGGATTCCAGGATAATCCTGCTATCAATGATTGCGTCACCTCGGACTTTGGGAAGGTAAAGTCTATCGATGAGATCTGCAGGAAGCTGATAATTGGCGGAGCTGCAAGAAGTAAGGATTACTCTATTAAGGGGCTGTGAGACAAGCATCCTCTTCTCAATATCTATATCGTCCCTTAATCTGATGTGGAATCTTCCATCATCCAATTCTATGTCTTCTATCTCGTCAAGCGATTTCAGAACACCCTCAGAAAGGAGATGGCCAATGGCAAGTTCTCTAAGCTGGTTCGGAGAGCATAGAACAGTCACGTAATGCTTTTCGTTCATGAAAATGTGGAGGAGCGTCTCCTCTGCAACAAGGTCAGTTTTCCGTTCAACCTTTCCGGTTGAGAAATTCACCCTTGTTATCTCAATCTGCTTCATCACATTCTACTCCGTTAGGCTTTCAATCTGCCCAGAACAAAACTGACAATCTCGTCCGCTATGTTCACGTTGGTAACCGACTGTAACCCCCTCCAGCCTGGTTGACTGTTAACCTCGATCACTAGAGGCTCTTGGGGTCCCTTCAGAATGTCGACGCCAGCAACCTTGCAGCCTACAGTTTCAGCAGCCTTGACAGCCAAATCTTCCAATTCGTCACTTAACATAATGGAGTCCGGTTTAGCACCCAGACTTACGTTCGTTTTCCAAGAGTCATGAGCAACTCTTTTCATAGCTGCCAAAACACGGCTCCCCAGAGTGAAGGCCCTAATATCAGAGGATCCGTGAGGGATAAACTCTTGAATGTAAAAGACATTGTGGTGATAGTCAAGAGCCCTGAATATTCTCTCGGCAATGTTTGGATCAGTTATTCGGGTCGAGCCGATCCCCCGTGAACCGAAGAGAGGTTTCAGAACGACATCACAATTCAATTCATTAAACGCTCTTAGAGCTTCATCCGCGCGTTCAGTTGCGATAGTCCGCGGAACAGGTAAACCAGCCTCCTCGAGAAGGGATAGGGCGTAAAACTTGTCGACAGCCCTTTCGATGGCGGACGGCGGATTTATGATACACGCGCCTAAGCGTTCGAGTCTATGGAGAAGGTCCATTCGGAAGATGATCTCTTCGAGAGAGCCGCGTCCAATGGGGCGTACAATTATGGCGTTCAAGTCTCTAAGGACGTCAACCCCGTCTGCAGACACTTCAGGTTTCCTCCTAACACGGGCTGCAAAATCTGAAAAACTGAAACATAAGTGAGCAATATTGCGTCTGCTCAACGCACCTCTTAGTTGGGTTGAGCACCAAGCATCCTCATTCCGTGTCAATATGCCTACTTTCAACAGAACCACCATTCGGCATTTATTGCATTCGTGTATGAGTTAATAGATCATTTATTGAACCTTCAAAGGCTCGCTTTTAAATATTTCACCACGGATTGGGAACGAGAACATCCATGTCCTGGCTCGCCATTTTCTAGTATAAACGTGCTTCAAACGTTCATCCTAAAGGGATGGCTTTGTTCATGGGTTCCCTCGTTATTCTTATGGCTGGATACGTGCTGGACATGGATAAGGCGGCAAACACGAGCAGGATCAATCCTGCAATTGGCAGTAGGGAGGCTTGAGATATGGTGGCTTCCGGAATGAAGAAAACGAACGTGACCACGAGACCTAGGGGGACTGCTATGGCTCCACTAACCAAGACCAGCAGGAGAGACTGTAAGAAGATTATCTTCGTTATGGTGCTGGGCTTGGCGCCTAGGGCTCTCATGACGCCTAAGTCTCCTCGCTGACTCATTAGGGACAGCGTCATGTATCCTAAGAGGCAGAATATTGCGTTTAGGAGGGAAGATAGAGATAAGGTCAACACCATCGACCATGTGTAGTCAAGGAACTTTGTGTGCCTATTTAGGACCTCGTTTAAATCCAGTATTATGAGGTTGGTTTCCTCAATTTCAGCCTCTATTCTCCGTAAGGTTTCAGGGCGGTTGGATGAATCGATCTGCAGAAGCAATAGATTGTACCAGTGTTCTCCGGTTAGAGAGGAGAGGGTTGAGAAAGGCACGTAGATGACTTCTCCGTTATTTACTGGATCTACGCATACGCCAACTATATTGAACTCCGCATCGCGCATCTTGAAGATCTGCTTCAGAGGGTCATCAAAGATCTTTGACCCAACCGAATCGCCGATGATAGCACTGTTTGAGTCCGTCTCTTCGAGTTTTCTCCCAAGGATAAACCAGTCGTTCACGACTTGATCCGGATTCACGCCGACAGCGAAAACTCTGCACGTGCGGTGATTGCCTATTGTGATGTAACCTGTAGGACTTTCCGGATCGGCGATAGCCTTAGGATATTCATATATTGTGGTCTCGAGGATTAACCTAGGGTCAGTCTTGACGACGCCACGGATTGAGCCTAGATTGGAGATGAGGGAGTTGGGGATCACATACTTCTCAACGAGATAGTTAATCGCGCCCGCTTGTTTCGGTTCGAAGAACTTCGATAGAAGGTCTACGTACTGCTCGGCTATCTCAGCTTGGGAGACGAGGATTACATCCCTTCCTATGGCTCGTTCAACATATCTTTGAGTGGTTTCTTTCGCAACCATTCCTCCACAAATCGATAGCGTCATTAGGGCTAAGATTATGGAGAGGCACATTACGACCTGAACTGTCTCAGACCTCCTCCTCACGAGGCTTCGGAGAGCTATCTTCACTGTGAATCCAAACCCTGACGGAATCCACCATCCTGATCTATAGTTGGTTCTAAGCGGGAAAATTCGAGACAATGCTTCAACCGGCTCTATCCGCATCGTTTTGATGATCCGCCAAATCCCGAGAATATGAGAGAATAAAGCGAACAGAAAGAAGATTAGAAATAGTGTCCAAGGGTCTAATGGCTTCGGCTGAATGTGAAAGCCAACACTATTCAAGAGCCAGACTGAGGCAAAGTTCGCTACTACTCCAAAGATTACTCCTAGCACGCACCCTGCAAGAGTGATCAAAGAGAACTCAATGGTAAAGTAGGCAAAGACCATATCGGTGAGGCATCCAACAGCCTTCATCAAGCCTATGTCGCGTATACGCTCCGAGATTGTGATGGAGATTAGAAAGGAGGTAACCAGAACCCCCGCTAAGGAGTTCAGGAGCACTAGTATGAAGGTGAATTTGGATAGAATTACTGATAGCCCAGCGGTTAGCTTACCGCTTGTGGCAAGGGAGAGCTCTGCACCGAGATTCCCCCCGAAATGGACAAAGAAGACAGTCACGCCGACGCAGATGGCTAGGTTCAGAATTGTTAGAGAAGTTTGAAGTTTCCTCCTCATCAAATCCTTGAGGGGAAAATCATCCATAACCATTAGAGACTATCCTTCCATCCTTCAGATTCAGAATCCTGTTAGATAGGCGTATTATCCGCCTGTCATGTGTTGCAACGATCACGGTTTTCTCGCCTTTCAACCTTTCTAGGGTTCGAATTATCTTTAGACCAGTCTTCAGATCCAAATTCGCGGTTGGTTCATCAGCCAGGATGAGCGGAGGATCGTTAGCCAGAGCCCTAGCGAAGACGGTACGTTGCAGCTCGCCGCCGCTGAGCTGAGCTGGAAAGTGATCAGCTCGATCTGTCAAGCCGACTAGATCAAGCAGCTCATTCGAACGTTTCCTGATCCGCTCATCAGTCCAACCGGCGAGTTGCATAGGAAACATCACATTCTCTGCAACTGTAAGTGTTGATATTAGGTTGTATAACTGGAAGACATACCCAACATAGGCGCAGCGGAAGGTCGCTAGAAAATCCTCATCATATTTTGCCAAGTCATGTCCAAAGACTGTGATTTCCCCGTCAGTCGGTTTGTCGAGTCCACCGATGATGTTCAGTAGAGTTGTCTTTCCTGCGCCTGAGGGACCATGAATCGACACAAACTCGCCTTCTCGGATCTCGAGGTCTAAGTTTCTTAGAGCCTTGACCCTTGATCCATCTATCCTATATTCCTTGTGAAGGGATGATACGAGGACTATTGGATCTCCTTTCATAAATCTGGTCGCTCCACAAGACCGAGACACCGCCTCACTGTACTTGCATATTCTTCGTTCAGAATGTACTTCACTTTCATCCCTTCCTTCACCGCACCGATGAACCCCGTTTTCCTCAAACGATTTATCTGCCAAGTCAAGCCTTGCGAAGATATATCCAGTTTGAGAGCCAAATCCTTGTGGAAGATCGAACCTCTTTCGGATAAGACTGCTAAAATCATCCCTGATGTCTCATGCCTAAGAAGTGAGATTGTCGTTATCTCGGTCTTTCCAAATCTTCCGGATTCAAAGTATCTTCTGTATCGCCTATCACGATGGACCGAAAGTAAACCAGATCTTGTGAGAAGCTCCAAGTGATACTGCACAACCCCAATAGACAAACCTAAGCTGTCACATATGTCTCTAAAATGGGTCCCGGGGTTGTTCCTGACGAAGTTAAAGATTTCTATCCGAGTCGACTGGTTGAGCAGCCGTGAGTCTTCACGGAAGCCCACTCCAAACATCAAGGGCACAGAGAGAAGGAACGGTTTAGCACCATCAACGATTGAGACACTTGACGAGCGAATCATGTTGGCTTGCGAGGACGTTGCAACGAAGCATGAGAAAGCGAAGACGATCAATAGTAGGGATGTACACAGGATTCCCTTGCGCTTCAAACGGCATCACTATCATAAGGTTTGCTTTCCAACTATTTATCAGCATCCGTAAACAAATGTACTAATGTGAGTGACAGTAACGGAAGACTTTTCCCGATATCAAAACGCGCACCAGAATGGAAGCCTTTTGTTATCGAGAACGCGCGCGGAAAGAAACGTCGAAGTGTTGCCTCTTGAACAAAGCCATGTCGCCGTTTCGGCCACATCAAGTCAACTACAGATATCGAGAAAAATTAATAACGACCAAATTTCCATTATAGAGAAGAATTCAAGATCTGAGAAATAATGGTAATGAAGGATCGTTCCTATACGTTCGTAGTAGATACACGGCGCAGTCCTCACGCCAGACTACGCCCGATCCCTATCGAAAGTGTACACCTTGAAGATGACTTTTGGGCGCCGCGTCTGCAAGTGCTTCGAGAAGTTACCCTACCATCCCAGTATCAATTGTGCGAGGAGACGGGACGCATCTCCAATTTCCGCCGTGCTACTGGGAAGGAGACGGGAAATTATCAAGGCTTTTACTTCAATGACTCCGACATCTACAAGTGGGTGGAAGCAGTAGCCTTCTCTCTTGCAAGTAAATCCGAACAGAAACTGCAGGAACTAGCTCAACAAGTCATTGCTCAGATCATTGTGGCGCAAGATCAAGACGGCTATCTTGACACCTACTTCACCTTCGACCGGAAGAAGGACCGCTGGACAAATCTACGAGATATGCATGAGCTTTACTGTGCTGGTCACCTTATTCAGGCTGCCGTCGCCTTATATCGCGTTGCAGGTGAAGACACCCTTCTAGAGGCAACCTGCCGTCTCGCAGACCATATTGCCAGCGTGTTTGGTCCAAGTAAGCGTCCCGGCACACCTGGTCATCCAGAAATCGAGATGGCTCTGGTGGAGCTCTACCGAACAACTGGAAAGGAAGACTATTTGCGTTTGGCAGAGTTCTTTATAGATAATCGTGGAAAAGGTGTCATTGGCGGTAGCCCTTACCATATTGATCATAAGCCTTTCCGTGAGCTAATGGAGATCGTCGGGCATGCTGTGCGGTCGATCTACCTCAACTGTGGTGCTGCTGACCTCTACATGGAGACAGGTGAACAAGCCTTATGGGACACGCTTGTACGCCTCTGGCAAAGCATGACTGAACGTAGAATGTATGTGACCGGCGGCGTGGGCTCACGTTATGAGGGAGAAGCGTTCGGCGATGATTACGAGTTGCCAAATGTCCGGGCTTATGCAGAGACATGCGCCGCCATAGCCAGTGTGATGTGGAACTGGCGTATGTTACTGATCAGCGGCGAAGCCAGATTCACCGACATCATGGAGCTCGCCCTCTACAACGGGGTGTTATCGGGAATCTCACTCGACGGGAGACAGTACTTCTATGTTAACCCACTCGCTGATCGCGGGCAACACACGCGGCAACGTTGGTTCGACTGCGCCTGCTGTCCACCTAACATTGCCCGGTTACTGGCATCTCTGCCTGGATACTTCTACAGCCTCTCAGACAGAGGCATCTGGGTGCACCTCTATGCCCAGAGCACGGCGCATCTGAAAATGAACGGCAACCCCGTGACCATTGCGCAACACACGAAATATCCGTGGGACGGGGAGGTCGAACTCATTCTCAAACCCGGAAAGGAAACGCCTTTCAGTCTATACATGCGTATTCCCGGATGGTGCCGGAAGGCAGAGGTTCAAATAAACGGCAAAATGTTAGAGCCGCCCATTCAGCCAGGTCATTACGTGGAGGTGCACCGTTCATGGAGGGCTGGAGATACGGTGCATCTCTCGCTCTCAATGCCAGTTGAACGAATTGTCTGCCATCCACTCGTAATCGGGAATAATGGTCGGGTTGCTCTTAAGCGGGGACCGATCGTCTACTGCATAGAGCAGGTTGACAATCCGGATTCTGATGTGTGGAACCTGGTTCTGCCGACTGACTCTGGATTGGAGGCGGAATGGGCGCCGGATCTGTTAGACGGTGTCATGGTTATTCGAGGTGAAGCCCTAGCGCTTGATGTGGACGAATTCAAAGGCTACTTGTACCGATCTATAGCAGATATTCCATCCAAGTCGCGCCACGTGCAGTTCACCGCGATCCCATATTATTCTTGGGCGAACCGTGAGCCAAGTCCGATGAGCGTTTGGATTCACTTCTCTGGGTCTCTGTCCAGTCGTTAACCTCCTATCTCTCTGTTCACTCTGAAACTTAGATCCGCATCAGAAAGCGCCTAATTTGCCATGCGTTTCCAAAATTCTCAGACAGGTTTAGCTGTAGGTACGCGCCATGTTGATTATAGTAAGGTGCCCCTTTCCTAGAGAATAGCGTAAGCACCTTTCCGTCATGGTTTATCTTGTACCCGTCTTCCGTGGGCTCATGCCCTCTGATAATCATCTGAGCGTCAAGCAGCTTGAGGAATCGGTTTGTCACATCTTTGCCGAAAAGCCTTCCAGCTCCTCTGGGTGAAAAATGAGTCCCACCAATGTTCTCGACAGGGTCGCTCCAAAGGATCTCTTCAAGATGGCTCTCAACTGGATGCTTTTCGCAGGCGTAGGCAACATCTTCTATGCTGTTAGCCTTGCTCGGAACGCCTCCATGTAGCATCACGTACTTCTTGTTCACGATGACTGCAAGGCACAGGTATTCGAATAGAGTGGTTAATCTTTCGTAAACCATCTGAGCCTTGTCTCCGAATTTTCTCGCAAGATGAAAAGGCAGATCGTGCGGATGAGCCAACAGATCTTTAGGCCCCTCATGATTGCCCCGCAGGAGGATGACCTTTTCGGGGAACATCCTCTTCAGGCTTAAGACAACGTAATAAACCTCTGGCGAGTGGACACCTCGATCTCCATAATCTCCCAAAAATATCATAAAGGCGTCCTCATCCCGCTGGACTTTCTCTAGCAAGTTGGTTGCATTCAGGATTTGGAGAAGGCTGTCTAGGTCCCCATGAATGTCTCCAATGACCGTTGCTTTTCCTTTCGGCGGAATCTTGGCGATCCTACCGAAGAATTCCATATTCCTAGTCGTGCTTTTCTCCGTAGATAGCAAAAGGATGACGTGATCCATGAGTTTGAGAAAGCTCTCAGAATCTACTTTCTCCGCGTCTGCGGCTAGCTTAGAAGGATCATCCATATCATAAGGTACCTACTTATCATGCTAATAATTGTTAACACGAAAGTTATTAAATAACCGATCGAGGATTTATGCGTCATGTGGGAGACGGATGCCTATCCAAAAGATGAGCTTTGAAGATAGCTTAGGAAGATTTGTTGTACCAAGCAAGTGCATTGGCTGCGCCTCATGCGTCGTTGTCTGTCCGATCAACTGCCTGGAGTATGAAGACGGTCAGCCAAAGATAGTGAAGACGTGTCAAGTATGTGGCATTTGTGCCCAGGTCTGTCCCAAGTTCAACAATCCAATGTCAGAGCTAGAGAAATTCGTCTTTGGGAGAGAGAGAAAAAGAGAAGAAGAATTTGGTGTTTACCGCAGCATCGCCATTGCTCAGGCAAGGGATGAAAATGTACGAAAGTTTTGTCAAGATGGAGGAGTTGTCACTTCTCTTCTCACCTTCGCCTTGATTCATGGAATGATCGATGGTGCCGCTGTTTCAGGAATCAGCGAGAACGAACCGCTTAAACCTGTCGCAAGGTTGGCTGCAAGTGTAGATGATCTACTGCAGTGCGCTGGCACAAGATACACGTACTCGCCGAACATCTTTGCCTTGAAGGAAGGTGTACTAAAGAGAAAGAGGAAAATCGCCTTTGTAGGTACACCCTGCCAAGTTAATGCGATCAGAAAGATCCAGATGATTCCGCTGAGGAAGTATTCCGACGTCGTCGCTATGACCATTGGACTCTTCTGCAGTGAAAGCTTCGCATACCAAGGGTTCATAAGGGAGTGCATCCAAGGAAAACTGGGGATTGATCCTTGGGATGTCAAGAAGACAAATATCAAAGGTAGGCTCTTGGTCGAGACAAGATCGGGCGAGGTGAGAACCCTTCCCTTGAAGGAAGCCAAAAAATA